>Ga0180434_10003105_pt1 | contig 21383 bp, 8 predicted proteins | sample SS_ome_7_FD_132453 | JGI IMG/M metagenome (GOLD analysis project Ga0180434, IMG submission 132453) | Hypersaline lake sediment archaeal communities from the Salton Sea, California, USA - SS_1_D_2 metaG | ecosystem: Environmental > Aquatic > Non-marine Saline and Alkaline > Hypersaline > Sediment...
AGTGAGCAGAGCTATCGCCGAGGCAGTAGTCATCTGGAAAGCATAGGCACCATACCTGTTCCCAAGAGCACGGCACATCGTTGGGTCGTGCAAAGCGACTGCGATCAGACGGATGTCGGTACGGAGACCTTTGCGTTTCTTTTTGCCGACGGAACCGGCTACAAACGTCGTCCCGACCCGCAGGCCGGTCTGAACAACCGTGGCGAATTGAGAGTAGCCTTAGGTGTTGATAAAAGCGGTTCTGTGGTACCCTTGGGAGCATTTAGCGGCAAGAGCTGGGAGGAGATTTCCTCGGTCGTTCAAGGGCAAAGAAGCTCCGGTGAGTTGGTTGCTGAGATGCTGGTAAGCGACGGCGAGCGAGGACTTACCCAGAGCCTGGCCGCTCTATGCGGCGATCATCAAAGAAGCCACTGGCATCTGATCCGCGACCTGAATTTTCCGCTGTGGCAGGATCAGGCGGACAAAACACAGCGGCGACAGATGCAGAAAGAACTGGCCGCCATCATCGGCATAGACCTGCCTGGGGAAGATTTTGAGCACGTCCGTGACGAGGATAAGAAGGCATTGGAGCAGGCCGTCGCCGGTGCTCAGAGGGACGTCGGCAAGTTGATCGGCAAGCTTCTGGACAAGGGGTATAACATGGCCGCCGATTACCTTATACGTGCCAGTAAAAACATGTTCGGCTATGTTCGTCGCTGGCTTAAAACAGGGATCGTGACACCGCGTGTTTCCAGTATGATAGAACGTATGATGCGGGAGATCGCCCGCCGTCTCAAACGCATGGCGTTCGGCTGGAGCGAAGAAGGAGCTGCGAAGATGGCGAGAATTATCATCAAACGCTTCACTTCGGCCGGCCAGTGGGAAAAATACTGGCATGATAGGCTAGGAATTCAGGACAATGTGATGCTTGTTCTGAAGAGCATCAAAGCCGAAAATCCCCAACCTTTGGGACGATAATAAATTATTAGTGACAGTGACCGTTTTCTCTCTATTGTCCGCAGCCGCTAATAGGTGGCTGTCGCTACTTTCCCCGTCGGAGCGCATAGTCAACGTCACAGCAACTTCTTCAGCTCACTAAGCTGCCGTCCATAGTTGACGTGATACCGTCCAAACGGATGGGAAACGCTGGAGGCTTGTTTTGTCCAAGCAGTGATGTCCCAACCCGATTGCACAAGGTCAGAGGCTGCAAAGACGAATTCCAGCGTATCAGTAAAGAACTGGACCTGAGCGAAATGCTTGCTGTAATCGATCTTTGCGACTGATCCGTGGACATAGTAGTTACGACAGTCGATGGCCTGATCCACGACTAGGTCAAGCTCAGGAAATCGACCACCGACGATGTCGGTGACCAACTTAGCACGGCTCCGGACTTTTCTTTTTAGTGTGGCCTTGCCCATCCGCCCCAGCGCGCTCAAGACACTGTCCCGTTCTGGGCTGGGTGGCAGCGCGTCGAACGCCTCGCGCGCGCTGTCCCGGCCTTGCTCAAGCTCAGGAGGGAGAGTAAACATCTCCGGGCACGCAGACGAGGGCAGGATGTCAAACATGTTGGCTGCGCCAACAATGCGGTCGATGCAATACCTGTTCCGATAGGCGAATACAGTGGAGAACCGAGCCCTAGCTGCTCGCCACGCTTCGTTCCGTGCCAGCCAACGTTTCAGAAGATTGGTGAACTCATCCGGCTTCACGGCCGCCTGTATCGGCAAGTCAAACGGGTGAGGTTTGTGCGATCCATCGTCGTCGCGGTGTGGCGGCATGCACCAGTAAACTTCAAAAGCCTTTGGGGGCTCTCCAGTACCCGCAGGCAAGAAGGTTAGATCTGAGACGTTCTGCTTCCTGCCTGCAATAACCGCAAGGAACCTGACGATGTCGAGCACGCTTCCAATAGCTTGCTCAACGGTCCTCTCTGAGTTGAACGCGATGCTGATCCTGATCGTGTTGTCGACGTGTATGCCTTCCGGTCCCGGTGAACTGTATGCTATGCCATGCGTCGCCGATACGTTGCCGAGCACTGTCTCAACGGCAAATATCCCGTACTTACCCGTACAATAGAAAAGCAACGGATCTTCTCCGATCTCGATCTTCCTGCCTCTCTTGTTCGCCTCAACGATACGCTCCATGTGAGGCCGCGCGTTGACCACTGAGCCGAAAACATCGAAATCGCAGAACAGGACTGCCGCATCATCGACGGTGAAGCTGAGTTTGCGAATCGTCCGGTCAAACGAGCTGATGTGTTGGCCGCCGAAGATGACGAAGTGGGGGAACACGCTAGAACAGTGATGGTATTGTTCATCACCTTTTGCTCCATATTTGGATTGCGTCATCGTGATGCAGTTGATTAGCGACACTTTCGACCGGTCGTAGAGCAGACCGAAGATATCCGGGCTGGGATGCGTATCAAAGAACGCGTCTGAATAGAGATCGAGGCTGGTTGCTGGCCCTTTCAGAGACAGTTCACCCTGCACTTCCGTGCCCGTAGTGAGCGTGAACCTTCCTGCCTTCCTGAAGCCTTCGTACTTCTGCATTACTAAAACCGTTATTGGAGACTGACCCTTTATTCAGTATCTAAAGCTCACTGAACCAAAGGGGATAGATTCCGTAAAAACGATTTAGCATGGTTCTCCCCTCTATTTTCGGTCCTATATGGTTTCCCATACTTCGTCCCGGTCCGCGTCTCCCAGATGGCGAGCACGCCAGAGAACGTTCGCTCGTGGCTCTCCAAATCAGGATGTAACCGCTAACGAAAATATATACTCGACCAGTGAGATTTTCAAGAAAAAAATGACGCTCAGCACGGCGGCCATGTTGGATTCCCGCTTTCGCGGGAATGACAAGTTGGCCAGTCAATCATGACAGACTAACAGCCTCGCATATTTCGCAGGGAATTTGCTTGAGCAAAGACCGCCGACTTGGTATAATACATATCTAACACACAAGCCAAGGGCTTGTGAGCAGATCAGTAAATGGGGACATGAGCAAATGAGAAGACACATAAACGCATTCACGCATTTACACATCGACTACGCAAGCGACGAGAGACGAGCGACGAGGAAGGATGGGCAACTTGGGCAAGCCAGGAAACGCAAAATCGCTTTACAACTGTAGAGAACATTTGACAAAATCGCCTTATTTGAAAAAGCAAACCCAATATCACAATAGGTAAGATAGAGAAAGTGGCGAAAGCTCGAAATGCGAGACGCGAAATGCGAAATGAACGCAAGCTGAATTACAACAAAGATTTATGACGATAATCGTGTAAATCCAGTCCGGCAAAGCCTTACGCAAATCAGCAACGAACGGGATGGGACAGAAAGCCAAACGCCGCACCACCGCACCGATGCTCTGTCATTCCTGCGAACGCAAGAATCCAGGCTTTCTGATACTCCTGGATTCCGCATCAAGTGCGGAATGACAAGGCGTAGGAGCCACTTGCGAGAGCACGAGTATGTGGAACAAGGCCGATTTCGGGCAGAAAGCAGAAGCTTGGCGTTCTGTCCTCCGTTCTCTGTGTTCGGGCCTATGTTATTGACTGGATGCAGCGGGTTTATTAGTATTGTATCCGGCAGAACAGATAAGATTCTGTGCGGAGGTGATAGGTGCCTGGTGGTGCTCCTGGTCTTCAAAACCAGTGCGGGGCTGAGAAGGTCCCGGGTGGGTTCGATTCCCATTCGCCTCCGCCATTTTTTGCGACAGAATAGCCCGTCTCAGGCAGGCTACGGCAGACTCCAGCCAGACGAGCCAAGGCGTGAGCCGGAGCAGGACAAGATTCTCTTGTTCATTCCGTCTAATATGACGTAGATATGCGAAAAACCGTAACAAAAAGCCGAACTGAACGTCATTATTAGGGTAGAAGGCTACAATTGCGTATCGCATTGAAAGCAGGGTATAGTGCAGAGCAGACGAGGAAGAATCGCTATCTTTTGCGTATTGGGGCTGTTGGGACTGATCCTGCTGGTCTACGGCCTGCGGTTTCATACCGCAAACATCTCGCCCAAGCAGGGCCAGGATGCCGCCAAATTCGCCAAATCCGAGCCCAACCTCATCAAAGAGGTTTCCATCGGGGGCGTCAAGCGAGACAACTCAGGCAAAATCAAGCAAACCTACACGGAAAAGGAAGAAGCCCCGAAAGCGTGCCCTACATGAGGCAGCTAAAAGGGGACCATGGTGGCCATGGTCAAAAAAGTGAATCTCGCAACTAAGCTGGTGTCATGGAGGATGTGGATACAGTCCGCGTTTCTGATCATCTGGCTGGACCCGTTGGGGCTGCGGATGCACGGTATGTGTGCACCGGTGTTTCACTGCTATGCGTGCCCGCTGGCGACGTTCGCCTGTCCGATCGGCGTGATGGCACAGTTCAGCGCATTGCACGTTTTCCCGTTTATTGCGATAGGTTTGCTGGTCGCGGTTGGTGTGTTGTTCGGCAGCCTGATTTGCGGCTGGGTCTGTCCCTTCGGGTTTTTGCAGGACCTGGTGGGCAAGGTCCCGACGCCGAAGTTCGATCTGCCCAAGTGGACGGGACATTTCCGCTACGTCGTGCTCATCGGAGCCGTCCTGGCTATCCCGTATTTCTTCGGTGAGGGACACCCGCTCTTCGTGTGTCGTATCTGTCCCGCCGGCGCGCTGGAGGCGGGCGTGCCGAGTATGACGCAGCAGGCGCTGGCAGGCGAAAGCATCGTGTGGCCGAACGCTCTGAAGCTCACGATCCTTGGCCTGTTTCTGCTTGCGATTTTCTTCGTAAGAAGACCGTGGTGCAGAGTGTTGTGTCCGCTGGGCGCGATATTTTCGCTGTTTAACCGTGTCTCGGCGTTTTTTCTCCAGGTGGACAAGAAGAAGTGCGCCGACTGCAAGCGATGTCACAAGCTCTGCGAGCTCGGCATCGAGCCCGAAGAGAGCCCGAACAGCCTAAGCTGCATTCGCTGCCTGGAGTGTATCAAGTGCGGACCGGGCGCGATACGATTAGCCAACGTATTTCGACGGCCCAAGGAACAGGCCGCTTCCGCCAGGTGACAAAAAGGCGGGTGCAGGTTTAGGCAGGATTTGCAGGATATTTTTGACAAAGCATTGGAATTTGCTATATCATCCTGTTATCCTATCGGCAGATAGTAGCGTATGGGCAAGGGCGGTTAGCTCAGTTGGCTAGAGCGCCTGCTCGACACGCAGGAGGTCACTGGTTCAAGTCCAGTACCGCCCATTGTAGCAAGTGATCCGCAGATACCTGCTCTTCTGCGGCATCTTCCTTCGTGGCCCAAACGGGCCTGGAAATATGTCCCCTCATTTCGGTATGGCCGCTTATGAAAAACTGGTCGAAAGGTATGAAGGGCAAGAACATGTGTAAGAGAAAATGGATTGTGCGGCGACTTTCGGTGTGGTTTGCGCTGACGGCATTGTTGGCCGCAACTTGTTCCGTTCACGGAGTAGATGGCGGCTCCGGCAAGAAGACCGCCGAGTATCTAAAAGCCGGCGAGCAAACGGTGCAACAATGGCGCGAGTTGAAATTCGGTCTATTTATTCATTGGGGGCCGGTCAGCCTCAAGGGCACGGAGATCGGCTGGTCCCGCGGCGGCGAAAGAAGAGGGCGCAGCGGCACCGGCTCCATTCCCGTCGAGATTTACGACAATCTCTACAAGCAATTCAATCCGGTCAAGTTCGACGCCGAGCAGTGGGTGCAGATCGCAAAGGATGCCGGCATGAAATACCTGGTCTTTACCAGCAAGCACCACGACGGCTTTTGCATGTTCGACAGCAAGCTGACCGACTACAAAATCACCAACTCGCCGTTCGGGCGTGACGTCGTAAAGGAGTTAGCCGATGCATGTCACAAAAGCGGATTGAAGCTGGGCTTCTACTACTCGCCGGTCGATTGGCATCACCCGGACTATCGCACCGAGAACCACGCGCGGTACATCGAATATCTGCACGGCCAGCTTCGCGAGCTTTGCACCAACTACGGAAAAGTGGACATCATCTGGTTTGACGGGCTGGGCGGCACGGCGGAGGACTGGGACTCCGAAGAATTGTTTAGGATGATACGCCGTTTGCAGCCGCACATCATCATCAACAACCGCGCGGGCCTACCGGGCGATCATGATACGCCGGAACAACGCATCGGCAAGTTCCAGAACGACCGGCCGTGGGAGACCTGCATGACCATCTGCCGGCAATGGGCTTGGAAGCCGAACGACCAGATGAAGTCACTGAAGCAGTGCATCGATACGCTCGTGCGTGTCGTCGGCGGTGACGGCAATCTCCTGTTTAACGTCGGGCCGATGCCGGACGGACGCATCGAGCCGCGACAGGTTACCCGGCTCGAAGAAATGGGTGATTGGCTCGAAAAGTACGGCCAAAGCATTTACGCCACCCGCGGCGGACCCTTCAAAACTACAGCCCGGCTGGCGAGCACACACAAGGGTGACACCGTCTATCTCCACATCCTGCAATGGCCCGGTGACACTATTACCCTGCCGCGCCTCCCGAAGAAGATTGTCTCCAGCTCGTTGCTGACCGGCGGCACGGCCACTGTGAAGCAAACGCAAGAGGCGATTCATATTTCCGTACCTGAAGCGTATCGGCGGGAGCTTGACATCATCGTCAAGCTGCAACTGGACGGCCCGGCCGGCGACATCGAGCCAATAGCGATACCGTCGGCGTCATTGGCCCACGGCAAGAAAACGTGGGCATCCAACGTCTATCAGAACAACCGGCATTACGGACCCGACAAAGCCGTCGACGATGATCCTTCCACCCGCTGGGCCACAGACTCGGGCACGACGGCGGCCTGGCTGCAAGTTGATCTGGAAAAGCCGATGACTCTCAACCGGGTCAAGATCAGCGAGGCATACGACCGCGTGCGCAGATTCGAGCTGCAAACAAAAGACGGTGACGCGTGGCGCACATTTTTGCAAGGCAATAGGATCGGCGGTGAATACTCCGAAGAATTTGACCCGGTGACGGCTCGTTTCGTGCGCCTGAACATTCTGGAGGCCAGCGACGGTCCAACTATCTGGGAGTTCCAGCTTCTCGCACCACAGAAACGATGACGTCGCTGTCATTCGAATAACAGCCTCATCTTCCAGGAGAGCATTATGAAAAGACGTGACTTTATCAAAGCGGCGGGCTTGCAGGTAGCGGCACTTCTCACAGGGCACGGCGCGGTTCGCACGAAGCGTGTCGCCGGCGCTGAAATGACAGAAAGGCCAAATTTCCTTTTTATTCTTATCGACGATATGGGCTGGTCGGATTTGCCGTGCTACGGCAATACGTTCCACGAAACGCCCAACATTGACAGGCTCGCGCAACAGGGGATGCGCTTCACCGACGCGTACGCAGCCGGCCCCGTGTGCTCACCCACTCGCGCCAGCATCCTGGCGGGCCAGTATACCGCTCGGACCGGCATCACCGATTTTATCCCCGGCCATTGGCGGCCCTGGGCCAAACTCATCGTGCCGGAGAACCGCCTGCAGTTGCCGCTGGAAACGATAACACTGGCCGAGGCCCTCAAAGCGCACGGCTACGCTTGCGGACATATCGGCAAGTGGCACCTGGGCGGCAAGGGCTACGGCCCCGAGCAACAGGGCTTTGAAAATGTCACTGGCGGCGTTCGCAGCCGCAACGACAAACAGGTCACCAGCTTTACAAATAGCGCGATCAAATTCATCGAAGAAAACAAAGACGTGCCCTTTTTCCTGCACCTTTCGCATCACACCGTACACATCCCGCTGGAGGCCCCGCAGCAATTGGTCGAGAAGTACGAGCGCAAGCTCGTCTCGGCGCAGCGCCAAGCCGGAGCCGGGCCGAAGCCCCAAACCGGCATCAACAATCCGGTCTACGCTGCGATGATCGAGCACCTGGACAACAGCACCGGCCACATTCTCAAAAAGCTCGACGAGCTGGACTTGGCGGACAGCACGATGGTCGTTTTCTTCTCGGACAATGGCGGCCTGTATAAACCCTACGGCGGTTACGGAGGCGACATGAGCGCCGTCTGCAGCAATGCCCCGCTGCGCGGCGAAAAGGGCACGCTCTACGAAGGGGGTATTCGCGAGCCTCTTATTGTTCGCTGGCCCGGCATCGTCAAACCCGGCAGCACGTGCAGCGCGGCCGTTTGCAGCGTGGATTTCTACCCCACCTTCCTGCAAGCCGCCGGTGCCAAGCCCGACCCGAACCATACACTTGATGGGGAGACGCTGTTGCCGCTGCTGGCGCTCGTCTCGGCGGAGCGAGCCGGAGCCGGGCAGACGGGCGGCCTCCAGCGTGACGCGATATTCTGGCATTACCCGCACTACCACCACTCCACGCCTGCGGGCGCCATCCGCCGGGGCAAATGGAAGCTCATCGAATTCTTCGAGGACGGCCGGCTGGAACTATACAATCTCGAATCCGACATCGGCGAGAAGCAGAACCTCGCAAAGAAAATGCCGGAGAGAGCAGCCGCGTTGCAGCGAAAGCTGGCCGCGTGGCGACAATCCGTCGGTGCGAAACTGCCGACACCCAACCCGGACTACGACCCGGCCAAGGCGCACGAGTGGCAACCGCGCCGACGCCGCAGGTAACTGCACAGATCCTTCTTGAAGCGAGATATGCTGGCGGACTCATCAGGATGCAAGAGAACCATATAACGCGCGGCAACCGGCGAATTGGAAGAAGAGAATTTCTGCAGGTCACAGGGCTTGCGGGTGCTTCGCTCGTCTTCGGCCAAACAGCGGCAATCAGCAAGAATCCTGATGATAATGTCACTACCCCCGCTAAGCTCACGCCGGTTTATAATACTCTCGAACAGGTCAAAAGCAAGAATGGTCAGGTTTTGGTCAGGCTCGAAATACGCGGCGATAAACAGGAGTCACCCCTTGCCGGCCGACTGAACGTCACGGCAGCAAAAGTCACGGGCGTCAAAGAATATTTCTTTGAAACCGGAGAAGATGATTTCGCCCGCGCGGACAATAGCTGGACCTGTACACTTCCAAAACAAGATTCCGATATAGTAGTCTTTTGGCTCGACAACGCTTGCCGTGACACTAGACTCGAAGTCCTGGGGCAGCGCGACAGTTTCGCATTTTCACTCGATGAGCTTCTTGCCGTCGGTCAGATTGACGGACAAATAGACGGTGCCGGGATCGGCGCCAATTTCCTGCTGGACCAAGAACTTGGCACAGTGGAGCTGCGGCAAATCGGCGCTGAGGAGCCGGGCGAGAACTTTGATTTTGTCATCTTTGCCGACCCACAGGGCGGGGACCCGACGGATACGACAAACGACAGCACTGCCCGGATAAGAATCCACAATCCTTTCATTGAAAAGAATATCGAACTCGTCAATCAGCTACAGCCGAAGCCCGCATTCGTTCTTGTCCTCGGTGACATTGTGGACAGCCAGGGACAAAAGTCGAACTTCGATGCAATGCTTCGATTCCTGAGCAAGCTGCACGTGCCGGTCTTGTTTGCACTGGGCAATCACGAAACCCGCTACGGCAGCCGATTCTCACCCGGCTATAACATGCGACCGCTTACGAACTACCTCGATGCGCAGCGTCAAATCAACGGCCTGGGCAAAATCGGGTATTCCTTCAACGCGGGCAGATGGCACTTTGTGGTCTGGCCGGACCCGCTGCGGCGGGACTTCTGGCAGACGCACCCGCACTACTTTGCGTGGCTCGACGCGGACCTGAAGCAGAACCGAAACCGCCCTACCATGTTCTTTCAGCACGTCTCGCCGCTTCCGATGGGCATCAGTCCAATGATCAATTATTCAGAGGAAGTCTTCGTCAAAAGAACGCTGCTCGATATCATCACACGATATGGCAACCTCAAATACGTCTTCAGCGGCCATACACACATACCGCTAAAGGCCTCTTTCAAAACCGCAAGAACGTACCGGGGGACAGAGTTTATCAACCTTCCGCCCGCAGGGTACAGGCCGCGCGGCTTCGGCGAAGAAGATTTCGACGGCGGGCCATCACAGGGATTTGCCATCGTGTCCGCACGAGGCGACAAGGCAGCGGTGCGATTCAAGAAGTGCACAAGTAAGGTCTACACGTACCCGCAGAGCTTCCCGGAGTTTCGCCCTGATGAGTGGCCACTGTGGCTCATGGAGAAATGGCAATTGCCTGCTGAGAATGGCGTTATCAACGGCGATTTCGAACAAGGCCTCAAAGGCTGGGCCCGGCGGTACGTGTACGAGGAGGACAAGGACCCATCGTCAATATGCAAGACCAACCAGGAAGTCCGGCACACCGGTTCGCGCTCGCTTCATTTATTGTGCCGGGCCAGAGGCGCGATGACGCGGGGCCAGGATAGGATGCCGCAGACAATCAACCGCATCTCGCAGGCGATGGAGCTGCCGCCAGACCAAGCCCCGGTCCTGACAGCGTGGTACTATCTCGGCGGCAGGAAGTATGCGGCGGACAATAACGCCGGGGCATACATCTGGCTGCAAGGTCATAAAGGAAGCACCGATATACTGCATCTGGTCTACTGGGTGGGCAAAGCCATATCCAATCCGCGCGGCCTATATGCACGCTGGAGTCCGTATGTGCATCTCGATATCACCGGCCCGCCGGACAAATGGCACGAAGTCGTCATCAACCCCAAACGAGACCACGAGCTTGCAGAGAAAAAACGCACGTTCGCCGGGCGTCGCCACGGCGAAGCCGGGCTATGCCCTGACGAAGCCGGGCTAAAGCTGGACAGGCTGGTCGTGACACTCGGCACCTGGACTGAAAACATTGGAAACAACCAGCAAATTGGCATATACTTCGATGATATTTCGGTCTGCTTTGAACGTGAGAACGCGAAAGTGCGCAGCACAATTGACGGCGAGCCTATCAAGCGAAAAGAAAAGGCCGAAATCTGGAACAAGAGAATCGTTCATGTGAACGGCGAGCATGTGTTCAAAGAAAGAAGCAAACAGTAGACGGGCATACATAAAGGAGTTTGCATGATGGCCGAACGCTTCGACGTTGCGGTAATTGGTGCAGGGCCGGGTGGATTCAGAGCGGCCAGAAGATGCGCACAGCGCGGCGCATCGGTCGCTATGATTGAAAAGGAGTTCGTCGGCGGCACGTGTCTGAACTGGGGCTGTATCCCATCCAAGGTCCTGCTGGCATCGGCGCACATGCTGCTTTCTGCCAAGCGGGCGGCGGAGATGGGAGTGGAAGTGGCCTCCGTGCATCCGAATTGGCCGAAGATACAGCAGAGAAAGGACACCATTGTGGCCGGCTTTCGCAAAGCTATGAACGCAACAGCGAAATCCCAAAAGGTGACGGTGGTCCGCGGCATAGGCACCGTCACCGCGCCGAACAAGGTCAGCGTCCAGACCGACAGTTCGCGCATCGAAATCCAGGCCGACAAACTGGTCTTGGCCCCCGGCTCAGAACCGATCAAGCTTTCCGCAGTGCCGTTTGATGCACACACGATTATCAGCAGCAAAGAGGCTCTATCGCTGCAGCACATACCCAAATCCATGGTCGTCGTAGGCGGCGGGGTCATCGGCTGTGAGATGGCCTGTGTCTATGCCGCCATGGGGACTAAGGTGACAATCGTCGAGGCGCTCTCGCGCCTGATTCCAATGGAGGACGAATGGGTCGGGCGGCTGATAGAACGCGAGTTCAAGAAGCTGGGAATTGAACCCGTAACCGGCCAAAAGGTCGCTTCATCCGATACGAAGACCGCGCCGGCACAGGTGATACTGGAGAACGGCCGGACCCTCACTGCGGAAAAGATATTGGTATGCGTGGGTAGAAGGCCCGCCATCGAGAAGCAAAGTGTTGACGCTCTGGGTTTGGAAATGGATGGCCCCGCTATCAAAATGAACGAGAGATTCGAGACAAATGTGCCCGGCGTCTACGCTCTGGGCGACGTTGTAGGGACCACCATGCTGGCACACGGTGCCACAACAGAGGCCGAGGTCGCCGCGGCAAACGCGACCGGCGGCAACCGAAAAATGATGGACTACGGCCTCATACCGCGGGTGATTTTCACGTTTCCCGAGGTTGCTTCCGTCGGCAAATCCGAGCAGACTTGCCAATCCGAGGGACTCGATGTCTCGGTGGGAACGGGCTTCTTCAAAGGCAACGGCAGGAGCGTCGCGCACAACGAGACCGCCGGCCGGATACGAGTCGTGCGGGACAAAGCCGCCAATAGAATCGTGGGAGTCACAATAGTCGGCGCCGTAGCGACGGAATTGGTGACATTGGCAAGGTCCCTCATTGGCCGCAGCGCTAACCTGCTTTCTCAGATTACGTTTCCCCACCCCACCGTCACCGAGACCCTCGAAGATGCGATTGAAGATGCCTTTGGGCCAAGCTGACGCGGCCGATCCAAGGCATAGAAAGCCCAAGGAATCGCAGGTCGGCGCCAGCTTTCTGGCTACGGCTTGACGCCTCGCCAAGCCGAGTCTGGCTGTATGTCAGAGAGGTGCATTACCTCCGGTAAGCCACAACCCAGCAGATCTTCCTCCTTCGGTGGGAAAGGTACCACCCGTTGTTCTGCCCTTTTCCTGCTGAAAGAAGGAACTTCCCAGACCAGGGCCGCTCTCGCATCCTTCCGTCAAAAGCGCAAGGCGTGCGAAATAGTATTGATTTAGTTGCCTGATATTTGTTAGAATACGTGGGGCGTTGTGCAAGTGCAGGCTATCACAACGCAGGGGTATGGAACTACACAGAAGACGACCCGCAAGGTTGCCGGGCAAGGAGACAGGGCATACACAGGTCCGCAAATATTTCGCTCTTATCCCTGGTCTTCGCGGCAAGCATGGCCGGCTGGGCCGCAGCCGGACCTTGTCCCGTCGGGGATCTAAACGCAGACTGCACCGTGGATGCACGGGATCTGCAAGTGCTCGCCGGACAGTGGTTACAGCCGTCCTGCGCAGGTCCGGGCTGCACGGACCTGGACAACGCCAACGGGATCAACTTCGTTGATTTTGCCTTGCTGGCCGAGAACTGGCTTGAAAGCTACAGCCAAGTCACCCTGGCCATCAATGAATTCATGGCCAAAAACGATGCGACCCTGACCGACCCGGATGGAGATTTCGACGACTGGATAGAGATCTACAACTATGGGGACAAAGCCGTCGATATGGGCGGAATGTACCTGACGGACGACCTGAGCGAACCCGACAAATGGCGGATCCCCGACAACAACGCACCGGCCACCACGATTGGACCCTATGGATTCCTGCTGATATGGGCGGATGACGAAGCCAACGAGGGGACCCTGCACGCAGAATTCAAACTGAGCACCGACGGTGAAGAAATAGGATTGTACGACGCAGCAGGCAATCCGATAGACAGCATTATCTTCGGCGCGCAGAATGCGGACGAGTCCTACGGCCGCGTCCCTGATGGCGGTGAGACGTGGCAGGTCTTCAGCAGCGCGACGCCAGGCAAATCCAATACGGGCCAGGTCGCCGGCGTCACTATCACCGAGATTATGTACCATCCGTACCACGGCCTGTACGAGCCGGAAGATTTGGGACAGGAGTATATCGAGCTTCTCAATCGCGGAGCACATCCGGTTAACTTGGCTGGGTGGCGATTCAGCGACGGCGTGGACTTCGTTTTTGGCGATGTCACGCTCGCCGCCGGCGAGTATCTGGTCGTCGCCGCCAATGTAAACGCCTTTACCGCCGCATATCGGCAAGCCGACAACATCACCGGCGGCTGGACCGGAAGGCTGAGCAACGGCGGTGAAGCCATCGAGCTTACCGATGCACAGGGCAAGGTGATTGACCGCGTGCCGTATGCAGATGAGGGAGACTGGGCGGCGCGTGAGCTTGGCCCGGAGGACCACGGCCATCGCGGCTGGATGTGGTCGGATGCACACGACGGCGGCGGTAAGTCGCTGGAACTGATCAATCCCGCCCTCGGCAACGAATATGGGCAAAATTGGGCGGCCAGTGAACCCAACGGTGGCACGCCGGGGACGAAAAACTCGGTCGCGGATAATGACATTGCCCCATTGATTCTGGAGGTTACGCATTCTCCGACAATACCCCGCTCGGACGAGCAAGTAACGGTAACGGCGCATATACTCGATGAACAGAACCGCCCTGTCGAGGTCACGCTATATTACCGTATGGACGGAGAACCGAACTTTGTCACCGTGCCGATGTTCGACGATGGATACCACGAGGACGAAGCCGGTGGTGACACCATATACGGCGGGCAAATACCGCCGCACGAAAACGGCGCCATCATCGAGTTCCACGTGGAGGCTCGTGACATTGCAGGCAACACACGAACCTGGCCCGCGCCCGCCATGGTAGATGGCCTCGCCCAGCAGGTCGCGAATCTTCTCTACCAGGTGGACAATTCATACAACACATTCTGGAATCCGGGCGGCCAGCCGATCTACTACCTGATCATGAAGGCACAAGACAACGAAGAGCTACAGTATATCGGTGCCCATACGGCGGATTCCTGGTCCGATGCCCAGATGAACGGCACGTTCATCAGCGTTGATGGTGTGGACGTCAAGCTCTGCTATAACGTGGGCATCCGAAACCGCGGCAAAGGCAGCCGAGATGACCCGCCCATGAACTATCGTGTCAACTTTGCACACGACCGGCCGTGGAAGGAGATAACTGCCCTCAACATTAATAGTAAGTACGCGTATTCGCAGGTGGCCGGAAGCGCCCTATGGCGGATGGCGGGCCTGCCCGCGGCCGACGCCACTGCAGTGCAGGTAAGGGTCAACGGACAGAATCTGGCCGAGTCCGGCGTCCGCATGTACGGCTCGTACGCGGCTCTGGAAGTACTCGACAGCGATTGGGCCGAGCACCACTTCCCGGAAGATGGCAATGGGAACCTCTATCGGTGTGGCGAGTACACCAACGGACGCGAAGCGGACCTGGACTACGAAGGCGAGGACCCGAACGCGTACAGGGACGCGTATTTCAAAAAGACCAATGAAGCGGATGATGATTGGTCCGACCTTATCCAGCTTACGTATGTGCTCGATAACGCACCCGACGACAACTTCGTTGAGCAGGTAGGGCAGGTCTTGCATCTTCAGCAGTGGCTCCGCTATCTGGCTGTAGATTCACTGCTGGGCAATCTCGAAGGCGGCCTGAATTATACTGGCAGGGGCGATGATTACGCACTGTACCGCGGTCTGGAGGACCCACGGTTTATGCTGGTGCCGCACGACCTGGACACGCTCATGGGCCAGGGTGGTAGAACACCCGATCCCGACCGCAGCATCCTTGATCCTTATAGGGGCGTCGCGGGCCTGGAAAGAATGCTCAGTCGTCCAGACACCGTGCCCATGTATTATCGTCAGTTCCTTGATCTGATCGACACGGTTTTTGCCCCGGAGAATTTTGATCCTTTCCTTGATCGACTTCTCGGTGACTGGGTGCCCTCTTCGCGGGTCGACGACATGAAGCAATTCATGGCGGAACGAATTCCGTACGTATTGGCTCCGATTCCCCAAGAGTTTGCGATCCAGTGCGACCTGCCGCTATCCGGCGAATACTACTACACCACCGCGGATATTATCACGCTGGACGGCGCCGCCGACGCCACCAAGACCCGCTCCGTACTGGTGAACGGCCGGCCGGCCGATTGGGACGGCGTCACCGGGCGGTGGTCGCTGGGCGAGACAAGCGGCTTTCTGACCGAAACGCTGGTCAGCCCCGGCTCGGTCTGGAAATATCTCGACGACGGCACCGACCAGGGCACGCTCTGGCGTGAACCCGGCTTCGATGACACCGCCTGGCCATCAGGGCAAGCACAACTCGGCTATGGTGATGGGGACGAGGATACCGTTATCAGCTACGGCGATGACCCCGACAACAAGTATCCATGCTATTATTTCCGGCACAGCTTCAACGTAACGGACCCGGCAGCGTACGATAGTCTCCACTTGCTTTTTCTGCGAGATGACGGCTGCGTGATTTATCTCAACGGAGCAGAAATAGCGCGTTCCAACATGCCCGACGGCGACGTCACCTTCAAGACCCCGGCTTCCGGCGGCACGAGCGGAGCCGAGGAAGACGCCTGGCACGAATTCACCGTCGATCCGGCTTTGCTTACCATGGGCACAAACGTGCTTGCCGCCGAAATCCACCAAGTCAATGCCACGAGCAGTGACATTAGCTTTGACCTGGAATTATTGGCTCATACCAAAATAAGCGAGCCGATCAAGGGTGTTGCTTTGAATCCAGGTATCAACCGTATCATTGTGCAGGCATTCGACGGGACCGGCGCCACCGGCCAGACTATCGACAGTGGCTACATAGATGTCTGGTACGACACCGGCGCAACAAATGATTACCCAAAACCTGTGGCAAGCAACGACTATAGTGACGCCGCTTCCACAAACGGGTCGAACGCGCAGGCAAATCTCCTGGCTCGCGACAGTTACCTGCCGGGCATCCCTGTCCTGGTGCGGGTGGAACTTCTGCAGGACGATGGAAAGCCGGACCGCAACATCTGGGATGCGGTTGCGAATCTTTCCGTCGACAATCCGACTGTCAGCATGTCCACCGATAGCGTTGCGCTTCGCAACGGTTTGGGAAGTGCGCTGGTGACCTTTACCGGAGCCGGTGACTTCACCCTGACAGCTCAGCTAAACGGGTTGCAGGACAGCCGTTTCCTGCAAGACCTTACCGCTGAGCCGGTCACGGAAGTATCGGGGATATTGACGGGACCCGCGACATCCTGGAGCGGTGTCATCCACGTTACGGAGGACCTGCTTGTACCCGTAGGCCACACCTTGACCGTCCAGTTGGGCACACTGGTGTTGCTGGATGGCGTAGAATCCGGCTCCGACGGCACAGACATTGATATCGAAGGCAAGATCGAGTCGCTCGGCACTGCAGATTCTCCCGTGACGTTTACTGCGTTCGACCCGGCAACCAACTGGGGCGAGATTCACCACGAGCAAGCCGAGCCGTCCACTTACGAATACGCGAATATTACACGGGCGGGACGCTCGCCGGGCGGCGGACATACCGGCACAGGACCGGCCGTGCGAGCAGTCGGTTCGCAAATAACCTTCGAACATGTCTGCATCAGTGATAACGCCGGCAAGATCATGCACGCCAGCTCGGGAGCCGATTTGACCTTCGACAACAGCTTGTTCGCCCGGTCGGTTATGGGCCCGGAAATCTACGGCACCGCCCTGCTTTTCGAGGATAGCTGGATAATGCAGATGCGTGCTGCGGACGACGCCGATGGAATCTACATCCATGGACAACAGCCCGGACAGCTATGCAGCTTAATCCGAGGCGTTGCAGTCGGCATGGACGATGACGGCATCGACACCCTCGGCTCGGAGGTCATCATCGAAGACTTCGTCGTTCGCGACTGCAAAGACAAAGGTATCAGCGTGTACGGTGGCCAGACAGACATTGAGCGGAGCCTGATTGTTGAGAACAACAACGCACCGGAGGATCCCACGGTTGCCAGTGTTGCCGCCAAGTCACATGAGGCCGCGACCACCATTGTCAACATTGACCACACAACCATCGTCACCTCCAAGACTCAAGGCTACGTTGACGTCGGCATCCAGTCGCATAACAAATACGGCGTCACCAGTGGCACGATTATTTATAATGTCACTAACTCGATCATCGATGCCACCGACCCCGTGGACGTTCAGGCGCCGTACAGCGACTCCGACATTCACATCAGCTATTCCAACGTATATGGCGAAGCGTGGCCGGGCCTGGGCAACATGAATGCGGACCCCATGTTCGTGGACCCAGCCAATCACAACTATCGACTGCTCGGCACATCCCCATGCATTGATGCTGGTGACCCGGCAGCCGAGCCGGACCCTGATTTGACCATGACCGACCAGGGCTATTATTTCTTTGACCAGGCAAGCCAGCAGCCGCCACCTGGCCCGTGGGATCCGAACACTGTATGGACCGCAGAGCAAGGCCCGTACCGCGTCACCGACGAGTTGACCATTCCCTCCGGCATCACCTTAACGATACAACCGGGTACCACGGTCTTTTTCGACCCGAACGCACGAATGGTCGTTGAAGGCGGGCTTATCGCCGAGGGCACCGAGTACAATCTGATACGGTTCACTCGCACGCCTGGAACCGGCGACGCATGGCGCGGGCTTCAGTTCAAAGATTCAGCCGGCGACAATCGCATTCTGTATGCCGTAATCGAACACGGCCAGACAAACGATGGAATGGTAGGGCTGGAGAACTCCAACCTGCTGCTGGACCATGTCACGTTGGACAATACTGTCCTGCGCCGCATCCGAACGATAGACTCATCTTTGACCGTGCGGAATTGCGAGTTTACCGACACGTGCCCGGCGGGACAAACGCCCACCGACAACCGCAGCGAGCACATCTGGGGCCGGGGCATACTCACAGGCGGCCGGTTCGTGGTCGACGATTGCGTGTTCGGCATTACACCGGGTCATAATGACGCCATCGATTTCAACGGTCCATCGCGGCCCAATCCCATCCCGCAGATCTTAAACAATATGTTCCTGGGGGGCGGAGACGAGGCGCTGGATCTGGAAACCGATGCGCACATCGAAGGCAACGTCTTTGCGCATTATCATAAAGATGCTTACAACCATGATGCTGGCGAATCAAATGTAATCTCCGCAGGCGGGGCAAAGCATTACGTGGTCGTGCGCAATGTCTTCTACGATCTGGATCACGTCACACTCGTCAAAGACGGCGCGTTTATGACCTTCACCAACAACACCGTGGTGGATGTAAATAAGGCTGCCATCTATTTTGACCTTGCCGGACAAACCCGGGGGCCCGGCCTCGGCGCGGAGATAGATGGGTGTATTTTTTGGAACACGTCCGCTGCCTTCGACGAGGTGACACCCGAGACGGCCTTGACTGTGAACCGTTCGCTCGTACCGACGCAGTGGCACGATTTCGGCCAAGGCAACCTTGACGCCGACCCTCTATTCGTGGATAGCAACGCGGATCTGCACTTGAAATCTATGTCCCCGGCAATCGGCGCGGGTCCGTGCGGACTCGATATGGGTGCTTACGTGCCCAGTGGAGCAGCTACTTGCGGCGAGCCACACAAGAAAACGCATCGCACAGGGCTCGTGCTCACCGTGGGCGGCCCGGGCATCACTCATTACAAATACTCCCTCAACGACGCAAACGGCCCCTGGAGCGCCGAACGTTCCGTGGATGTCCCCATCCTCTTATTAGGCCTCGACAACGGGCAGTCATATACCGTCTATGTGCTCGGCAAGAATTCCGCCGGCGTGTGGCAAGACTTGCCCACCGCATCGCACACCTGGACCGTGGACGTTTCTTACCGGCGACTGGTTATTAACGAAGTGCTGGCGCGGAACGTACAGACCCTCGACCATGAAGGGACCCTGCCGGACCTGGTCGAGCTGTATTATGATGGACCAGCTCAACTAAGTTTAGCCGGAATGAGCATGACCGACAATCCGGCTGAGCCAGAGAAGTTCGTCTTTTCAAACGGAGCCTACGTTGATCCAGACCAATACATCGTCCTTTATGCCGACGCCAGCGCGACGACTCCGGGAATTCATTTAGGCTTCGCTTTGGATGCCGACGGCGACAGTATCTACCTTTATGATGCAGACGGCCGGCTCCTTGACTCGGTACGGTTCGGCCTTCAATTGGCGGACCTTTCCATCGGTCGAATGGCCGACGGCAACTGGCACTTGACCATCCCGACCTTCGGCCAGGCCAATGTCGCTCAGCCGCTCGGCGATCCGGATCGGCTGCGGATCAACGAATGGCTCGCTCAAGGAGCGGTTCTATTCGAGAATGATTTCATCGAACTGTTCAATCCGTGCGTCTTCCCCGTGGACCTTAGTAGCCTGTACTTGACCGACAATCCGGTGACACAACCGGACAAGCACAAGATCGGACCGCTGAACTTCATAGCCGGCGGCGGCTTTGCCGTGTTCACCGCCGACCGCAGTGACAGTCCCGGCCACGTGAACTTCAGGCTCTCCGCCGACCAAGAAATCATCGGCCTTTTCGATTCCGAGCTACACGAAATCGATAAGGTACTCTACGGGCCGCAGACCGTCGATGTCTCCGAGGGGCGTGCACCGGACGGAGACAAGCGCTTTGCCTTCTTCGAGCTGCCCACTCCCGGTGTCGCCAACCCGGTGACACAGGCGACCGCCGTAACGCTGGTGACCGAGGACGCCGCCAAGCGAGTGTTGATCCCAACGACTGACATAGGTGATGCCTGGAAGACGGAAGCTGATTTCAACGATGCAAACTGGGCTGCGTGCACCGGTCCACCCGGCGGCGTGGGCTTTGACACAAGGGACGACTACGACAGCTACTTCAGCCTGGACGTGCAGGAGCAGATGCACAATCACAATGCGACGTGTTACAGCCGCATTCCATTTTCCATAAGCGGCCAACCCAGCAGCTTTTCCGAGATAGAGCTGCGGGTGCGGTATGACGATGGCTTCGTGGCTTACCTTAACGGTACGGAAGTGGCCAGGCGAAATTTCGCGGGTGTCCCACAGTGGAATTCCAGCGCCGACGCAAGCCATAGTGACGCCGTCGCCGTTTTATTCGAGGACATCGACATCTCCGAACATCTGGATACGCTACAGCACCCAGACAACATTCTGGCTATTCATGGCCTGAATACTTCCGCGGCCCACTCGGACTTCCTTATCTCCGTCGAACTCGTTGCCACCGCCACAAGTTCCCAGGACCAACTCCTCGCCAACGCACTGGCGCTGCTGGACGGTCTGCGCGTCACCGAGCTAATGTACCATGCCGCCGACGGCAGCGACTATGACTTCGTTGAGCTGCAGAACATCGGCGATGTCACGCTGGAGCTGACCGGCGTGCGCTTTGTCGAAGGCGTCACGTTCACCTTTGGTCAGACACTGCTCGGCCCCGGAGAATACATCGTCGTGGCAAGCGATGTGGCTGCTTTTCGTTCGGAATACGGAACAGCCATCCCGCTCGCCGGCCAATACTCCGGCAACCTGAGCAACGGCGGCGAAAATGTCGTCTTGAAACTCCCGTTGCCTTTGGAAGCAGCCATACTGCGTTTCGCCTATCAGGACACGTGGTACCCCGACACGGATGGGGCCGGCAAATCTCTGACCATTCTTGACCCGCTGGAGCACCCATCCGCCTGGAACGATGCGCAAAACTGGCTCCCTGCCGACCCCACACCGGGCCAGCCATAACCAATCGAAAGTCCCGCGAGAAACCACCTTACGGATTTGCCCGGCCGGGGGACGGTGAAGCGGCCGTCCAGTTGATGACATCGTTGCCGTAATCCGAAGGCTCTATCCGAGAAAGAGAATATCCGCCGCCGTCGGCTGCGCTCGGCCATAAATCGATGCCGCCGGGACAATCGTCAGGGTGCGAGCCGTCACTGTAGCTGACCCGATCCACGCGAATATAATACTGTGTCCCTAAAGCATCCACG
>Ga0180434_10003106_pt1 | contig 21380 bp, 24 predicted proteins | sample SS_ome_7_FD_132453 | JGI IMG/M metagenome (GOLD analysis project Ga0180434, IMG submission 132453) | Hypersaline lake sediment archaeal communities from the Salton Sea, California, USA - SS_1_D_2 metaG | ecosystem: Environmental > Aquatic > Non-marine Saline and Alkaline > Hypersaline >...
AGATGAACATGGTCTTGCCGGAGAAGTTGGTCACGGCTCAACAGCCTAGGATTACCGCTCAATGACCGATACCGAGGAGTCCCGGGAAGAGTCCCGGCACGAGTCTGACGCCGAGCTGACCGCCCGCTTCGAGCGCGACGCCATCCCGTTGATGGACCAGCTCTACGGCGGCGCGCTGCGGATGACCCGCAATCCCGCCGACGCCGAGGACCTGCTGCAGGAAACCATGGTCAAGGCCTATTCGGGGTTCCACTCGTTCAAGGAGGGCACCAACCTCAAGGCCTGGCTGTACCGCATCCTGACCAACACCTACATCAACGGCTACCGCAAGAAGCAGCGCCAGCCCGCCGAGTACCCGGCCGAGGAGATCACCGACTGGCAGCTGGCCGCCAACGCCGAGCATTCCTCCACCGGACTGCGCTCGGCGGAGGTCGAGGCGCTGGAAAACCTGCCCGACAGTGAAATCAAAGAGGCGCTGCAAGCGTTACCAGAAGAGTTCCGGTTAGCCGTTTACCTCGCTGACGTCGAAGGTTTTCCCTACAAGGAGATCGCCGAGATCATGGAGACCCCCATCGGGACCGTGATGTCCCGGTTGCACCGCGGCCGCCGTCAGCTGCGCACCCTGCTGGCCGACGTCGCCAAGGATCGCGGCTTCCTGCGCGGTCAGAGCGCCGACACCGGTGAGGAGGCGTCGTGAGCGAGCGCGATGAGCGCGCCGACTGCCGGGTGGTGATCTCCGAGGTGTGGATGCTGCTTGATGGCGAGGTCACCGACGACAAGCGCGATCTGCTGCGCCGCCACCTCGAGGAGTGTCCCGGCTGCCTGCGCCACTACGGCGTCGAGGAACGCATCAAGCGGCTCATCGCCACCAAATGCAGCGGGGAGAAGGCCCCCGAGCAACTGGTGGCCCGGATCCGCATGCAGATCAGCCGGACCACGATCGTGCGGCGCACCAGCAGCTGAGCCGCCGGTCCGGCGCCGCGCGCTGGCGCTCTCAGCTTCCTCTCAGCTAACATATGCGGGAGTGCGCATGCGGTTCCGGGGAGGTGTGACATGGGCCAGGCAGCCGGGGGCGGCAAGTTCGTAAAACTCGTCAGCGCGGTCCTGCCGGCCGCGGTGGTCGCCGGTTCCCTGACGTTCACCGGCATCGAGGGGAAGCCCGCCGCAACCGTCGGCATGGCGTGGACGCCCACCGCGACCGTGGTCGTGATCGGCGGGATGGGCTGGGAGACCGTGGACGAGCCGGTGATGAGGGCGATCCTGGACTCCCGCTACGACCAGCCCGAGAACACCTTCGTCAACATCGAGTGGCCCGCCTACCTGGGAACCCTGGGCGACTCGGTCACCGAGGCTTCCGACAGCCTCTACACCCACGTGATGGCCACCGAAGGACCACAGGTCGTCATCGGAGTGTCCGGCAGCACCTTCGTGGCCAACGAGGTCATGCGCCGGCTCACCGTGGACCCCAGCCCCGACAAACCCACGCCGGGGGACATATCCTTCGTCATCATCGGCGACGGCGAACGCGGGTTCATCCCGGCGGTCGTGCCGTTCACCGGCTGGGATCTGCCGCTGGTCAACTACACCGCGCAGCCGGTCCCGGTCACCCCGTACGACGCCATCGTGGTCAAGGGCGAGTACGACGGCCTGGCGGACTGGCCGGACCGCCCGTGGAACCTGCTGGCCGTCGTCAACGCGCTGGCCGGCAGTCCGGCCATCGACCACGGCCAGATCCACTGGGAGTCGATCTGGTACGACATCGACACGCTGCCCGCCGAGAACATCACCACCGAGGTCAACGCCGCCGGCGGCACCACGACCACCTATCTGGTGCCCACCGCGGAGTTGCCGATGCTGTACCCGCTGCACGAGATGGGGGTGCCCGAACCGGCCATCGGGGCGCTCAACTCGGTGCTCAAGCCCGTCGTCGACGTCGGCTACAGCCGCAACGACCCGGCCTGGCTGAACCCGACCGGCGGTGACTGGGCACGACAGTCGGCGAGGCTTCGGCAACCCCCGGCCGGCAGCCCGGCCGCCGGAGCCAGAACCCCCCAGCCGGCGCAGACCCCTCAGGTAGCGCGCCCCGAGCGGATAAAAGCGGGTAACGACCGCGGGGCCGTCTCCCGTGCGGCGGCGACTACCCGCTAGGCGTTCGGCCGCTTACCGTGGTTGGCCTTGCTGTGTTTGCGGTCACGCTTCTTACGGCCACGCTTGGCCATGGTCCTACCTCCGTGAAAAAACCCGAGTGATTTGCCACCAGTGTCGCACGGTGCCTTGACGCTCTGGAAATCGCCTGGTGTGGTTCGATATGTCCCATGGCCGAGGATGTGCGCGCCGAGATCGTTGCCAGTGTGCTCGAAGTCGTCGTCAGCGCCGGCGACCGGATCGGCGCCGGAGACACGCTCGTGCTGCTGGAGTCGATGAAGATGGAGATTCCGGTGCTCGCCGAGGTTGCCGGAACGGTCACCACGGTCAACGTCGCCGTCGGCGACGTCATCCAGGCCGGCCATCTGATCGCCGTGATCGACTGACCCGCGGGAGCCGATGTCCACCCTCGGTGAACTGCTCGCCGAACACACCGTTCTGCCGGGCAGGGCCGTCGACCACTTGCACGCCGTGGTCGGGGAGTGGCAGCTGCTGGCCGACCTGTCCTTCGGCGACTACCTGATGTGGGTGCGCCGCGACGACGGCCGCCTGGTCTGTGTCGCCCAGTGCCGGCCCAACACCGCCCCGACCCTGCTGATCACCGATGCGGTGGGCACCGTCGTCGGCGAGGAGGCGTTGCCGCAGGCCGTTCCGGTGCGCTGCGACGGCGAGGTGGTCGCGGTGCTGACCCGGCAGAGCGCCGGTGTCGGCTGGCGCGCCTCGTCACCGCTGGAGCAGGCCTATCTGGACTGCGCGGACCATCTGCTGGACATGGTGGCCGCCGGCGCGTTCCCCGACTCCGGCGACCGGGCGGGATCGCGGTCCAGCCCCCGGGTCGGGGACGGTTTCATCCGCCTGGACGCCGGCGGGACGGTGTCCTATGCCAGCCCGAACGCGCTGTCGGCCTACCACCGGATGGGGCTGCCCGCGGACCTGGAGGGCCACAACCTCATCGACGTCACCCGGCCGTTGCTGTCGGATTCGTTTCAGGCCCACGAGTTGGCCGGTCACGTCGGCGACGCGCTGGCCGGCGGACCCGGCGCACGTCTGGAGGTCGACGCCGGCGGCGCGGTCGTCCTCGTGCGGACCCTGCCCCTGGTGACGGCCGGCATCCCGGCCGGGGCGGCGGTGCTCGTCCGCGACGTCACCGAGGTCAAGCGGCGGGACCGGGCCCTGATGAGCAAGGACGCCACCATCCGGGAGATCCACCACCGGGTCAAGAACAACCTGCAGACCGTCGCCGCCCTGCTGCGCCTGCAGGCTCGCAGGACCGACAACGACGAGGCCCGCGACGCTCTCGCCGAATCGGTGCGCAGGGTCGCCGCCATCGCGAAAGTCCATGAGGCCCTGTCGATGTCGGTCGACGAGGAAGTCAACCTCGATGAGGTGATCGACCGGATCCTGCCGATGATGAACGACGTCGCGCGCGTCGACACCCCGATCCGCATCACCCGGGAAGGGGCTCTGGGAGTCCTCGACGCCGCGCGGGCCACCCCGCTGGTGATGGTGGTCACCGAACTGGTTCAGAACGCCATCCAGCATGCCTTCGCCCCCGGCGATCGCGGTGGCTGCGTGGCGATCCGCGCCGAGCGTTCGGCCCGCTGGCTGGACATCGTGATCGGCGACGACGGCTGCGGACTGCCCGGCGACTTCCATGTGGCCGGCTCCGACCGTCTGGGCCTGCAGATCGTGCGCACCCTGGTCGGCGCCGAACTCGACGGCACCCTGGAGATGCGGGTGGGAGCCGGCGGCGGCACCGATGTGGCACTGCGTGTCCCGATCGGCCGCGCACCGAAAAAAGTCGCGGCCCCGATTTCTCGGGACCGCGACTGATGCTTTTTCGCGCGGGCTCTAGACCCCGGAGCGCGCCCGGGTCCGGGCGTTGCGACGCTTGAGGGCGCGACGCTCGTCCTCGCTCATACCGCCCCAGACACCGGCATCCTGCCCGGACTCCAGCGCCCAGGTCAGGCACTCGGTGGTCACCGGGCACCGGTTGCAGACCAGCTTCGCCTCCGCGATCTGGGCCAAGGCCGGGCCGCTGTTTCCCACAGGGAAGAACAGCTCCGGATCCTCGTCGCGACAGACCGCCTTGTGACGCCAATCCATGTCAGCTACTCCTTACCTACCGTGTGCGCACCGGCTTTCCGGGCGCAGCCCGGTAGCCCTACGCGTTAACGCATGCACACACAACTGTTGTTGCACTGTTACCCACGATGGTTGCACAGGCTAGATAGTTGTCAACAGAACTCGGCTGAAGCGTGGGCAAGGTCACTCCGCAGGCGGTTTACCCGGCCGACACACCGACGTGCTAAGAGTATACGTTTTCGCAGTTCAGCGATTCGGCGGGGGTGCGGCCACCGGTAACGCGGCCGGGACCGACCGGAACGTCATCTCCTCCCGCGGACCCAGGAAATCCCCGTCGACCTGGCAGGACACCGGCGCCGCGGCGGTGATCCGCACCCAGGGCAGGTCGTCTTCCCTGATCAGATGCCCGGCGCGGATATCGGCCTTTTTCGACAGCATCCGGCGCACCAGCAGCAGGTTGCGCACCACGTTCATGCCGGTGATCGCGAACAGGCCCAGCCCGTTGTCGAAGGTGGTGCCCGGGTTGGTCCAGACCGGCCGCTGGTTGGCGTAGGTCCACGGGCTGGCGTTGGAGACGAAAGCGAAGTGCACCCCGGGGGTCGGCTCCCGGTCGGGCAGGTGCACCGTGAGCAGCGGTTCCCGGCGTGCGCTGGCCAGCATCTCGCGCAGCGCCACCCGCATGTAGCGGGCGGCGGTGACCTTGCGGCCCTTGGCGCGCTGGGCCTCCACGGCGGCCACCACGTCGCCGTCAACACCCATGCCGGCGGTGAACACCGCCCAGCGCTCGCCGCAGTCCATCAGCCCGATCCGCCGCCACGCCGGTCCGCCGCGGTGCTCGCCGATCATGTCGATCAGCTGGTTGGTGGCTTCGATCGGGTCGGGGCTGATGCCCAGCGCCCGGGCGAACACATTGGCCGACCCACCCGGCACCACCGCGACGGCCGGAAGCGAGTCGGCCGGCGGTCGGTCCGCGCCGGGCTTGCCCAGCAGCCCGTTGACCACCTCGTTCACCGTTCCGTCGCCGCCGTGCACGATGATCAGGCCGACACCGTCGCGGCGGGCCGCCTCAGCGATCTCGATGGCGTGGCCGCGATGGTCGGTGTGCGCCACGGTCAGCTCCACCCGGCTCTCCAGGGCGTGCGCGAGCAGATCCCGGCCGGCCGCTGTGGTTGAGGTGGCGTTGGGGTTGACGATCAGCACGGCGCGCACGAGCGATGAGCCTACGGGTCGTGCGACCGGGCGCGCGGCGGCCAGGACGGTCAGCGCCCCGGGCCGGCGGGTGTCTAGGCTCTCAATCGTGATCACCCCACCGTCGGTGCGCCGGGCCGGGCTCCTGGTCGGCCTGCAGGGCGCCCTCGGGGTGATCGCTGCGATCGTGTTCGCGGTGCGGGGGCTGTTCGGGGCGGACCAGAAGATCGTCAGCGGCTACGGCAACGCCGCCTGGTTCGGACTGATCGGCGCGGCGGTTCTCGCCGCCGGCTGGGCGCTGTGGACCGGCCGGCGCTGGGGCCGCGGGCTGGCGGTGTTCGCCCAGCTTTTGCTGCTGCCGGTCGCCTGGTACATCGGGGTGGGCTCGCACCGCTGGGGTTATGCCGTCCCGGTCGCCGCGGTCGCGATCGTCGTGCTGGCACTGCTGTTCAGCCCCAGCACGATTCAGTGGGTCACGTCCTCGGACGCCAACGCCGACAACGCCGGGCCGGAGAGCCGGTAGCCGATCCACTCCGTCATCGGCCGCCCCCCGACCGCGTCGTAGAGAGCGATCGCCCCGGTGTTCCAGTCCAGCACCGACCAGCTCAGTCGGCTGTAGCCGTTGTTCACGCACTCCCGGGCCAGGGTGGCCAGCAGCGCGCGGGCCAGTCCGCGGCGGCGGAACCGCTCGCGCACGAACAGGTCCTCCAGGTGGATCCCGGCCACCGCGTCCCAGGTGGAGAAGTTGCGGAACCACAGGGCCATCGCCGCGACGTCGCCGTCGACTTCGGCCAGGTGGCAGAAGGCCACCGGAGAATCGCCGAAAAGTGCTGTCCGCAGCTGGCTCTCGGTGGCCGTGCACTCCTCGGGTGCACGCTCGAAGGCCGCCAGCTGGTGAATCATCGCGGTGATCGCGGCCTCGTCGCCGGGCCGGGCGGGCCGGATCAGGATGCTCATGCGGGGACCCCGAGCGCGGTCAGGATGGTACGGAACTTGGTGGTGGTCTCGGCCACCTCACCGGCCGGATCGGACTCGGCGACCACCCCGCCGCCCGCGGTGGCCAGCGCGCTGCGCCGGTCGGCGGAGAGTTGCGCACCCCGGATGGACACCACCCAGCGCCCGTCCCCGGCCGCGTCACACCAGCCGACCGCGCCGGCGTAGAAGCCGCGGTCGCCCTCCAACTCGCCGATCAGCCCGACCGCCTCACCGGTCGGGACCCCGCCGACCGCGGGGGTCGGGTGCAGCGCCAGCGCCAGGTCTATGGCTGTGGTGGAGGTGTCCCGCAGGATGCCGCTGATCGGGGTGTAGAGGTGCCACACCGCCGCGGTGCGGCTCAGCCGCGGCTCGGCGGCGACATCAAGTTGGCTGCACAGCGGTTCCAGCGCCGACCTCATCGTCTCGACGACCAGCTGGTGCTCGTGGCGGTCCTTGGCGGAGCCGGCCAGCGCTGCCCCGGCCGCAGCGTCGGCGTCGGGGTCGGCGCTGCGCGGTGCGGACCCGGCGAACGGTTGGCAGCTGACCTGCTCGCCGCACCGGGCCACCAGCAGTTCGGGGCTGGCGCCCACCAGTACGGTCCCGGCGAAGTCCGGCCCGGCGGCGGACAGGTCGGCCAGATAGGCGATGGCGTGCGGATCGGCCTCGATCAGCCGGGCCAGTACGGCCATCGGGTCCAGTGCGGCGTCGGCCTCCAGCCGCAGCGAGCGGGCCAGCACCACCTTCTCCAGGGGATCGGCCGGGTCGCGCAGGCGGCGCAGCGCCGACGCGATCCTGGCCCGGTGGGTGTCGGGGTCGGGCAGAGTCGCAGCGATCCGCACCCCCGGTGCCGGACCGGCCGGCAGCGCCGGCAGCCGGTGACTGACCCGCTCGGGGGCCACCAGCGCAGCCGGGGCGTTCAGGTCGAACGGCAGCGCCCCGACCACCATGGCGGTGCTACCCCGGCGCAACGCCGCAGCGGCCGAACCGATCTCGCGATACCGCTGCGCTGCGCCCTCGCCCACCACCGTGCCGGCCGGGCCGCTGAGGACGAAGGGCGCCGGATCCTGCCCCCGATCGGTCACGATCAGGTCAGTCCCAGCGCCGACAGCTGGCGCAGCCCGTATTCGAAGCCACACACCGCCGCGGCGGCCTCGGCGAACCCGATCCGGGCGCCTTCCCGCAGCGGCTGCTCCACCCACCGGGTGGCCACCGCTCGGGAGAAGTGGCCGTGCCCGACGAAGACCACGTCGCGCTCGGCCATCCGGTCCAGCGCGTAGGCCACCGCCTGGTCGGCGCGCATGCTGACCTGGTCGACGCTCTCCCCGCCCGGGCAGCCGTAGGTCCACAGCAGCCAGCCGGGGGTGGTGGTGCGGATGTCGTGGGTGGTCATTCCCTCGTAGTCGCCGTAGTCCCACTCGGTCAGCAGCGGGGACACCTCGTCGACGCTCAGGCCGGCCAGTTCGGCGGTCACCAGCGCGCGTTTTCGGGGGCTGGAGACCACCAGCGGGTTGTCCAGGCCGAGCCGTTCCAGGGTGCGCGCGGCCCGGGCGGCCTGTTCGCGGCCCTGGTCGGTGAGGTCCAGATCGGTGCGGCTGGTGTGCTTGTGGTCGCGTGACCAGTCGGTTTGGCCGTGCCGGAGCAGGATCAGCCGATGCTTGCCGACACTCACGACCACCGATTGTGCACGAACCTGCCAAGATGGACGCCGTGACCCGGGTACTGGCAGTGGCCAACCAGAAAGGCGGGGTGGCCAAGACGACGACGGTGGCCTCCCTCGGCGCGGCCTTCGCCGGCGAGGGCAAGAAGGTTCTGCTGGTCGATCTCGACCCGCAGGGCTGTCTGACCTTCTCGCTGGGAACCGATCCGGACAAGCTGCCGGCCTCGGTGCACGAGGTGCTGCTCGGCGATGTCGAGCCCGATGCCGTGCTGGTCGACACCCCCGAGGGGATGTCGCTGCTGCCGGCCAACATCGACCTCGCCGGCGCGGAGGCGATGCTGCTGATGCGGGCCGGGCGGGAGTACGCGCTCAAGCGCGCGCTGGAGAAGCTCTCCGACGATCCCTTCGACATCGTCCTCATCGACTGCCCCCCCTCACTGGGTGTGCTGACTCTCAACGGGCTGACCGCCGCGGCCGAGGTGATCGTGCCGCTGCAGTGCGAGACGCTGGCGCACCGCGGGGTGGGACAGCTGCTGCGCACCGTCACCGACGTGCAGCAGATCACCAACTCCGGGCTCACCCTGCTCGGGGCGCTGCCCACCCTCTACGACGCCCGCACCACCCACAGCCGTGACGTGCTCTTCGACGTCGCCGACCGCTACGACCTGCCGGTGCTGGCGCCGCCGATCCCCCGCACGGTCCGCTTCGCCGAGGCCAGCGCGTCGGGGTCGTCAGTGCTGGCGGCCCGGAAGAACAAGGGCGCCAAGGCTTATCGGGAACTGGCCGACGCGCTGCTCAAACACTGGAAGTCCGGAAAGCAGCTGCCGACCTTCAGTCCCGACGCCTGAGGCTCAGGGCGGGCCGAAGACGGTCAGCGCCGGGCCGCGCTGCTCGAGCACCAGCGAACCGGCAACCGCCGGGACCACCGCGTCCCGCCCCGGCGGATGGGCCACCGTGATGAGCCGTTCGTTCTCCCCGTTGGCGGGGTTGAACACCGCGAGCCCGCCCTCCACCGGGACCAGCAGCCGGCCGGCCATCATCGTCGCCGGGCCCAGCGCCCGCAGCGGCCCGGTGGCGTCGAGGGTGTAGCGGTAGTCCAGCTTGTCATCGAAGACCATCACCGCGGCCCCGGTCCACCAGGTCACGTAGTCGCCGGCCCGGGTGACCGCCGGGACCGCGCCGTCCACCTCGGCGGGCACCCGCAGCACGGTGCCCGACACCTTGGTGGCGGTCTCGTCGTAGACGGCGACCTCCGGCGTCGGCGTCGGGAGGTACACCGCGGTCGTGGTGCCGACCACCGCGAGCACCCGCGCCTCGGAGTCCACCGCCAGTCCGGGCAGCGGAACGTACTTGGTCTCCGGCTCGTCCTCCTCCTTGCCGGGGATCAACACCGTCAGACGCGGGTCGTCCTGGTCGGGGCAGGACTCGAGGACCGCCGCAGCGGCGTCGCTGGCCGCGGCCGACAACAGCGCGCAGCCCGCGCCGCGGCCGCGGTTGACCGGTTTGACCCGGGCGTCGATCTCGCCGTAGGACAACATCCGCACCAGGTCCGATCGCCACAGCTCCAGCCGCGTCGGCCCGGTCGAGAGCACGGTGGAGCCGTTGGAGGTGACCGACACCTGCTTGTCGGCATAGCTGGTCCGGGCCGGTCCGCGGGTCCCGGTGTCGGCCTTGACCGAGCTGACCTGACCGCACCCGCGGGCGTCGGGATACACCGCCACCGCGAGGTCGTAGACGTGGGACACCGCGCACAGCTCGGCGTCGCGGGCGTACAGCCAGCGCTGCGCGCCGGTGAACGGGTCCAGGCCGGTCATCTCCCGGCCCTCGCCGGTGATGACGGTGCCCTTCAGCACGATCGGCGCCAGGGTCTTGGGGCTGGCCGTGGTCCACTTCTGCCGCAGGGCCTGCGGTACCGCGGTGGCCGTCTCGACGGTCGGGGCCGGCGAGACGGCCGGCAGGGAGACCGTGGCGCGGGCCGAACTGTGCCACCACAACGCCGCGACGAGCAGGGCGACGACCGCGGCGATACCGGCGGCGGCCAGCAGGTCGGCCCTGGTTCGGCGCTCGGGCCGGATCACCGGGCTCAGTTGCTGGGCGCGCCGGTCTGCGCCGGCTTGCGCCGACGGCGACGACGCCGGCGGCCCTCGCCGCCACCGGCCGGGGCTTCCGCGGCCCCGGTCTCGGCGGGTTTGTTCTCGGTGGCGTGCCCGCCGGCCGGCTTGCCGCCGCGGGTGCGTTGCCGCGACCGGGTGCGGGCCGGGCGGTCCCGCTCGGCGGACCGTTCCGGAGAACGCTTGGCCTGGTGGGCTCGGCGCGGCCCGGCGATCGAGCCGCCGGCCTCGGCTGGGATGTCCAGCTCGGTGTAGAGATGCGGTGAGCTGGAGTAGGTCTCGGCCGGATCCGGGCAGTCCAGGTCGAGCGCCTTGTTGATCATCGACCAGCGTTCCAGCTCATCCCAGTCCACCAGGGTCACCGCCACACCGGTCTTGCCGGCCCGGCCGGTGCGCCCGATGCGGTGCACATAGGCCTGCTCGTCCTCGGGGATCTGGTAGTTGATCACGTGGGTGACGTCGTCGACGTCGATCCCGCGGGCCGCCACGTCGGTGGCCACCAGCACGTCGATGTCACCGCCGCGGAACGCCGAGAGCGCCTTCTCCCGGGCGATCTGGCCGAGGTCGCCGTGCACCGCGCCGACCTTGAAGCCGCGCTCGGCGAGCTCGTCGGCCACCTTCTGGGCGGTGCGCTTGGTGCGGGTGAAGACCATCGTCGCCCCGCGGCCGCGGGCCTGCAGGATCCGGCTGACCATCTCCACCTTGTCCAGCGCGTGCGCCCGGAAGGCGAACTGCTCGGTGGTGTCGTGGGTGGCCGAGGACTGCGGGGACTCTGCCCGGATGTGGGTGGGCTGGTTCATGAACGTGCGGGCCAGCGTGATGATCGGGTCCGGCATCGTCGCCGAGAACAGCATCGACTGCCGGTCCTCGGGGATCAGCTTCAGGATGCGCTCGATATCGGGCAGGAAGCCCAGATCCAGCATCTCGTCGGCCTCGTCGAGCACGAGCACGCTCAGCCCGCCGAGTTGCAGATGGCCCTGCTGGGCCAGGTCCAGGAGCCGGCCCGGGGTGCCGACCACCACGTCGGCGCCCTTCTGCAGCGCTTCGATCTGGGGCTCGTAGGGGCGCCCGCCGTAGATCGACACGACCGAGAACGGGCGGCCTTCGGCGGAAAGGTATTTCGCGGCGTGCTCGAGGTCGTTGAAGACCTGCAGGCACAGTTCGCGGGTGGGCACCACGACCAGCGCGCGGGGCGCCCCGGTCAGCGGCCGGGTGGTGTCGCCGACGATGCGGTGCAGCAGTGGCACCCCGAAGGCGAAGGTCTTGCCCATGCCGGTGCGGGCCTGGCCGATGAGGTCGTCGCCGGCCAGGGCCAGCGGCAGGGTCAGTTCCTGGATGGCGAAGGCGTTCTCGATGCCGTTCTCGGCCAGGGCCCGGACGATCTCGTCGCGGACCCCGAGGCTGGCGAAGCTGGTGGTGGCGTGGCTATGCAGATGTGTCATGTGTCCTCGTGTCGTCCTCGTGTCAGAGGTGTTGCGGTGTGTGTTCCCCGCGTGCACGAGAGACTCTTGACGAGAATGTTCCCGGGCCCCGCGCCGTGATCGGGCGGGCCTGGCACGTGCACGCACAGTGCCGTGGAACCATATGGTCCCGCTCGCATCATACCCGGTTGAACCCGCAGAGCCGGCCAGGGCGCCGACTACAGTGACGGCATGCACGGTGGCGCCGACCCCTCTCCGGACCTCCCGGCGCACAGCGTTGCTGTCGACCACCCCGGCATCAACGAGTTCCTCCTGCTGCTGGCCTACGGCGAACTCGCTGCCTTCTACCGGCTCACCGATGAGGCGCGGATGGCTCCGGACCTGCGCGGGCGGATCAATATGGCGCTGATGGCCGCCGCCGAGATGGGCCACTACAGACTGATCAGCGACGCCCTGGAGGCCCGCGGCGTCGACGTCCTCCCGGCGATCAACCGTTACGCCCCCGCGCTGGAGAACTACCACCGGCTGACCACCCCGAGCACCTGGCTGGAGGCCCTGGTCAAGACCTACGTCGGTGACGCGATGGCGGCCGACCTCTACGGGGCGGTGGCGGATGCGTTGCCCGAACCGGTGGCCGGGGTGGTGCGCACGGTGCTGGCCGACACCGGCCACTCGCAGTTCGTCGTGGCCGAGGTCCGCGCCGCGGTGACCTCCAGCGGACGCCAGCGCAGCCGGCTGGCGCTGTGGTCGCGGCGGCTGCTGGGCGAGGCCATCACCCAGGCGCAGTACGTGCTGGCCCAGCACGACGAACTGGTCGACCTGGTGCTGGCCGGTTCGGGGGGACTGGATCAGCTCGCCGACTTCTACCAGAAGATGCAGCAGACCCACGACGAGCGGCTGCGCGGCCTGGGCCTGGGCTGAGGTTGCGGGGACTACCGGTTGCAGGTGGTGCTGGTGCCGAAATCGGTCTGGGAGACCACGGTGGCTCCGGCGGCGTCGGTGATCCAGCAGTTCAGCTGGCTGCCCCGGCTGTTGGCGGTCACATAGTTCACCGGCAGCACCGGGGTGACGGTCAGCGACCACGGCAGGGTGACGTTGTGCAGAGTCTGCAGGGTGCCGGTCTCGTCGGCGTAGACCACCGTCACCGGATCGTCGGGCCGCTGGTTGCCGGCCACCGTGTAGACGATCTCGCGCAGGTCGGTGCGCGGCTGGGCCTGCGGGGCGTTCAGCGAGCTGATCCGCACCGGCCGTTCGGCGAAGTCGTCGATCGGGGCGATGGTGGCCACCACCGTGCGGGGAGCGGCCTCGCCGTCGGCGACGGTGGCGGCGGTGCCGGTCTTGATGACGTAGCTGGTGGCCAGCGCGCTGGCCAGCAGGCCGGTCACGGTGAACGCCGCGCCGGGCCACCGCCGCAGTCCGAGGAGGCTCACGAGGGTTCACGGTAGGCAGCTCGACCGGCCGCCCGCCGCCGCCGCACCCGACCGTTGTGATGCTGTGGTGATGCTGTGGTGATGCTGTTATCGCAGCTTGACGGCATATCGGCGGAACCGCACCCGCTGCCGCCAGGCGCCGGAGAGGTGTCCACTAGCCTTCCTGTAGCCGCAGTCGATACGGAAAGGGGCCGCTGTGGAGGTCAAGATCGGGGTCTCGGACAGCCCGCGCGAGCTGGTCTTCAACAGCGCGCAGTCACCCGACGAGGTCGAGGAGATGGTGCGCACGGCGCTGACCGGTGCCGGTTCGGAGCTGCTGAGCCTGACCGACGACAAGGGCCGGCGTTTCCTGCTGCACACCTCGAAGATCACCTACATCGAGATCGGCGCCGCCGACGCGCGCCGGGTCGGCTTCGGAATCGCCCCGCCGGCCTGAGCGTATGGCCCGCGGTTCAGCGGGCCAGCGGGACGTGGGACAGCCCGCCCCAGGCGAACTGCACGGTTCCCTCGACCGCGTCGTCCTTGGAGATCGGCCGGTCGGCGTCCATCCAGTAGCGCGCGCAGTCGATGCTGATGCCGACCAGCCCCACCGCGATCATCCGGGCCCGGTGGGCCTCCAGCCCGGAGTCCCGGCTGATCAGGTCGAACACCGCATCGGTGCAGGCCTCGGTGGCCACCTTGACCTGAGCGGCCACCTGGGGCTCAGCGGAGTAGTCGTTGTCGAAGATCAGCCGGTAGCCCTGGCTGTCGAGCTCGATGAAGTCGAAGAACGCCGCTACCGCCGCCCGCAGCCGTTGCCGGTTGTCGGTGGTGGTGCGCAGCGCCTGGCGCACGCTGGAGACCAGGATGTCGACGTGCTGGGCCAGCACCGCCAGGTACAGGTCGAGCTTGCTGGAGAAGTGCTGGTAGAGCACCGGCTTGCTGACCCCGGCCCGCTCGGCGATCTCGTCCATGCCGGCGGCGTGGTAGCCGCGTTCGACGAACACCGTGCTGGCGGCCTCCAGTAGCTGCTCGCGGCGCTTCCCGCGGGGCAGCCGTGCGGCCTGCCGGGCGGGCTTGCGCGAGGCGGTGTCGCCGAGCTTTCTCATCGGGTCCCTCGATCGGATCGTCGCAGAGACACTACTCCCCGGCGGGCCGCTGATCTGCGGCGACCGGTCGACACGGGCGCGCCCGGGAGCCGCCCCGCGGCGCGATATGCCATTCTTGGTCGGTGAGCAACGAGTCGGGCCCCCGCGGGGGAGTGCCGGTGCTGCGCAGCGAGTGGGACCAGCCACTGCGCGCCCACCGCGACCCGTTGTCGCTGGATTCGGGCCGGCCGCGCTCCAACCGCGAGGAACATCGCGACGCCCGCAAACAGAGCTGGCTGGGCAGGTTCACCTCCACCTACGGCTGGCGGGCGTATGCGCTTCCGGTGCTGGTGGTGCTCACCGGTGTGGTGCTTTACCAGACCATGACGACCGCCCCGACGCTGCCCGCCGAGCCTGAGGAGATCGCGGCTCCGGTGATCGGCGCGGCGGCGACCACCATCGTCGGCGCGCCGCCGCGCGGTCTGACCGAATTCGACGCCAGCCTGCCCACCGGGATCCTGCCCGCCGGCGGGCCGTTCACCGCGCAGGGCGAGAGCACCTGGCGGATCATCCCGGGAACCACCCCGAAGGTCGGCGAGGGCAGCGACCGGGTGTTCACCTACACCGTCGAGGTGGAGGACGGCGTGGACACCTCATCCTTCGGCGGCGACGAGGGGTTCGCCCGGATGGTCTCGGAGACCCTCGGCAACCCGAAGAGCTGGATCCACGACCCGCAGTTCGCCTTCCAGCGCGTCGACGTCCTCGAGCCCGGGCAGCAACCCGACTTCCGGGTTTCGCTGACCTCGCCGATGACGGTGCGGGAGGGCTGCGGCTACGAGATCGAGATCGAAACATCCTGCTACAACCCGGTGTACGGTTCCGACGGTGAGCCGCGGGTGTTCATCAACCTGGCCCGCTGGGTGCGTGGCGCGGTGCCGTTCCAGGGCGACGTCGGTTCCTACCGGCAGTACCTGATCAACCACGAGGTGGGCCACGCCATCGGCTACACCACCCATCAGGCCTGCGACCGTGACGGCGGCCTGGCGCCGATCATGATGCAGCAGACCTTCGCCACCTCCGACAACGACGCCTCCCGCTTCGACCCGCAGTACGTCAAACCCGACGGCAAGAGCTGCCGGTTCAACCCCTGGCCGTATCCGATCGCCTGATTCCCCGTCGACCGTGGGTCCTATGGACCTCACAGGGGCTTTTTCCGTCCAAAGGCCCCACGCTCGGCGGCCGGGAAGCACCGGCTCGCTTTTGCCGTTGCACTCACCAACTGCTGAGATGAATCCAGCCCAGTGCGAGGAGTAGCCGGTTTGTCGTCGTTGCCGCCGCTTGTCGAGCCCGCCGCGGAGCTGACCCGCGATGAGGTCGCCCGCTACAGCCGCCACCTGATCATCCCGGATGTCGGGGTGGTCGGACAGAAGCGGCTGAAGAACGCCAAAGTGCTGGTCATCGGCGCCGGCGGGCTGGGCTCGCCGACGCTGATGTACCTGGCCGCCGCCGGGGTGGGCACCATCGGCATCGTCGAGTTCGACACCGTCGACGAGTCCAATCTGCAGCGCCAGATCATCCACGGTCAGTCCGATATCGGCCGCTCGAAGGCCCAGAGCGCGGCGGACTCGCTGCGCGAGATCAACCCGCTGGTGGACGTGCGACTGCACGAGACCCGCCTGGAGCCGGACAACGCGCTGGAGATCTTCGCCGACTACGACCTGATCGTCGACGGCACCGACAACTTCGCTACCCGCTACCTGGTCAACGACGCCGCAGTGCTGACTCACAAGCCCTACGTCTGGGGCTCGATCTACCGGTTCGAGGGCCAGGTTTCGGTGTTCTGGGAGGACGCCCCGCCCGGCCCCGACGGCGAGCCGCGCGGCCTGAACTACCGCGACCTCTACCCCGAGCCGCCCCCGCCGGGCATGGTGCCGTCCTGCGCGGAGGGCGGGGTGCTGGGCATCCTGTGCGCCTCGATCGCCTCGGTGATGGGCACCGAGGCGATCAAGCTGATCACCGGGATCGGCGAGCCGCTGCTGGGCCGGCTGATGGTCTATGACGCCCTGGACATGACCTACCGCACGGTGCGGGTCCGCAAGGCCCCCGACACGCCGGCGATCACCGAGCTCATCGACTACGACGAGTTCTGCGGAACGGTCTCCGAGGACGCCGCCGAGGCGACCGAGAACTCCACCATCACCCCGATGGAGCTGCGCGGGCTGCTGGACTCCGACACCAAGATCGCGCTGATCGACGTCCGCGAACCGGTCGAGTGGGAGATCAACCGCATCGACGGCGCCCGGCTGATCCCCAAGTCCGCCATCGAATCCGGCGACGGACTGGCTCAGATCCCGCAGGACCGCATCCCGGTGCTGTACTGCAAGGCCGGCACCCGCTCGGCCGAGGCGCTGGCCGCGCTGAAGAAGGCCGGGTTCTCCGACGCCCTGCACCTGCAGGGCGGAATCCTGGCCTGGGCTCACCAATTCGAGCCCGACATGGTCATGTACTGACGGCCCGCAGGCCGGATCAGGCCGTACCCTGGGTTTTGTGATCGACGAGCTGGTGACCGAGGAGCGGCCGCCGGAGCACGTGATGACGGCGTTCGGCGTCAAAACCGGCGATCCCGTACCGGTCGGTGAGGGATGGGACGACGGCTGGCGGGTCGGTGAGGTCGTGCTGTCTCAGGTGGTCGACCACGCCCGTGCGGCATGGTCGGCCAAGGTGCGGGAGAACCTCTTCGTCGACGGCCTGCGCCTGGCGAGGCCGGTGCGTTCCACCGACGGCCGCTACGTGGTGGCCGGCTGGCGTGCGGACACCTTCGTCGCGGGCAGCCCCGAGGCGCGCCACGACGAGGTGATCTCCACCGGCGTCCGGCTGCACGAGGCCACCAGCTCAATGGAGCGGCCCCGCTTCCTGACCCAGCCGCCGGTGCCGCCGTGGACCGACGTCGACGTCTTCGCCGTCGCCGACCGCTCGGCCTGGGAGGACCGCCCGCTGCACACGCTGCCGCTGGGCGCACCGACCCTGCCCGAGGCCGAGCACCGCGACAACGCCCGCGAACTGGTCACCCAGCTGGCCGGGCTGCGCAAGCCCACCAAGAGCCCCAGCCAACTCGTGCACGGCGACCTCTACGGCACCGTGCTGTTCGCCGGCGCCGCCGCGCCGGGCATCACCGACATCACCCCGTACTGGAGGCCGGCCGCGTGGGCGGCCGGGGTCGCCGTGGTCGACGCGCTGTCCTGGGGTGACGCCGACGAGGGACTCATCGAACGTTGGGACTCGCTGCTGGAATGGCCGCAGATGCTGTTGCGCGCGTTGATGTTCCGGCTGGCGGTCAACGCCCTGCACCCCTGTTCGACGCCGGAGGCGTTCGCCGGGCTGACCCGCGCGGCCACGCTGGTCCGGATGGCGATCTAGCCGAAGCTGTGCCGGGCGGACGCCAGGGCCACCCGCCCGTCGCGGGCGAGCACCCCCTCGGCCCGTAGCCGCGCCAGCTGCTCGGTCGCCAGATGCGGTGCCGGCCGCCCGCAGGCCCGGATCACCCGATGCCAGGGCAGGTCGGCGGAATCGGTGCGCAGGATCCAGGCCACGATCCGCGGGCTGGAAAGGCCTGCTGCGCAGGCGATGTCGCCGTAGGTGGCCACCTGGCCGGGCGGTATCGAGGCCACCAGGGCGCGCACCGACTCCACCTGGTTGTCGGTGATCGCGGCCATCTCAGTTCAGCATGTCGCGGATCAGCGCTGCGGTCTCGGCGGGCTTGGCCTGGGCGACCATGTGCCGGCAGCCGAATTCGACGGCGCCGAAGTCCGCCCCCAGCCGCTCAGACAGTCCGTCGTGCAGGGTCGACGAGACATACGGCGGGTCGACGAAAGACGCCCGCACCAGGGTGGTCGGGGTCCCGGGCCGCGGCAGCACGATGTCGCGGGCCAGTTCGCTCCAGTAGGACGCCATCGCCGGAATGCAGATCCGCCAACCGAAGCGGCCGTTGGGCAGCGCTACCAGATGCTCGTCGATTTCCTCGTCGATTTCCACCGGCGCGACGTCGGCCCACGACCCGCTCGCCTTCTCGGTACGCGCCTCGGCCGGGTCGGTGTAGTCCGGGGAGGCCAGCATCGCCTCGGCGACCTCCCGCATCCGCTGCCCGTCCAGGCCCACCGCCGGGTCCAGCAGCACCAGCCCGGACACCAGGTCCGGGCACTGCGCGGCCAGGTGCAGCGCGATCGCCCCGCCGAAGGAGTGCCCGACCACCAGCACCGGCCCGTCGGCCTCGTCCTCGATCAGCGAGGCCAGTGCGGCCACGTTGGCGTCGATGGTCCACGGCGCCGCCCATGTCGAGCGGCCGTGCCCGATCAGATCCGGCGCCAGCACCCCCAACTCGGGCAGATGCGTCGCGCACAACCGGTGCCAGCGGGCGCCGTGCCCGGTCAACCCGTGGATCATCAGCACCTGCGCCGTGCCGGGCGGGCCGTAGCGGTGCAGGTGCAGGTGGCTGTGCGTGTTCACCGGGATCATGCTGCCAGACTGTCACCCATGAATTCCGTTGACAGCCAACCGCTCACTCTGCGCAGCCTCGGCGCGGCCAGCACCGTCACCGGCTCCAAGCACCTGCTGGAAAGCGACGGCCGGCGGATCCTGGTCGACTGCGGACTGTTCCAGGGCGTGAAGAACCTGCGCGAGCTCAACTGGGAGCCGCTGGCCGTCGACCCGGCCGGCATCGACGCCGTCGTCATCACCCACGCCCACCTCGACCACACCGGCTATCTTCCGCGGCTGGTGCGCGAGGGCTTCGACGGGCCGATCCTGTGCACCGAGGGCACCGCCGCGGTCGCGGCGATCATCCTGCGCGACAGCGCCTATCTGCAGGAGCGCGACGCGGACTTCCTCAACCGGCACAAGGCCAGCAAGCATCACCCCGCCCTGCCGCTCTACGACGGCGACGACGCCGAGCGGGCGATCGAGCTGTTCGACACCCGCCCGTTCGGGCAGGACTGCGCCGTGCCGGGCTGGGAGTCCGACGCCCCGGTGGTGCGGTTCCGCCGGGCCGGGCACATCCTGGGGGCGGCGACGGTCGAGCTGGCCTGGTGCGGCCGGCGGGTGGTGTTTTCCGGGGATCTGGGCCGCTACGACGACCCGCTGATGTTCGATCCCGAACCGGTGCCGTCGACCGACTACCTGGTGATGGAGTCCACCTACGGTGACCGGCTGCGCGACCGCGCCGACCCGGCCGACGTGCTGGCCGACATCGTCGGCGCCACCATCGCCCGCGGGGGCACCGTGGTGATCCCGGCGTTCGCGGTGGGCCGGGCCCAGGCGCTGCTCTACTACCTGTGGCTGCTGCGTGAACAGGGCCGGCTGCCGGAGGTTCCGGTCTACCTGGACTCGCCGATGGCCATCAACGCCAGCGAGTTGCTGGGCCGCTTCCACGACGACCACCGGCTCACCCCGGAGATCTACGAGCAGATGTGCGCGATGGCCACCTACACCCGGGAGGCTGAGCAGTCCAAGGAGATCTCGGCGAGCCGCGAACCCAAGATCATCATCTCGGCCAGCGGGATGGCCACCGGCGGGCGGATCCTGCACCACCTCCGGGCCTTCGCCCCGGATCCGGGCAACACCATCGTCCTGACCGGCTACCAGGTGCCGGGCACCCGGGGCGCCTCGCTGGCCGCCGGCGCGCCGGAGGTGCGCATCCACGGCGAGTGGGTCCCGATCCGGGCTCAGGTGGCCAGCCTGCAGATGCTCTCGGCGCACGCCGACGCCGACGAGCTGATCCGATGGGCCTCGGGATTCACCGCCCCGCCCCGGATGACGTTCGTGGTGCACGGCGAGCCGCAGCCGGCCGACACCCTGCGCACCCGGCTGGGCCGGGAGTTCGGCTGGGCGGCGACGGTGCCCCGGCCGGGGCAGGAGTTCAGCCTGTAGCGCGTTCCTGTCATACCCCGGTGCTGTCATGGCGGGTATGACGACGGTGCGGGTGCTCGGCGGCCCGGGAACGGGCAAGACCACGCTGCTGATCGACGAGGCCGCCGCCCGGATCGCCGGCGGGACGGATCCGGAGTCGGTGCTGCTGCTGACCGGCTCGGGACGGCTGGCCGCCGAGACCCGCGGCGCGCTGACCGCCCGGCTGCTGGGCGCCGCCGCGGCTCGGCCGGGCCGGGCGGTGGTCCGCGAGCCGCTGGTGCGCACGGTGCACTCCTATGCCTTCGCGGTGCTGCGCAAGGCCGCCGAGCGCGCCGGCGACCCGCCGCCGCGGCTGGTGACCGGCGCCGAGCAGGACGGTGTGATCGCCGAACTGCTGGCCGGGGATCTGGCCGACGGGGCGGCGGGCTGGCCGGCCGAACTGCGCCCGGCCCTGCAGACCGCCGGGTTCGCCACCGAACTGCGCGACCTGCTGGCCCGCTGCGCCGAGCGCGGCGTGGACCCCGCGCAGCTGCGCCGGATCGGCCGGCGGTGCCACCGGCCCGAATGGGTGGCCGCCGCCGGCTTCGCCGAGCAGTACGAGCAGGTGATGCTGCTGCGCTCCTCGGTGGGCACCGCCGCCCCGCAGGCCACCGTCCCCGCCCTGGGCGCCGCCGAACTGGTCGGCGCGGCGCTGGAGGCCCTGGGCTCCGACGCCGACCTGCTGGCCGCCGAGCGGGCCCGGATCTCGGTGCTGCTCGTCGATGACGCCCAGCACCTGGACCCCCAGGCCGCCCGGCTGGTGCGGGTGCTGGCCGCCGGCGCCGATCTGGCGGTGCTGGCCGGTGACCCCGACCAGGCGGTGTTCGGCTTCCGGGGCGCCGACCCGCGACTGCTGCTGACCGGGGAAACCCCGGCGGTGCGGCTGACCCGCTCGCACCGCTGCTCCCCGGCGATCGCCCGGGCGATCAGCGCGACGGCCGCGGCGCTGCCCGGCCCGGCCGGCCGGCAGCAGATGGAGGGTGCCGGTGAGCAGCCGGGTTCGGTCACGGTCACCGTCGCCGCCTCCGCCCACGCCGAGGCCGCCACGGTGGCCGACGCGCTGCGCCGCGCCCACCTCGTCGACGGGGTGCCGTGGTCCGAGCTGGCGGTCATCGTGCGCTCGGTGCGGGCGGCCGCCGGCCTGACCCGCGCCCTGGATCTGGCCGGTGTCCCGGTCGACGCCGGCGCGGCTGGCGGGCCGATCGCCGCGCACCCGGCCGCCCGCGCGCTGCTGACCGTGCTGACGGCCACCGTCGCAGACCTTGACGACGACGCCGCCGAGACCCTGCTGGGCGGGCCGATCGGCCGGATGGACCCGGTGTCGCTGCGCCAGCTCCGGCGCACCGCCCGCCGGGCCGGCA
>Ga0180434_10003107_pt1 | contig 21376 bp, 21 predicted proteins | sample SS_ome_7_FD_132453 | JGI IMG/M metagenome (GOLD analysis project Ga0180434, IMG submission 132453) | Hypersaline lake sediment archaeal communities from the Salton Sea, California, USA - SS_1_D_2 metaG | ecosystem: Environmental > Aquatic > Non-marine Saline and Alkaline > Hypersaline >...
GTCAAACCAATGCAGTTTTTTCAATCTTTTTTTATCGAGAAGTGTCTTGGGTGCCCTCGCGAAGTCTGCCAGGTGTGACGGGAGTATTACGAATGCTTCAAAGAGAGAGGCCGAAAGCGCCACTATGACAACAATCGGTATTTGTTTTACGAATTTACCGATAATGCCCGTCATAAACGCCAGCGGCAAAAATGCCACTATCGTTGTGATTACCGTGGTAGTTACCGCGGGAATGACCTCTTCGGTTCCCTTTACGGCCGCCTCCCTGGGCGCCATGCCCTTTTCTATGTAGCGGAATGTGTTTTCGGAAACAATTATACCGTCGTCCACAATCATTCCCAGGACAATAATGAGTCCGAACATCGACATCATGTTTATGGTCATGCCGGTTGCCATCATAAAACCAAGCGTTATGGCAAAGGCTATCGGAATACCCGCCGCGGTAAAAAAAGCCACTCTTTTTGTCATGAAAAGCCGCAACGTTATCAGCACCAGTATTATGCCTACGATCCCGTTATTTCGAAGAATATTCAAACGTCTGGTTATGTACAACGACAGGTCGTCGAGGGTATATACGTGCACATTCTCTGGGACGCTTCTTTTAAATCTTTCCAGAACAGACTTCACCTTACTGACAAGCTTTATGGCGTCAGCCTTTTCCTTTTTCAGCACAATAAGGTTGATGGCGCGTGTCCCGAATGATTTTGTAACCTCATTCTCATCTTCAAAAGCGTCACGCACACTGGCAATATCTTTTATGCGCAGCCAGTCCATCATGTCGCTCGCGCGTATTATTGTTTCCTCGATGTCCTTATTGCTCAGGAATTCGCCGCTTGTCCGTATTATGTATTCGTTGTTTTTTCCCCGCATGGTACCGGCCGGAAGGTTCAGGTTTTTTGTGCGCAGGGCGCTCATTACCTCGTCCAACGATATGTAATATTCCCTGAGCTTTTTTGAATCAATCTCCACCCATATCTCTCTGTCGCGCCAGCCCCTCCTTTGTATCCGCGCGACTTCGGGTATATCCAGCAGTATTCCCTCGAGTGATTCGGCATATTCCTGAAGCTTAAATTCGTCCCGGGCGCCGCTCATCGCCACCTCTATGACCGGAATAAGTTTCATGTTCATTTCCTGGACAAGCGGGTCTTCTGCGTCATCCGGCAGATCCTTTATTTTATCGACGGCGCGTTGAATGTCATTTACTATTTTATTCTTGTCTCCGGCGTCCGGATTCATTTTTACGTATATTGTCGAGATATTGTTTCCCGAAACCGACCTTATCTCTTCAATATCATCAACCTCTCTCAATTCTTTTTCTACGGGCGTGGTTATCAGTTTCTCTACATCCCGGGCCGTTGCGCCCGGGTATACCACCTGCACCTGCACCAGATCAATGGTAACATTCGGAAAAACTTCTTTGTTTAGATTCAGCATTGCCAGGCCGCCTACCGCAAGAAAAAACAGAGAAAGTAAATTTATAAAAAGCGAATTTTTTACCGAAAATTCCGATATCTTCATTATTCGATAACCCCTATTCTCAGAAGTAGCGTGTCCTTGGCATTTTCAAGATCTATCAGTGAATAGTAATAGTCCAGGACCGCAATGTATTGCCGTATTGCCGCAAGGTCAAAGCTAATCTGGAAATCTACGACATCCTTGGTGGTGGAACGTCCGAGTTTCAATTTTCTTTCCTGTTCCTTGAATTTTTTGTATTGCAGCTCCTTGACCTTAGTCCAGCGTTTTGCATTTTCCAGGCGGATATTAACGGCCCTTACCTCTCTGTCAACGTTTGTAAAAATACTTTTTTCAATGTGCAAGATCTCGAGGATCGCTTTTTCCTTCTCAAGGTTTGCCTTATTAAATTCTCCCCGCGCGGCCCTGTTTTCCAGCGGGTGGCTTACCTCAATGCCGCCGTAGTAAAAAGGATGTTTATTTGTGGAAAGGGTGTTGTTCGCGGGTCCGAATTTTCTGTCAATGCCGCTTGTCGAAAGGGTCCCGACCAGATCGATCTGGGGCCAGAGGCTGTTTTTCTTGATCTTAAGGTTGACTTTTTTGGCAAGAAGGTTCTTTTTCTTTGCGCGATAATCACGATTGGCTATGAAAGCCGTATTTAAGGATTCAAAAAGGTTGGCCCCTCCCCAAAGGGCTTCGAGCCGGTCCTTGGGAACCACGATAAAATCAGCTTCTTCGTTCAGCAGAAACAGGAGATCGTTATTGGCTGTTATAAGATCGTTTTGCGCCAGCAGTAACTCGATTTTTCTTATGCGCATGTTCGCCTCGGTTTCATACAGATCCGTTTCTTCGACAAATCCCATTTTTAAATGTTCTTTGTATCTGTTGTACAATTTTTCGGCCTGTCTCAAAAGATTTTTTCTCAAAGCTACATTTTGATATGAAAACACGAGCCGCCAGTATGCCTTTGCTATGTCCGCGATCGCATTTTCTATTCTATCCATTGATTCTATTCCCGCGATTTCCGCCTCGATTTTAGAAAATTTTACCGTTTTTCTGTCCACATACCCAAGGAAGTTTTTAAGCACCGGCTGCCTGGCGGAAAACGAAAGCACCGCTTTGTGGTAAGGGTTGATTTCCGTAAGCAGACGATCCGTCCATTCTCTTGTATCCAGATAGTCTATGGAAATCTCGGTACCCGTCGGTAATTCTTTCGAGATACCCATTTCATACTCGGTTGTCATGGTTTTCGATCCGAAAAGAGGATTATTTGACGCGCTCTGGTCGTCTGTATAATACACGTTTCCGATCAACAGGGCATCGAATACCGATTCAGAAAGCAAAACGTCCTGATCCTTTATTAACGCTTCGATTTTTGCGATTTTAACGTCGATATTGTTATCAAGACCTATGTCCAGACACTCCGAAAGCGAGCGCTCCACCTGGTCTTTTTCGGAGGCGGGCGCTTCCGAAAAGAACGATATCGCCACTAAGGACACGGCCGCTGCAAGAAGAAGTTTACGCATGAGTTTTCTGTTCGGCTCCGGGGTTTATATTTTTTTGGATTTTTCGCAGTATGACCAAATACTGCATGCGTTCTTTTCGTGTGATATTTGCGAAGAGAAGGCCCACCAGTCTGAGTTTATAGTTCCGGATTTTATTGGAAAGCCTGGCCCCCCTGGGCGTCAGGTGCGCCCTGACAACCCGTCTGTCTTTTTGGGACCTCGCTCTTCGTATGAGACCCGTTTTTATGAGACGATTCATGATGGCCGTAATGGCACTTTTTGTTACGCCGAGCGATTTTGATATGTCACTCATTCGGCACTCGTAGTCGTCCAGGAGCATATCCAGTATTAACATCTGGGGGATTGTTATTCCGCCTTCCCTAAGGGATGGCGGCAGGTTTCGAATGAACGAGGCATGTATGGCCGGGGTAATGGCCATAACTTCTTTTGAAAACGCGGTCAGGTTCATAGAGATTTCCTCGAGATTTAGATAGTTAACGCGCTTAACTGTTTAAGGCTTAAAGTGTACCGCGAGCCCGTTGTTTTGTCAAGCGAAATGTGATTTTTATTTGCCGATCCCGCGAACCATATTAGTGCCGGGACGGCATCTTGCGACATATCCGATCAGCCGCTTGCAAATTGCAGAAATTCGAGGAGAAGATTTTGGCTCAATATTTTAAGATGAGCCCGAGACAGGGGGCTCATTTCTTCTTGAAGATTATCGCGAGGCTGAAAACAATGTCTTTCTTTCCAAGAGTTTCCGGAGGCGGCGGAAACGGCGAGCACTGCCTTATGCTTTTAAGCGCGGTTTCGCGTAAGGCGGCACAGCCGGCGCTGTTAGGTTCGTCTACGGCAAGATTTTTGAGAATGCCGCGTTTATCAAGGGTGAACGCAACCTCAACGGCCCCTTCTTTGCGGGAGGCGATATAATTGCGCGCGATGAGTTTTTTAATTTTTTCCCGTATCAATTCGTAGTACTGGATGTATTCCTCAAGGCGTTCCAGTTCTTTTTCTTCGATGTATTGTTCCTGCACAAGTTCCCCTTCCGCTTTTACCAGGCCCTCTTCGGCTATCTTTTTTTCGGGCTTACCTTGCTGCGGAGCTTTTTCCTCGAGGTCATATTCCTTCGGCAGATTTTCGATGATTTTTTCGTTTATTTCATCTTCCGGTATCTCGGGTATGAGGTATGCCACTTCAATCTCGCGTTCTTTCTCTGCGGGGGGCCTTTCCGAAAAAAATCCTCCCGCCGATATCGCAAGAGCGTGGATCGAAACCGATATTATAAGCGCCGTTCGAGAGATCGTACTGTTAAACATGTCTCCGCATTATACCACACAGGCGTTCATATTTTATAGCTAAATCCTATCAGGAAGGTCCTACGCGGAGCCGGGTAATACGACCGGCTCGTTTGCACACGGTCCATGACGCCGTATTCCGAGTATTCGACATTTGCGAGATTATTTATTGCCGCAAACATCTCAAGCCCGTATTTTTTATATGAAATCTTTATGTCATGTCTCGCATAAGACTTAAGCTTTGGTTCAATGTTTCTTAAGTCGTTGCCAACAAAACGGTTTCCAACATACGTTGCTAAGTATGTGAAATAAAAACAGTCCTCGTAGCGCAAATCGAAACCGGCTGAAAATTTGTGTTCCGGTACAAGCGGCATTTCATTACCCGCAAAGTCGTCGCCTACAAAAAAGGTTTTTTCATAAGTGTAGTTGGCAAACCCGCGCACCATGTTTTCAAAAAGATACAGATCACCGGCCAACTCGAGCCCCTGATGTATTGTGTGATGATGTACCGAATTTTGCTGAAAATTAGGAAGCGATTTTAAATAAAGCTCGTTTTTTACGTCCATGATATGGTAATTTGCCCTGAACCCGACATACTTTGAGGAATTTTCTTTTATCCCGATTTCGTAATTCATTCCAATCTGGGGCTTCAGGTCTAAATTGAGACCGCCGGCAATTCTACCGGTAACCCAATCCGTATACATGGATTGGTACCATTCATCCACCACCGGAAATCTGAACGATCGCGAAAGCGTTGCATATACCGAGGACTTTTCATTATACTTGTAGGCTAGGCCCGTGTCGTAGGCGTATTCAAATGGTCTTTTCTTATTATTAGCTATTACGCTTGCCTGCTGGTCAAATTCGTAGTAGGCCCATTCTCCCCGAAAACCACCATTTGCAATTAACGAAAAAGGCAGTTGTAAGGTGTCAGAAACATACAGTCCGAGCGTGTCTTTCTGCATGATGACCGTATCCATCTCGGCAAGCCATCCGTCGTTTATCTCGTCCTTACTTGTGTAGTAGTCAAGGCCTGCCATGATGCGGTTGTCAACGTCAAAAAAGTTTGTGGTAAACGCAACCCTGGGGGTAATGGCAAATGTTTTGATGTGATTGGCGCGGGCCATAACCCAGAGAGGATTACTTGAATTTGTACGCCTGCCTCTTGTAAGTAAATCCGCGGAAAAAAAGGTTTCGCCAAAACCAAAGTCATACCTGAGTTCGGGCGTAAACATAAGGTAGGCGTCTTCAGTTCGCGCCCGATCCTGCGGGTTAATACTGCCCCTGCGCCCTATGTCATTTATGTCTAGCGGTTTCAAGGCACCGGGCAGTCCATACCAGTCCCTGTGATACCCCGCGGTAATACGAAAGTTTGCGAAATCGGCCGGCTTTACCGTAATCTTGGTGTCATAGTCTATCGTTTCAAGCGAACTATTGATCCTGTGACCGTTGTTATAGGTGGTTGACACCATACCGTAATAATCCATAAATTCGCTGCCGCCTTCTATATGCGCTTTGAAGGCATTATATCTGAACGATCCGGTTTCGTATTTTACGCCGGCTTCGGGTTTTTTTGCTTTTCCGCTTTTCGTTATTATGTTTACAACTCCGCCGGTAGCATTGTCGCCGTAAAGCACTGTCTGGGGCCCTTTAACAATCTCTATTCTTTCGATAGAGTCTATGTCAATTTGGGCCCAATCAGCCCCGGAAAGATCAATCTGATTTGTCCGCCTTCCATCAACCATAACCAGAACATTTTGTGGCGCCGAATCCCCGAACCCTCTTATGTCAACCCTTGTGCTTTTTCCATTGCCGATAATGTCGCTTACAACGATACCGACTTTACTTCTCAATAGATCAGGAACATATTTGTCGTGTGACTTGTCTATGTCCTCGGATGTTATTACACTTACGTTTTTGCCGGCACTCAGAGAGGGTTCTTCGAATCGTGCGGGCGTAACCACTATCGGATCCAGGCGCTTAGAGGTGGTAAGCAGCGCCTTAAATGGCGACAGCGCTTCGTTCAGCGCGCCTCCGATAAAACTCGGTTTTTCATCATCCCGATCCTGGGCGAAAACGTACCCTATGCATAAGAAACACGCGAACAAAATTAAAACTATCTTTTTCATTTCTTTCCTTTCATATCTCATAAAACAAAAAACCCTATACCTTGCGGCATAGGGTTATACCCGTCTTCTCTATCCCTTATATGCGGTGTTCCTGCGACACCTTTGATGTACGGGCAGGTCTTCTGGCTTCTGCATCACCCTAATCGCCTCCGCCTTCCCGGCATATCGCCAGTGGCACATTGAGGCTTTCGTCAGCAGCTACAGCGGCGGGACCGCGCTCGATTAAACGAGCTTCCCCTTCAAGCCCTTGCGGGCACCCGTACAGAACGTAATGTTAAAGAGCGAACACATAGTAACAAATCCTACCGCGCTTGTCAATAAAAACTTAACTATCAAATATTCATACGGACTTATCTAATATTGTCTCATCCGGCACCTATTCCGGGAGGAGATCGCAGTAGTGGAAGCGGTCGTCGCGCAGGACGGTTTTGCCTTTTTTAAAACGGATCCTTTCGCTGAAGAGCGGGCCGTCGTATACGAATGAGTGGAACTCGCCGTTTTCGCCCGACGGGTCGATGTCGTCGGGAAGCTCCGACAAAAACCGTTCGTCGAACTGCCTGCCGGCAAAAGTTCTGTCGAGCACTTTTCCGTCGACGCATGTGGTGATCGCCTTGAAGCCCAATTTTATGAATGAGCGGGCAAGCTCTGCGCTGTCTTTTTGCCACAGCGGAAATACGCCTTTCATGCCGAGCCTTGAAAGATTGTTTTCGCGGTATTTTCTCACGTCTTTCAAAAAGATATCCCCGAAAACCACAGATGAGATGCCGTCCGCCAGATGCTTTTCCAGGACTTTTCGCATTATTCCCGCGTATTCTTCGGAAGTGACATTTTTTGGAATATAAATTTCTTCCAGGGGTATGCCCACCGAGCGGGCCTGCTGTTTAAGCAGAATCTGCCGCACACCGTGCATGCTGGAACGCCGGTAGGAACGGGTTACGGTTTGCAAAAGGCTCGTTACGTCATATTTTTGATTTTTTCGGATCTTGTAGAGAGCGAGCGCGCTATCCTTGCCGCCGCTCCATGAAAGCAGCGTTTTTTCTTTCATGAGCTTTAATATTCGATTCCCGGCCTTGCCTTCACGCCCTTTTGGTAAGGGTGCTTTACTTCCCGCATCTCTGTTACGAGATCCGCGCGGCGTTTAAGGGCTCCGGGGCAATACCTACCGGTAAGGACAAGCTCAACATGGCAGGGCTTCTGATTCATTACGTCAATAATGTCGCCTGTTTTGAGTAAACCGAGCTGCAGGGCAACGCTTATCTCATCGAGTATGACAATATCGTATCTGCCCGACATTATGGTCTCCCGCGCCCTCAGGAGTCCCTTGACGGCACAGTCTATGTCGATTTTTTTCGCTTTTCTTTTTATAAGACATCCCCTGCCGCATTGTTCGGCCCGGATGTTTTTTATTTTTTTAATCGCCTTCATTTCGTTATAGGCGCCGTTCTTCAGAAATTGCATCAGGTACACGGATAACCCGGCGCTTGCGGCTCTTAAGGCAAGGCCCAGTGCCGCCGTTGTTTTACCTTTTCCGTTGCCGGTGTATATTTGAATCAAACCCTTTTTCAGCTTCCGCATAAAAGCCCCTTTCCGGCCAGGCTCAGTCCCAGCATAACAGATCCGGCGATGATAATTCCGAGAAAGATAGCGAGAAACGCGTACCGAAATCTGACTTTAAAAAGCGTTGCGGCAACGCAGCCCGTCCACGCCCCCGTAACCGGCAGGGGGATTGCCACGAAAAGTATTAAACCGAGTATCTCGAATTTTTCGACAAGCTTTGCCTTTTTTTTCGTTCTCTCAAAGAGCCGGTTAAAAAATCGTTCAAACATTTTTATGTGCCTCAATCTATTTGATACGGGCTGAAGCAAAAACAATATCGGAATAACCGGCAGGAGATTGCCGGCAACGGCAAGCAGATAAGTTTTTACGGGGGAAAATTCCAGGGCAAGGCCCAGCGGGATCGCTCCCCTCAGCTCTGAAACCGGCATTGCCGCCAGGACGACTACCGCGATTTCCTTATTAAGCGTCACCAGCGAATTCGTAATCTGTTCCAACATTGTTTTTTCTTTTTTTTAACCGCGCCGCGACCCGCTTCGGATCGGAAGATATTAAAAAAGGGCCCTTTACATCCGTCGACAGATTACAGCGCGTCACAAAATTCGCCGGAAGGATGCCTGATGCCCGCCGGCGCCCAAACTACTCTTTCCACCCGTCCTTGCCTATAAGCGGGACAAAGACACAGCCGCAAATCTCCGAAGTTTTAAGACCGCCGCGGCTCTTTTCAATTACCGTTAGTACCTGTCTGAACGATGAGCCGAGCGGAATTACGATTCTCCCGCCATCGGCAAGCTGTTCGATGTAGGCATCGGGAATTTTCGGAGCTGCCGCGGTGACAATAATACCTTCATACGGCGCGTGTTCCTTCCATCCCAGGGTTCCATCTCCCACTCCGCATGTTACATTGGTATATCCGAGCCCCCTCAAGACGTCACCGGCTTTTTCCGCGAGCGAGGCAATGCGTTCCAATGAATAAATTTCTTTTGCAAGTCCGGAAAGGATCGCGGCCTGGTAACCGCTGCCCATCCCTATTTCAAGGATCTTCTCGTTGCCCTTTAAACACAAACATTGGGTCATTAAAGCAACCATAAAAGGCTGAGATATGGTCTGCCCTTCGCCAATGGGAAGCGGATGGTCGGCGTAAGCGTTTTTGCGCACATCCTCCGGGACAAATTTATGCCGCTCAACTTCGCGGAAGGCATCTAAGAGACGTGTATCGGTTATACCTTGCCCCAGGAGCTGATGTTCAACCATTTCGCCGCGAAGTTTCGCGTAATTCATTTTTTCTCAAAATACAATTTTAAAAGAAGGCTCAAAAATCTGAACGTATCCTTCACCGGGTGTATGCGACTTAATTCGTCCCTGTAGATACTTTCGACGGGTATGGAGGCAATTTTCATGTTTTTCCTGGAAGCCTTTATAAGAAGTTCCGATTCAAGGTCATATTTACTTGATTCAAGTTTTATTTTTTCAAGGACGCCGCGGCGTATGAGCCGGAACCCGCACTGGGTATCGGGAATGCGCTGCTTGCACAGGGTCGAGAGTACCGAGGACATGATCTTGTTCGTCAAAATCCGCACAAGCGGCATGTCTTTTGTAAGATCCATGCGATTTCCGATTATTATATCATCATCCTGTTCGCGGGCATGCAGTATAAATTTCCGGATATCTTTCGGACTGTGCTGGCCGTCACCGTCCATTATTATGACAGAATCAAAGTCTGTCGTCCTCAGTATAAAATCAAAGCCTTTTTTGAGCGAGGCGCCCTTGCCGAGGTTTTGCGCGTGCCGCACGACAACAGCGCCGCTATCCGCCGCAACTTTTTCGGTATCATCAGTGGAACCGTCGTCCACGACTATAACCTCGAGGTCCATGTCTTTTATCTTTTTTACGACGTCTCCGATAATCGAGCCTACGTTATAGGACGGTATTAAAACGCATGTTTTCATTCTTGCCATACCTTACGAAAGGCGTACCACTGGTCAGGGTAGGATCTTATGTATTTCTCTATCACCCGGATATACTGCCCCAGGATAGACACTATGCCGGCCTCACCGGACCTGCCCGGATCGCATGTGATGGGTTTCTCAAAAACCAGCTTGAAAGTTTCGTCTTTCATTCGAAGCGTGAGTGTAGGCACAACCGGGGCGCCCGTTTTCAGCCCAAAAAACGCCGCGCCTTTAGGGAAGTTGGCTTTGCGGCCAAAAAAATCCATATCGACGCCGTTTTTTGAAAAATTTCTGTCTCCCACAATACCGAGAATGCCATTTCTTTGTAAAACCCTGAAACAACTCTTAAGCTGGGCGCCCACGGGGATTACTTTCGAGTCTGACAGCGTACGCTGTTGAACAAAAAAGTCGTTAATCCTACTGTCTTTATGTTCAAGCGCGATGACATAAAGCGGATAGCCGAAACTTGCGATAATTGATCCGCCAAGTTCCCAGTTCCCCATGTGGGCTCCGGCAAGGATCACTCCTTTCCCCTTTGCGAGCGCCTTGTCAAGGTTTTCTTTCCCCTCTATGGCAACGTACCTCAAGATATAATCCTGGTCCAGTTTCGCGGATCTGAAAAAGTCAGCGAGGTATTTGGCAAAATTCCTGAATATGCCCCGGATATATTTCCGGATTACTTTCTTGTTTTCATTTTCGAATACGCCCCTGAGATTATAATCCAGTTCCTTTCTATCTCTGTGCGCGAAAAAATAGTATACGTCCGCCATAAAAACAGCTGCCGCGTAACAAACCCCGATAGGAAGCATCAGGGCAAGACGCCTTCCTATCCGGTAAAGCAGGTATAACATCACAAAATCCCTTTCAGTACGGCCCCTACTACATCCTGGGCACTTTTTGGTTTCGAAAGTGCCCTCGCACGATCCTGCATATTTTTAAGAGAAACCGGTTTTGAAAATAATTCCGTAACAAAAACACCCACATCATGCAGTTTATCGGCTTTTATTGCCACCTTATCCTGTATCAGGTGTTCCGTGTTCATTTGCTCCTGTCCGGGAATGGGTTTAACTATTATTACGGGCAGGCCCTTGGCCAGCGCCTCACTTACCGTAATACCGCCCGGTTTTGTGATGATCACCGAGGAAATCTCCATAAGCTCGTCAATATTCTGCGTATACGGAAAAACAATCATTTTTTTCGTCAATCGGTTTTCTTTCTTTTTAAGCATGTTATATAATTTTTTGTTTCCGCCGGCGACAACAACGATCTGCAGCTCCGTCTTTAAGGCGTTTAAGATCTTTACTATTTCCGTTACCGGGCCGATCCCCTGGCTGCCGCCCATCAGAAGCACTACCGGCACACTTTGTGAAAGTCCCATGGAATTACGTACGGCGTTGCCGTCGATGTCATTGCTGAATTTGGGATCAATCGGGATACCCGTCACCCTTACCTTGTTTGCGGATATACCGTTCGATACAAGTTTTTCTCCTGTCTTTTCCGAGGGAACGCAATACAGATCAACGCTGTCATACATCCAGTAAAAATGCGGGGCGTAATCCGTAAGTACCGCGGTAAGCATAAGGTTGCGTCCGTCTCTTTTTTTACAATCGGCCACGATACCGCACGGAAAGGCCTGAGTGCAAACAACCGCATGCGGTCGGAAGCCGTCAAGAAGATTTCCCATTTTTTGCGAATTGTATTTGTGTATGGCCGCTCTTAATCCCTGCGTCTTCTTTATGATCCGGGGATTATCATACAGATACCCCCATACCTCGGGTTTGCGTTTTATGATGCTCATGTAGGCCTTGTTTATTATTTTTTCGAGAATGGGATTTGTGTAGTTAAAGGAGTTTACGCTGAGTATTTCAACTTCGGCAGGCGCTTTATTGAAGGCGGACTCAATGGCAAGGCTTGCGTGGTGATGTCCCGAATTTTCAGAGATGTACATCAAGAGAATGCGTTTTTTACCCATACACCATTAGGTTTCCATTTCCAGGAGACGCTTTATTCTTTTTACGGCCTCCTTGAGCCGTTTTACATCCTCAACGAGAGCAAATCTTACGTATCCCTCGCCGTATTCGCCGAATCCCGTTCCCGGCGCGATGGCTACGCCGGTTTCCCGTATGAGAAGCGCTACAAATTCCATTGAGGTCAATGCACTGTACTTGTCCGGTATACGTGCCCACACGTAGAAGGTCGCCCTGGGCAACGGAACATGCCATCCAATTTTTGCCAATTCACCTACAAGTACATCGCGTCTCTTTTTGTATGTTGAAACGGTCTTCTTTACGCAATCCTGTGTTCCCAAAAGCGCTTTTATGGCAGCATATTGTATCGGTTTAAAAATACCGAAATCCATATAACTTTTTGTCTTTGCAAGCGTTTTTAGAATATCCCCGTTCCCAACGGCGAAGCCAATGCGCCAGCCCGCCATGTTGTACGACTTGGAACAGGTATGAAATTCTATGCAGGTTTTCTTCGCCCCTTTTATCTGGAGAATACTGGGGGCCCTATAGTTGTCAAACACTATTTCGGAGTATGCCAGGTCATGGCCTATTATGATATTCTTCCCGGCACTCCAGTTAACAACATCGCGGAAAAATTCAGGTGTTGCGACTGCCGTGGTGGGATTATGCGGATAGCTTAAGAAAAGAAGCTTGGAACGTTTTGTGATGTCTGCCGGCAGTTTTCGTAAATTCGGAAGATATCCGTCTTTTTCGTAAATCGGTATATTGTGGAGAATGCCGCCTGCTATGAGTACACCGTTGAAATGGACCGGGTAAGCCGGACTCGGAACCAGTGCCACATCTTCGTTGTTCAAAAAGGCCAACGAAAGATGCGCTATTCCTTCCTTGGAACCGATAAGGGGAAGGACCTCCGTATTGGGGTCAAGCTTAACGCCAAATCGCCTGTCGTACCATTTGGCAATTGCGTACCGCAGTTTTATCTCCGAGGTATCTAACGACCTTGAATATCGATAGTTTTCCTTTTCAAGCGCCTTTTCTCGAAGCTCGTTTACGATATATTTCGGCGTCGGGAGGTCCGGATTCCCCATTCCAAGGTCGATAATATCAATGCCTTTCTTTTTTGCTTCATCCTTCAGGCCGTCGATAATAGTAAAAAGATAAAGCGGCAACCGTTTCAGTCTATTTGCTTCCTGCATATTGATCCCCTCTCATAGTTTGGCCAGGGCCTCCTGCGCCGCCGCTGCCGATTTTCGCAGGGCGGAAAGCTCCTCTTCGGCTATGTTCCATTCCAGTATTTCGGAAATACCGCAGCGGCCTATCCTTGCCGGAACACCGATCGCGCAATTTTTTATCCCGTATTCACCGTTTGCAACCACTGAACACGGGATGACCTTCTTCTCATCGAGTACGAGCGCATTTAGGATCTCGAAGCATGCCGCGCTTGGCGAGAAATATGCGCTTCCGGATTTTAAAAGTCTGACTATTTCACCGCCCCTCATTTTCGTATTTTCGACGAGTCGCTCAATCACGTCCTGTTTTAAAACCTCTGTCAGCGGCCTTCCTTCCACACGTGTCATTGAGATCAGGGGCACCATCGTATCCCCGTGGCTTCCCAGCACAAAGGCGTCTATTTTTTCCGGCGGTACACCGGTTTCCTGCGCAAGAAGCGTCTTAAATCTCGCCGTATCGAGATTACCGGCCATTCCCAGAATCCTACGGCGGTCAAAGGCGGTCTCTTTGTACGCCAGGTATGTCATTACATCCAGGGGATTCGTAACCATGATGAGGATCGCCCCGGGCGCAAACTTTTTCACGTTCCCGGCGACAGCGCTCACGATCATTTGGTTTTTGCTTATAAGGTCATCCCGCGACATCCCCGGCTGCCGGGGAAATCCCGCCGTCACAACGATCACTTCCGAACCGTCTATCGCCTCGTAATTATTTGTTCCCGTTATTTTTGTTTTATATCCCATCAGCGGCGCGGCATCGGCAAGATCAAGCGCTTTGGCCCTGGCCAAATTTCCCGCTATGTCCACGAGAACAACCTCCGCCAGTCCGCGCATCAACAGGCGCTCCGCAAGCGCCGAACCTACATTGCCTGCCCCAACTATTGATATCTTCATACCGTACAGATCCGCTCAGAAGGGAAAAAAGCGACGAACGGGGGACGTTTTGTCGTCACGTCTTACCCCCGGCAGCGTTTAATTTCGCTATAACCGCATCCGTCATCTCCGACGTACCCACCGCGGTAGGGTCGTTACGATCTTCTTTTAAATCGTATGTTACCGCCTTCCCTTCCCGTATCACGGCCGCGATGGCATTTTCCAAATTATCCGCTGCCTCTTTTTCACGCAAATGCCTCAGCATTAATACGGCCGATAACAGCATGGCCGCAGGATTGACCCTGTTTTTCCCTTTATATTTTGGCGCGCTTCCATGTGTCGGCTCAAAAAGAGCTATGCCGCCTCCAAGATTGGCGCCGGGCGCCACACCAAGCCCGCCGATCAGGCCGGCACACAGGTCCGAAAGTATATCCCCGTAAAGATTGGGAAGCACCAGTACATCGTAGAGCTCGGGCTTTTGCACAAGCTGCATGCACATATTGTCCACGATCCTGTCTTCAAATTCAATGTCGGGAAACTTTTTCGCGGTTTCCCGCGCCACCTCAAGGAAAAGTCCATCCGTACATTTCATTATGTTGGCCTTATGTACGGCGGTAACCTTCCTGCGGCCAAATTCCCGGGCATACGTAAAAGCAAATTCCACGATTCTCCGTGAGGCACTTTCGGAAATCGGTTTGATACTCAGCGCAGAGTCGGATCTGATCCGGACATCCGAGTTTTTTTGTATGGCATCAAGAACCTCTTTAAGGGCCCGCGTACCTCTTTCGAACTCAATGCCGGAATAAAGTCCTTCCGTATTTTCCCGAATAACCACGATATCCACGTTTTTATAACCTGACCGTACGCCTTTATAAAGTTTACACGGCCTTACGCATGCGAATAGATCGAGTTCCTGACGTATTTTTACATTTACGCTTCTGAAACCCGAACCGACGGGCGTTACAATCGGCCCCTTTATGGCGGTTTTATTCCTCTTTATTGATCGGAGTACGGATTCAGGGAGCGGGGTCTTATATTTTTCAATAACATCACCGCCGGCCTGAACGATATCCCATTTTACGTCCACACCTGTTGCCTCAACGGCGCGCCGGGCGCTTGAACTTATTTCGGGCCCTACGCCGTCTCCCGGGATCAATGTTACATTATGCCTCAATTTCAATCCGTCCTTTATGTTTTTTAAAATATTCTACCATACCCCCGTCGGCTAGAATTTTTTTTGCCAAGGCCGATATGGGCTTACAGGCGATATTTATCCCTTTTGATAAATTTTTAATTTTACTTCTGTCCAGATCCAACTCCAGCTCATCATGATCGTCTATGTAATTGGTATTGCACTCCAGAAGCAGGAGTCCGAGGTTCAGGGCGTTTCTGTAAAAGATTCTCGCAAAACTTTTCGCGACAACCGCCCTGAGGCCCGTGGCCTTAAGCGCCTGCGGCGCCTGCTCCCGCGACGAACCGCATCCGAAATTTTCCCCGCTTATCAAAAAATCACCTTTTCGCACTTTTTTGTAAAAATCTTTTTCCAGATCCTCGAAAACGTGTTTTGCCAGTTCCCTGGCGTCTCGTATGCGGAACTTATAACGTCCGGAAATGATGTAGTCGGTGTTTACGTTGTTCTGCAGTCTTCTTAGCCGGTGCGAAAGGTGCCTCATTATTTTAGTCTCCTCGAAAAGGCCCGCGGGTCAGAAATTTTGCCCGCGATAGCCGAAGCGGCGCAGGTTGCCGGACTCGCCAGGAAAATATTCGCATTTGGGTTACCCATTCTGCCCTTAAAGTTGCGGTTTGCCGTTGAAATAGCGTTTTCTCCGTCAGCGGGAACACCGTTGTGCGTACCAACGCACGGTCCGCATCCCGGTCCCAGCAGAACGGCCCCCGCATTTATAAAAATCTCTATATAGCCTTTTTTTATCGCGTTTAAAAAAACTTCCCGTGAAGCCGGTGCAATCAAAAGCCGTGTTTCGGAACAAACCTTATTATTTTTCAGGATAGCGGCGGCAATCTTAAGGTCCTCCAGGCGGCCGTTTGTGCACGTACCGATAAAAACTTCATCGATACGCGTACCCGCAACCTCTTCGAGCGGAACAACATTGTCGACTTCATGAGGCATGGCGATCTGCGGCACCATAGAGTCGACGCGGTACTCCTTGACATCCTCGTAAGAGGCTCCGTCATCCGCGGCAACGGGGTTTACTTTGCGCTTTGATCGCCGGAAGACCCAATCTATAACCTTCTTATCGGCTTCGAATATACCGCATTTCGCGCCCATTTCAACCGACATGTTCGCAATCGTAAAACGGGCATCAAGACTCATTTTTCCTATGGCGTCGCCGCAAAACTCGAGCGCTTTATAATTCGCCCCCTTGGACGTGATCGTTTTTATTATTTGCAGGATCACATCTTTTGAATATACGCCGACAGGCAACCTGCCGCTTATAACTATTTTTATCGTCTCCGGGACCCTAAACCAATTTTTACCGCTTGCCAAACTAATCGCAAGATCGGTTGAACCAACGCCGGTTGAAAATATATTAAGCGCCCCATACGTGCAGGTGTGTGAGTCCGCGCCGACAACAAGGTTGCCGCAGGTCATGCTTCCGGATTCAAGCATTAACTGATGGCATATGCCGCATCCGACATCGGATATTTTTACCGAATGTTTTGCGGCAAACTCACGCATTAACTTATGTATGTCCGATACTCCCGTATTCGGACTAGGGGCACTGTGGTCTATAAACATCGCGAATTGAGATGGATTATAAACCTTATCAACCCCCAGTTTTTCAAAGTTTTCGATTATTAGTGAGCTAGTCCCGTCCTGTCCCAAACAAAAATCCACTTCACAGATTGCAACCTCTCCGGACCTCACGCTTTTTTGTGCGTGAGCGGTCAATATTTTTTCCGCGATTGTTTGTTTTATAAATTTTGAAGCCATTTTTCGATCCTCTCGAGACCCTTTTTGATATTTCCAAGGTCCGTCGCAAAACTTAGCCGTACGTGGGCATCCGATCCAAAAGCAATGCCCGGCACACAGGCAACGCGCGCTTCCTCTAAAAGTCTGGCGGCGAACATCAGTGAATCAAGACCCGTTTCGGCGATATTGCAAAAGATGTAAAAGGCGCCTTTCGGTTTCACGCACGAAATCTTTTCCAGAGAATTTATGCGTTCAACCATATAGTCGCGTCTTTTTGCGAACTTGTCTTTCATCTTTTTAGTTTCTTTTCCGCCGCTTCGCAACGCTTCTACGGCGGCTTTTTGACTTATCGAAACGGGATTTGACGTCGAGTGACTTTGTAGGGCCGAGATTTTTTTCATGATCTCTATGGGGCCTGCGACATAGCCTATGCGCCATCCGGTCATTGAATAAGTTTTAGAAACGCCATTGACGGTAATAGTTTGTTTAAAAATTTCACGATTTAATGATCCGATAGAAACGTGTTTTTCTCTGCCGTATATAAGTTTTTCGTATATTTCATCGCTTACAACGCAAATCTTTTTCGATACGGCAACTTTTGCAAGCCTCTCAAGCGTATCTTTTTCAAACACTGCGCCGGTAGGGTTCGAAGGGCTGTTTACCAATATAACCTTCGTGCGTGTCGTAATGGCCTTCTCAATGGCCGAAATCCTCGGCACAAAGTTATCCTTTTCCATGGATTCAACCACACGCGGCGTCGCGCCGCTGAGTTTTACCATCTCCGGATAACTTACCCAGTAGGGTGAAACAATAATAACCTCATCCCCGGTACCGCACAGCACCTGAAATATATTATATAAAGCGTGCTTCGCCCCGCAGCAAACCACTATCTCTTCCGGTTTGTATAAAAGGTCGTTTTCTTTGTTTAATTTCTTCGAGATGATTTCTTTAAGTTCAGCGGTTCCCGAGGCCGGAGTGTATTTCGTAAAACCCTTCTCTATGGCCCGGATTCCCGCCGCTTTTATGCGGGCAGGGGTATCGAAATCAGGCTCACCGGCGCCAAACCCGACCACATCAAGGCCCCGTTTTTTCATGGCCTGAGCTTTTGCCGTTATAGCAAGCGTGGGCGAGGGCTTAAGCTGAGCCACTCTATCAGCAAGTTTCATGTGCCGCCTCCATTGCAGTGGGGCTACTATATCATAATATTGCGGAGTAAACAAGCGAAAATTTCGCCGCCGGCACACTACACAGCTGACTTCGGGGGATGTTTGTCAGACAATAAATGCTGTTGGCAACGGAATCTCGCGCTTTGCGCGGCTGGTTCAAGCTCAGAGGAACGAAAAATCACATATTCGTCTTGCGACGGAAGAAACCGTGAACTTTTTTAAGGAAGCCCTTCTGCTTTTCGATTTTCTTATCTTCCCTTTTCGCCTTTTCTCGTTTGATTTCCTCGACGGTTTTTTCCTCTTTCACCTTGGGCGCTACCGCCGGGGCGGCCTTGGGACGTTCGTCCTTCGCGGATGCGGCCTTTCGGGGTTTTTCCGTTTTTTTGGCCGGTTTTGACGTTTTTTTGACGTGGGCCTTTTTCTTCTCGGGCTTCTTTTCGGTTAATTCAAGAAATACAACGCTTGCGCCGTCCCCCTTACGGAAGTTAAACGGTATGATTCGCGTATAGCCGCTTTTTCTTCCGGCGAAAAGCGGCACTATTTCCGCGAAAAGTTTTTTCACAAGAATATCGTCGCCGAGCACGGAAAACACCCGTCGCCGAGCGGATAGAGAATCTTTTTTTGCCAGCGTAATCAGTTTTTCAACCAAACGGGAAGCCTCCCTCGCTTTCGTATGTGTCGTTTTTATCCGCTGATGCAGGAATACGGCTCTCGCCAGCGATTTTAAAGTAGCGATGCGATGCGCGGACTGCCGGCCGAATCTTGTTCTTTTTTTTCCGTGTCTCATTTTTTCTTTTTTTCCTTCCGGTCTGCCAGCGAACCCAGTTGAAGTCCCATCTCGCCCAGTATTTTATTAATTTCCGTCAACGACTTCTTCCCAAAGTTTCTGTATTTCAGCATATCCATTTCACTCTTCCTTGCAAGATCGCCAATTGTCGTTATTTTGGCATCCCGCAGGCAGTTAGAGCTGCGCACGGAAAGCTCGAGTTCCGTAATCGGCATTTTTAATTTTTCCTGAAGCTCTTTTTCTTCTTTGGATTCCTCTTCTTCAACGATTTCCTCCGGGACCTCGCCAAATTCCACAAAAATATCGAGGTGGCGCTGAAGTATGTTGGATGCGTAGAGAAGGGCCTCTTTCGGGTCAACGCTTCCGTCTGTCCATATTTCCAGGATCAATTTGTCGTAATCGGTTACCTGTCCCACGCGCGTATTGGCAACGGAAAAACCCACCCTCCTTACGGGAGAAAAAACCGCATCCAGCGGTATGACCCCGATGGGATCGTTTTCCTTTTTGTTTTTTTCCGCTGGAACATATCCCCTGCCGCGCGATATCTCAAGCTGCATTTCCAGTTTCGTTTTCTTTGTGAGAGTGGCGATATGCTGATTCGGATTTAGAATTTCAACCGTCTCATCCGACTTGAAGTCCTTGGCCGTAACGGCGCCCTTTTTGTCCACTTTTAGAAAAATCGGTTTTGGATTCTTGAAATGAGACTTGAGAACAAGCTTTTTGATATTGAGCATAATTTGCGGCACATCCTCGACAACACCCTTAATTGTCGCAAACTCATGCGAAACTCCTTCGATTTTGATCGAAGTGGCAGCCGTACCCTCGATAGAAGATATGAGCACTCGTCTTAAGGAATTCCCCATGGTCATACCGTAACCCCGCTCAAAAGGTTCTGCTATAAATTTACCGTAAGTCGGCGTAAAGCTTGACTCCTCACACGTCAGCTTTTTTGGCATTTCAAAATTTCTGAGCTTAACCCCCATCGATAAACCCCCTTTTTGTGACGTAAAAAAACTGCTATCTATTTGGAATACAACTCAACGATTGCCTGTTCCTGAATCGAGAAATCCAGGTCATCTTTTTCCGGAAGACGCTTAACGGAGCCTTTCAGGACATCCTTTTCACCTTCCAACCACTTCGGGATGGTCCTTCCTTTTAATTCCTTACGCATTTCGACTATCTTTTTCAGCGTTTTTTCCTTACCCTTCATCTCCACGATGTCGCCTTTTTTTACGATGTATGAAGGTATGTTGACTTTCCTGTTGTTAACATAAACATGGTCATGACCGACCAGCTGTCTTGCCTGTGAACGTGAATACGCAAAACAAAGTCGGAAAACAACATTATCCAACCGCCTCTCTAAAAACTGCAGCAATATGCGACCCGTCATTCCTTTGGTCTTTTCGGCAAGTTTAAAATATCGCCTGAACTGCCGCTCAAGCAGCCCGTAAATCCTCTTGGCCTTTTGTTTTTCTCGAAGCTGGATTCCATAATTTGAATCCTTTTTTCGCCGTTTTCCGTGCTGCCCCGGCCTAAAAGGCCGTTTTGCGGCAGGGCATTTGTCCGTATTGCACTTGTTGCCCTTGAGAAACAATTTCTCACCGTACGCGCGGCAGAGCTTACATTTTGCGTCTGTTTGCCGTGCCATTTTATTTCCTTTCATGCACAAATGTGCCCATATTTGCACTCATTTTTGCCTTAAACCCTTCTCCGCTTCGGCGCCCTACAGCCGTTATGCGGTATGGGCGTTACGTCCCGTATAGCCCGTATCATCAAACCGGCGCCTTGCAGGCTCCTGATGGCGCTTTCCCGGCCCGAACCGGGACCTTTTATAAAAACCTCTAATTCCCGTACTCCGAAATCCCTGGCTTTTCTAGCCGCGTTTTCCGCGGCAAGACCGGCGGCAAACGGAGTCGATTTCTTGGACCCGCTAAAACCAACTGTTCCGGTAGAGGCCCAGCACAACGTGTTGCCGGAAGGGTCGGTAATCGTCACTATAGTATTGTTAAACGTCGCCAGAATGTGGGCGACCGCCTTCGGAACATTTTTTGAAACTTTCTTCTTTGTCTTTATCTTTTTTTTCTTCTGCATTTTACCCTTCTTGTTTGACGGGTGCCGCAGCCTGTTTTCTGGCGCGTACAACACCCACGGTCTTCTTCGGACCCTTGCGGGTTCTGGCGTTTGTTCGGGTACGCTGCCCCCTAACCGGCAAGCTCCTTCTATGCCTGAATCCCCTGTATGAACCAATTTCCATCAGGCGCTTGATGTTCGCGGAAACCTCGCGTCTGAGATCACCCTCAACCTTGCAGTCTTTCTGTATCGTTTGAGTTATACGGGAAACTTCTTCTTCCGAAAGATTTTTGGCCCGTGTATCCGGGTTTATGCCGGTGGTTTTCAGAATTTTGTTTGCGGTCACACGGCCGATGCCGCGGATATATGTCAGCGCTATCTCCACCCTTTTTTCCTTCGGTATGTCAATTCCCACTATTCTTGGCATATAAACCTCACCCCTGTCGTTGCTTGTGCTTTGGGTCCTTA
>Ga0180434_10003109_pt1 | contig 21365 bp, 24 predicted proteins | sample SS_ome_7_FD_132453 | JGI IMG/M metagenome (GOLD analysis project Ga0180434, IMG submission 132453) | Hypersaline lake sediment archaeal communities from the Salton Sea, California, USA - SS_1_D_2 metaG | ecosystem: Environmental > Aquatic > Non-marine Saline and Alkaline > Hypersaline >...
GGACTGGGCGATACCTTCCTCAAGCTGAGAAACGTGGGCCAGGTCTTCTCCAATGCCTACCACATGGAGTCACGCCACCAGCTATTTGATACTGGCCTGGGCTCCCTGATAAAGCGCATAGACTACCGCGAATCGGGAGGGGCGTGCCTGCTGGGTGTAAACGGCGATGTCATAATCGCTCACGGGCGCAGCCAGGCCAAGGCGATAAGAAACGCCATCGGGATCGCCAGGGAAAGCGTTGGCCGGGGTGTCTGCCAGATCATCAGGGAGGAAATGGCCCAGCCTGCTCCGGCACGCAGCTAGCGAGCAAGGGACATAGCCGGAAAGATGCCGGGTGTTTGAAGTGCTGAAGGCGAGGTTACAGGTCAGTATAATCGACGAGAGCGGGCGCAGGGACTGTGCCGCCGCCTGCGGCACAGAGTGGTCGTCACCGGACGCGCTGTCTCTGGCGCAGCAGCAGGTGAAGAGCCGGTTCGACGACGATGCTCACCTTGAGTATCTGGACCTCGTCCAGGGGCTACCCGGCCAGCAGGCGGAGGAATGGCGCAAGGCAATCCGGGAGAGAGACCTCTCGGTGCCCCTCCTGGTGATCAACGGCAGGGTAAGGCTGGCGGGGCGGTTCGATGTGCGCCAGATCATAGACGCGATCGAGGCCGAGATGGAGATCGGGATATGACCCCCGGCAAAGACAGCACCTATGAGGTCATAGTAGTCGGCGGGGGGCCGGCCGGACTCACTGCTGGCCTCTACACAGCCCGGGCCAGGCGGCAGAGCCTGCTCATAGAGAAGAGCCTCTTCGGTGGTCAGATTGTCAACGCCGAGCACGTGGAGAATTTCCCCGGCTTCCCGGACGGCATCTCGGGAGCGGAGCTGGGTGAGCTCCTGCACCAGCAGGCTACCCGGTTCGGATTGGAGACGCTCTTCGCCGAGGTACAGGGAGTGGAACTCGAGGGCAGTCGCAAGCTGGTCAGGACCGATGCCGGTGATTTCTGGGCGCGTGCACTGATTATCGCCGGCGGCTCCAGCCGGGTCGAGCTGGGCGTCCCCGGTGAAAGGGAGTTCACCGGCCGGGGGGTATCCTACTGCGCCACCTGTGACGCCATGTTCTTCCGCGAACGGCCGGTGGCAGTCATCGGTGGCGGAGATGCTGCCATCACCGAAGCCCTGCACCTGGCCAGGTTCGCATCAGAGACAACCGTAGTCCACCGTCGCGACCAGCTCCGGGCCAGCCGCATCCTTCAGGAGAGGGCTTTCGCCGAGCCCGCCGTCAGCTTCCTTTGGGATTCTGTGGTGGAGAAGATCGACGGGGGGGACTTCGTGGAGAGGCTCCGCCTGCGTAACATCAGGACAGGTGAGCCGTTCACCCTGGATGTGACTGGTGTCTTCATTTCCGTCGGCTTCCGACCGGACACCGGATACCTCAAGGGGATTGTCTTGCTGGACGATAACGGCCATGTTGTCACCAACGAGAAGATGCAGACCGGCGTGCCCGGCATCCTCGCCGCGGGCGACATCCGCCACAACTCTGCCCGGCAGGCAATCACCGCTGCCGGGGATGGCGCCACCGCCGCCATCTACGCCGAGGAGTATCTCACCGAATCGGCAGAACAGGCTTGACCACTTCCTGACCCGGTACGCTATAATTGCCACAGCACAGGCCAAGAAAGAGAGCAGAGATGAAGGTCGTTTTCCTCCAGGACATACCCAGGGTCGCCCACGCGGGAGACATCAAGGATGTCGCCGACGGCTATGCCCGCAACTTTCTTCTGCCCAGACAGCTGGCAGCCCAGGCTGATCCGAAGATGATGAACGCCATTGAGGCCAGGCTCAGAGCCAGGGCACGTGTCGCTGTCCAGGAAGAGGAAGAGATGACCGTGCTCGCTACCGAGCTTGACGGCAGTGAGATCACGCTGAGAGCAAGGGCGGGCGTCAAAGACCGCCTGTACGGCTCGGTGACCGCGGCGGACATTGCCGCCGAAATAGAGAACATCACCGGCTGGGCCATCGACAGGCGCAAGATAGAGCTTGACAACCCCATCCGCCAGCTGGGGACCTACGAGGTCCCCATCCACCTGGCAAGAGACATAGTGGCCACGGTTAGACTGACGGTTGCTGAAAAGGAGTCCTGAACCGGCGAGCGGCCTCTCATCACCCCCGGAGGACGCCGGTGATCCACGTGAGGAGCGTTCTACGTGAACGGTGACAGGCTTCCACCCCACGATATCAACGCGGAGGAGGCAGTGAACGGCTCGCTGCTTATTGACGGCAGGGCCATCTACGAGACCGCCGTCACTCTCCGCCCGGCAGACTTCTACAGCGAGCAGAACCGCAACGTCTACCAGGCGTGCCTGTCTCTGTACGAGCGTGACGAGGCCATCAACCAGATCACGGTTGCCCAGGAGCTGGAGCGGGTAGGGAAGCTGGATTCGGTGGGGGGCACCGCCTACCTCTCCCACCTGGTATCGGTAGTCCCCACCTCCCTGGACATCGAGCACTATGCCCAGATCGTCTACCGCCTGTCAATAATGCGCCAGCTTATCGCCGCTGCTGACAGGATTGCCGAGATCGGCTACCGTGCGGACCCGGACACGGGTGCTGCCCTCAGTCGAGCGGAAGATGCTTTGTACCAGCTTCGCACTGCACGGGGCTCAGTGGACTTCGTCCATATCAAGCAGGTGCTGGACCGTTACTTCGAGCCTGCCCCTCATCCTGAAACGGGTGGCCTGCAGCCGATTGCCCAGGTGATGTCCAGCTTCCACGGGCTGGACGAATTCCTTGACGGTTTCCAGCGGTCAGACCTGGTGGTGGTTGCCGGAAGGCCGAGCATGGGCAAGACCAGCCTGGCACTGAACATCGCCCGCAACGCCGCCGCCGAGCAGGGTGCCTGCGTGGCCCTCTTCAGCCTGGAGATGGCGCGCGAGTCCCTGGCACAGCGCATGGTCTCCAGCGAGTCCGGTGTGAACCTGCGCAAGCTCCGGTTCGAGCAGCAGACCGAGGCCGACGAGAGAAGGATAATGAATGCCATCGGCATCCTCTCCGAGGCGGCGATATACATCGACGACTCGCCCCTGCTGCGGGTCATGGAGATGCGCAGCAAGGCCCGCCGGCTCTACTACGAGCGCGGTATTGACCTCATCATAGTGGACTATCTCCAGCTGATGCAGGGAGAAGGCCGGGGGGAGAACCGCGTGCAGGAGATCAGCTATATCTCGCGCTCCCTCAAGGCGCTGGCACGCGAGCTCAACGTTCCGGTAATCGCCGTATCCCAGCTCAGCCGGGCGGTGGAGTGGCGGGCCTCCCACCGCCCACAGCTATCAGACCTGCGCGAGAGCGGCAGCATAGAGCAGGACGCGGACGTCGTCCTCTTCATCTACCGCGACGAGTACTACTTCACCCGTGAAGAGTGGGAGACCCAGCATCCAGAAGAGGAATACCCCGAGGGCATTGCCCAGGTGATAGTAGCCAAGCACCGCAACGGCCCCACCGGCGAGCTGAGCCTGCGTTTCGTACCCAGACTGGCCAAGTTCGAGAATATCGTCAGCCAGGAACCAAGCCTGCTATGAGCGAGTTCGGCGGCTTTCCCTCCAGGATGGAGTTCACCCCTGTGCCCAACGTGTTCATCAACCGCATCGCACCCCGGATCACGGACCTGGCTGAAATGAAGGTCACGCTGCACCTGTTCTCGTTACTCTATCGCAAGCGTGGCTATCCGCGCTTTGTCACCCATGGAGAGTTGCTGGCGGACACCGCCCTGATGATTGGCCTCAGGCATGAGGAGGAGCCGGCCGAAGAGGTGCTGCGCCGCGGCCTGGACCTGGCGGTAGCCCGTGGGACCATCCTGCGGCTAACCCTGACGGTGGAAGACCACACCGAGGAAGTATACTTCATCAACACCGAGGCTGACCGGCACGCCGTGGCCAGAATCCAGAGTGGTGAGCTTGCCCTTCAGGGTCTCAAGGCCCCTCCCCCACCCGCCGAGGCAGCGGTGGCAGACACTCCCAACATCTTCACTGTCTACGAACAGAACATCGGCATGCTGACACCGATGATCGCCGACGAGCTGCGTGACGCCGAGGCACAGTATCCCGAGGACTGGATCAAGGACGCCATCCACGAGGCGGCCAGCCTCAAGAAGACGAGCTGGCGCTACATTGCGCGCATACTGGAGCGGTGGGCAGCCGAGGGCCGGGGTGAGGTCGTGCGCCCCGGCCGCTGGCCTGGAGACCATTCCGAAAGGTACCGGGGGCAAAGATATGGGCATTTGTTCCGACGCTGACGGCCGTCATTCCAGCCCCGCCCTCTGTCCCCTCTGCCTGGGGACAGGTTTCACTCACCCCCTGATGCAGTCAGGGGAGCCGGACTTCAGCGAGGTGTATCCCTGCCGGTGCAATCAGCGGTACCAGCCTGCGGGTACGGACGACCGGGGTGACATCCTGAACATATACTGGCGCCCGGAGGAGAAAGGATAGTGGCCCTGGAGCATATCGGGGACATACTGCGTAACCACCCGATGGCGTCATCACATCACGGACAGGACCGTTCCTCCCCGGAGCCGGAAGATGCCGCGCAGGAGTTGGTCTGCCCTCTCTGCCATGGAGCACGCTTCGTGCATCCTCTGCTGCCTTCCGGCAAGCCGGACTACTCTCGCATCGTCCCCTGCCGGTGCACCCGGGAGGACCAGCAGGGCAAGCGCCAGAGCCGTTTGCAGCGGTACAGCAACCTGGGCTCGCTCACGCGCCTCACCTTTGAGAGCCTGCTCCCAAGGGGCAGGAGCGAAGACGACTCCGCTCAGCAGCGTTTCAGCCGGGCACTCGCGGCAGCACGGGCATTCGCCGAGAACCCACGCGGGTGGTTGGTCCTCACCGGCCCCAGCGGTAGCGGCAAGACCCACCTCGCCGCCGCCATCGCCAACCATCTCATCGCACAGGGCAAGCCCGCTTTCTACATCAGTACCCCTGACCTTCTGGACCACCTGCGCTCCAGCTTCGGGCCGAACAGTGAAATGCCCTACGATGAGTTCTTCGAGCAGGTGCGCAATACGCCTCTGCTCGTCCTGGATGACTTCGGAGCGCATTCAAGCACCCCCTGGGCAAGTGAGAAGCTGGAGCAGCTTCTCACTCACCGCTTCAGCAATCAGCTGCCAACGGTGATCATAACCATGGTAGCTCTGGATGAGCTGGAGGAAAGAACGCACCGCCGTCTTGCCGATCCTGACCTGTGCCAGGTACATATCATCGGGACGACCCGGCCGGCTCTTTCCACCTCCGGCTGGGGAGCGGAGTTCGAGCTACAGAAGCATATGACCTTCGAGACCTTCGACCACCGGCGGGCCAACCTGCCCCTGGAACAGAGGCAGAACCTGGAGACAGCCTACCGGCTTGCCCAGGACTTCGCCTGCTCCCCGGACGGCTGGCTCGTCTTCCAGGGTGCCCACGGGTGCGGAAAGACTCACCTGGCGGCCGCGATCGTCAACCACCGGTACCGCCACGGCAAACCGGCGCTCTTCGTGGTCGTGCCGGACCTGCTGGACCACCTCCGTTCCACCTTCAGCCCGGAGAGCAAGATATCCTACGACCGTCTCTTCGAGAGCGTCAGGAGTACTCCGCTGCTCGTCCTGGACGACCTCGGCACGCAGACCGCCTCACCCTGGGCCAGGGAGAAGCTTTACCAGATCATCAATCACCGCTACAATGCCCGACTGGCCACCGTCATCACCACCAACTACACCACCGACGAGATTGACAGCCCGATAGCCTCACGCATGGTGGACCAGAAGCTCAGTGTCGCCTTCACGATTCTGGCACCGAACTACTACTCAGGCGAAAAGAGGATGCCGCCCCGGCGCCGAGACCGGTAGCCGGCAGTGTTTGCACCGTGTGTCCGGGCGTAGTACAATAGGCTGCAGCGGAACGGAGACGCATTGTGAACGTGATGAATCTGCCCGTCCTGGTGCTGAACCAGAACTACGAACCGCTCAATGTCTGCCGCGCCCGCCGGGCGATCGTGCTTCTCTACCAGTCCAAAGCCGAGATGCTGGAGAACGGTGTCGGCTTCATTCACACATCCACGGCGGAATACCAGGTTCCCTCCGTCATCCGCTTGCCCTACCTCATCAAGCGTCCTTTCCGTGCCGAAAGAAGGCTCACCCGGCTGGAAGTCTTCAACCGCGACCACTACTCCTGCCAGTACTGCGGGCGGCAGACGCGCCAGCTAACCCTGGACCACGTCATCCCACGGTTCCGGGGTGGCCCCCACACCTGGGAGAACCTGGTCAGTGCCTGTATGCCCTGCAACCGGCGTAAGGCAGGCAAGACACCGGAGGAGGCAGGGATGAAGCTTCTCCGCACTCCCACGGCTCCGCGGGGCAGCCGTTACTCCTACATCCCGGAGAGGTACCTGACGGACCGGGAGGAGTGGCAGAGATACCTCCCCCACATACGCCCACAGGCCGCCCCGGGGACACCAGCCGCATCCGGCAAGACGGCGTAGAGGATACGGGCCTACCGCCGTCTGTTCTTTCTCCTTCCTGATCTTGAGGGAGACCTGCTAACCGGCTCCTCATCCATGGAGACCTCGGTCAGTGGCACTTCCACATTCACCTTGCTCTCCAGCTCGGCCACGACCGTCTCTTTGACCGGATTTATGCCTACCACCCGCGCGACTCCCATGGGGGTGGCCACGTGCTGGCCCTCGCGGGGCATCTTTTCCCGCATTCTGCGATACTGATCATTTTCGTAGGAGAGGCAACATAGTAGCCGCCCGCAGATGCCGGAGATCTTCATCGGGTTGAGAGGCAGCCCCTGCTCCTTGGCCATCCTGATAGAGATCGGGGTGAACTCGGAGAGGAAGCTGGCGCAGCAGAGGGGACGGCCGCACCGTCCGAAGCCGCCTATCAGCTTGGCCTCGTCCCTGGCCCCCACCTGGCGCAGCTCGACCCGTACCTTGAAGTATCTGGCCAGCTCGCGCACCAGCTCGCGAAAGTCCACCCGCTCTTCGGCGCTGAAGAAGAACGTCAGATGCCGGCCATCCAGGCTGTACTCGGCCGAGAGCAGCTTCATCGGCAGGTCCAGCTCGTCAATGAGCCGGTGGCACTCCTCCAGTGCCTCCCTCTCCTTCTCCTCGAACTGCTCTGCGTGGTTGACTTCGTCTGGCTCCGCCTTACGCACCACCGCCTTGAGGGGCTTCACTACGTCGCTGGCAGCCACCTCGTGGGGGGGAGCCACCACCTGGCCCACCTCCAGGCCCCGCGCCGTCTCCACGATAACATGCTCCCCCAGCTCCATCTCCAGGCCACCGGGCTCAAAATAGTAGATCTTGCCGGCTGTCTTGAACCGGACTCCAACAACCTCAGTCATAGGCTACCCCCAACGGGTCGCCGGAGAGGCCGTACCCTTCCCGTCCGGGATACTCAGCATGAGCACCTCCAGCACCAGCAGGGGACTGGCGTTGGCGCTCAGCCGCTCTCCAGCTGCCCGAATATCATCAATAAAGGCCCTCACCTGGGCCAGACCGTAGTCACGTGCCATTTCTTCAAGGCCGGTCTCACGGTCAACATTTACGACCGCGTCCGAGCAACCCGTCTTCACCACCAGAAGGTCACGCCACCAACCCAGCCACACCCCAAGCTTGTCCTGCACGGCGCCGCGGTCCTGGCTGAAACTGGCCGCCAGCTGCGCGGCGAAGGCGAAGCGCTCCTCGTAGTTTGCCGATGCCAGGGCCACCACCTCGTCCAGCCATTCCTCGCGCCTCCTCATGATGCTTTCATCACTGGTGGCGGATATTGCCCATCCCGGGCACCCGTTAGCAAGCCTGGAAAGCAGCCTGGCCCTTCCCGGCTCCAGGCCCCACCGGGCGACAAGCACCTCCTCCATGCTTCGGTTCCCCATCGGCCTGAGCTCGATCCGCTGGCACCGGGAAACGACCGTCGACGGCACCATGCCCTCGTTTGCCGTCAGGAGTACGAAGACCACCTCGCTCACCGGCTCTTCCAGGGTCTTGAGCAGGCGATTGGCCGCCCCGGTGGAAAGGAACTCGGCCCCGTCCAGCACAAACACCTTGCACCGGCCCTCGAAGGGCGGCAGGCTCACCGAATGCAGGATCATGTCTATCTGGCCAACCCCGATCTTCACCCGGGACTCCCTGTCCGTGTCCTCGTCGTTACCGTTCGCAGCCAGGCTGGTCACCACGGCATCAGAGTGTTTCCCCGCAGCGATACGCTGGCAGGGCCCGCACTTACCACAGGGCGGCTCTTCGCCCTCACAGTTCAGCGCCCGGGCCAGGTCCAGCGCCAGTGTCATCTTTCCGACGTGTGGCGGTCCGGTCAGCAGGTAGGCATGTGATAGTGCGCCCGCCTTCAGACTGCTCTGCAGGAGGAACACCGCTCTGTCCTGTCCAACCACGTCCCACATGCCAGTGCTATTCCTATACCACGTCACACCGCATCAGGTCTTCAATCGTCTCCCGCCGCCGCACCAGACGCGCCTTGCCATCCGCCACCATGACTACCGCCGGGCGGCAGAAGGCATTGTAGTTCATTGACTCCGGGATACAGTAGGCTCCACAGCCGGCCACGGCGATGATATCCCCCGGACTGACCGGGGCCAGGTCTATGTCCCGGATAAGAATATCGCCGGACTCACACAGCTTGCCAGCGATGGTTACCTTCTCTGTCTGCTCTTCGGTCATCTTGCCGGCGACCACCGCTTCGTGTCTGGCCCCGTAGAGCGCCGGGCGGATGTTGTCCGCCATGCCGCCGTCCACGGACACGTACCGCCTGACGCCGGGTATGTCCTTGACTACCCCAATGGTGTAGAGCGCCACCCCTGCCCTCGCCACCAGGGACCTTCCCGGCTCCACCACCAGGCGTGGTCTGTCCAGACCCAGCTGCCGGCAGCCGTCTGTCACGCCGAGTGCTATCGCCTCGGCGAAAGCGGAGATGGGAGGCGCGGGGGAGTCCAGGGTATACTGCACCCCGAAACCGCCGCCAACGTCCAACTCTTCCAGGTCAAGGCCCTGCTCGCTCTTCATCTTCGCGGCCAGACCCAGGACAGTTTCCAGCGCCTGCTGGTAAGGCTCGACCTCCGTGATGAGCGAGCCGAGATGGAAGTGCAGGCCGTGGAGATTCACCCCGGGCAGGGACATAGCCGCGGCCACCGCCTTCTCTCCCTGCACCAGCGGAATGCCGAACTTGCTGTCCACGTTGCCGGTGACTATGTGGCGGTGAGTGTGGGGGTCCACCCCGGGCGTGATCCGCAGCAGGACATCCGCCTTGCGGCCGGTGTCCCGTGCCAGCTTGCCCACCATCTCGAGTTCGTGGAAGTTGTCCACCACCAGGCGGCCGATGCCCAGGTCCAGGGCCTGCCGGATCTCATCGGGGGACTTGTTGTTGCCGGCGAAGTAGACCCTCTCCATCGGGAACCGGACTGATTGCGCCACGCTCAGCTCCCCGCCGGAGACCACGTCAAGTCCCAGCCCTTCTTCGCTCACGAGGAGAAGCATGGCCCGGGTAAGGAAGGCCTTGCAGGAATAAGCGACCAACGTGCCCGGGTACCTCCCGCCGAACTCGTCCTTGAACTCGCGGCAGCGGGCACGCAGGGCGGATTCGTCAAACAGGTACAGGGGAGTCCCGAACTCGGCGGCAAGATCGACGGTGTCACAGCCGTCGATCACTAGGTGACCCCGGTGATTGACCTCGCTCCCGGGCGGGAACAAGGGAATTCTCGCTATCATTGCCGGATATCCTCCTCGCAGGTTTATGGGCGCGCGCCCGGCCTGACTACGCGGTCCTGTCCTTATTCAGACGCCGCAGTTCGAGGAGGATCTCCCTGAGCAGAAGAAGCTCAAGCCGGCGTGACTCCACCGTGCTCGCCAGCTTGGCCCACTTCCTCGGGTCATCAGCCGGAATATAGCTTTCAAGCATGTCAACAACATCGGTTGTCAACGGTCTCACTCTCCCCCGGGCCGCAACCCTGCCAGCCGGGACTAGTGGACGAAGACAATCCCCACCGATATCCCGCACGGGACCACTGAGGGGTCCATCGTCCGGTAGACCGGGTACATCGTCCAGCCCACCCGGTTGACCAGGTCCACCACGTCGATACCCACGCCTTCCATGGAAGGACGCGCCATGAGTATGTGCGGGCAGCGACCGCTATCGAGCATCTGGCACAGGCCGCCGTTGCAGAGCGTGTCCCGGCATCCCCCCGCCCCCAGTCCGAGTGCAAAACGGTAGCCATCCGCGAAGACGGCCGTCTCCAGCCGGGCGGCAATCTCGTCCGTCTTTCTCTGGTGCTGCCTGCCGTAGGGATAGTACCGGTCGAACTCGGTCTCCTCGGTGGGAACGTCATGCTTGAAGAGCACCGCCCAGTGGTAGCGGGCCAGTGCCCTGCGCATGAAGTCCGGTTCGGGAGTGTGGGGCGGGCAGTACCCACAGCGGTTGTAGTTCGGACAGGGCGGTATCGCACACTTGAGCCTGACCCGCTCGTCCACCGTCACCCAGTGCGCAGAAATACTCCTGGCATCGGTGGCCCCCATCTCCAGCGCCTTTTGCCGGTACCTCTCCAGGTCAGCCTGGATGGTCTCCTCATCTACCTCTGCGGGAAACGCTCTCGCTGCGGTCTTCTCCTCCGCCACCTGCTCTCCTTCGCGCCCGGCTTTCGCGCGAGCACGGCCACTATTCGCACATAACTCCACCCCAATCTTAGTCCAGCAGAGTGGGCAAGTCAATCTGACGCCGGTTCTGCTAGCCTGTGGTCGTATTTGGCTGCTTTGAATGCTATTTCGAGGGCAGGTGAGTGCCCTCGAAACAAAACCGACCAGAAGCAAATGAAAGCCTTCTGGCTGGCCAGTCCCGAAAATGAAATGACCTCCAGGGCATACCCGGAAGGTCTTCGCGCGCAGCTGGCAATGCAAGATCAAACAGGCTCCCCGCCGGCCACCGACCCAAGTAACCACCACCCCGGCGGGGAGCCGAACTCAGGGAGTGAACTCCCCCACCCCCGCATCCTTACATCGCCGTCCTCTCCCCGATATGCCCATTGTAAGCAGGCTTCCGGCTGCGGTATGTGACCGGAGTCTCATTCCCCTTGCCCGCCTTGACGCTACCCCGGCCGGTTGCTAGTATCAGTACCAGGGGAGGCAGACGAATGGACTTCGGGGAGAAGCTTGGCCGGGCGGTGGAGCAGAACCGCAGCCTGCTCTGTGTCGGTCTGGACCCTGACCCCGCACGCATGCCGGCGGGTGTCTCCGTGGCCGACTTCAACCGGGCGATAGTCGACGCTACCGCCGACCTGGTGTGTGCCTACAAGCCGAACCTGGCCTTCTACGAGGCCCTGGGCCAGGCGGGACAGGACGCACTCAGGCAGACCCTACGTCACATCCCCGACCATATCCCGGTCATCGCCGATGCCAAAAGGAATGACATCGGCAACACCACCGCTGCCTACGCCCGTGCGCTCTTCGAAGACCTGGGGGTGGATGCCGCTACCGTGAACCCCTACCTCGGCTTCGACTCCGTGGAGCCTTTCGCCTCCTATCGAGACCGGGGGATATTCGTCCTGTGCCGCACCTCCAACCCGGGAGCCGCCGACTTCCAGGACCTGCCCTGCCGGCAGGGCAGGCACTATCTACCCCTGTACCAGGTGGTTGCCCAGAGGGCAGCGGCATGGAATACCCGCGGGAATATCGGGCTGGTGGTCGGTGCCACCTATCCCGCCGAGCTGGGCATCATCCGCAAGAGTCACCCATCCATGCTCTTGCTCGTCCCGGGTGTGGGGACCCAGGGTGGAGAAGTAGCCCAGGTACTCCGTCAGGGAGCGGACGCGCGCGGCGGCGGTATAATGGTGAACTCCTCACGGCAGGTGCTGTACGCCTCGCGCGGGAAAGACTTCGACCGCGCCGCCCGTGCCGCCGCCCTGACCCTGCGGGACGAAATCAACCTCCACCGCTCCGTCCTGCCGGTGTGACTGCCAATGGTGAGCGAGATAAGGCTAGGCGATGTGGTCCGGCTGAAGAAGAAGCATCCCTGCGGAAGTGACGAATGGGAGGTGGTCCGCCTGGGGGCAGACATCGGCATCAGGTGCCGGAAATGTCAGCGGCGTGTCCTCCTGCCCCGGAGCGTGATGGAGCGCCGGATCAAGGCTTTTGTGTCCAGGGGCACTGAAGATGGAAGAGAAAGACTTACTGGTTGACGTGCAGGACCTGCGCACCTACTTCCCGATCAAGACCGGCATTCTCCAGAGGACGGTCGACTACGTGCGTGCCGTCGACGGGGTCAGCCTCCAGATACGCCGGGGTGAGATCCTCGGCCTGGTGGGGGAGACCGGTTGTGGCAAGACCACCCTCGGGCGGTCAATCCTTTACCTGCTCAAGCCTACCAGCGGCAGGGTGGTATTTGACGGGATGGAGCTGGGCAAGCTCAATGCGAGTAGGCTAAGGAACCTGCGCCAGCACATGCAGATGATGTTCGAGAATCCCTACGCGTCCCTGGACCCGACCATGCGTGTCGGCGAGATCATCACCGAACCGCTCCAGGTGCACCACCTGGCCAGCGGCGAGGAGCTGGAGAAGCGCGCCGAGGAACTGCTGGTGCTGGCGGGCCTGAATCCGGGCATGGCGGAGCGCTATCCCAGCGAGTTCAGCGGCGGTGAGCGACAGCGCATAGAGCTCGCCCGTGTGCTTTCCGTCAGGCCCACGTTCATGGTCTGCGACAATCCACTGGCACACCTGGACGTCTCTATCCAGGCCCAGCTGCTGGAGACGCTGAACTGGCTGCACAACTGGCGCAACCTGACATACCTTTTCATCGCCCATGACCTGGCCCTGGTGCGCAGGATTAGCAACCGCGTGGCGGTCATGTACCTTGGGCAGATCGTGGAGACCGCTGACTGTGACGAGCTGTTCGATAACGCCCTCCATCCCTATACTCGAGCGCTGCTCTCTGCCGTCCCCGTCCCCGACCCCAGGGCAGAGCGAGAACGCCAGGTTATCCTGCTACCCGGTGAGCTTCCCAGCCCCACCCATCCCCCGGCCGGCTGCCGTTTCCACCCCCGCTGCTACATGGCTACCCCCAGGTGCCAGGAGGAGGTGCCCGGGCTTGAAGACCGTAATGTCCCGGGACATTTCGTCGCCTGCCACCTCGCCTGAACTGCTGCCGCCTGGACCAGCCGACTGCACCACTCCCGTGCGGGCCCGTCCCCCGGGCTGCTTGACACAGGGCGCACCCGCCGACTAAAGTGCACACAGAGTTGTTCCGGCAGGCCCGGCGGCAATATCACCGTTCGGGGGAGGTAGGAGATGCTGCCACAGTTCGCCACGGGCTCCCCGTTCCTCGAATCGATGTGGGCCCTGGGCATCTTCCTGGTGTCGTTACTGGCGGCCTGGGGTATCCTGGCTCTCATGCGGGGGGTCAGGAGGAGGCAGGAGAGTCGGGGGAAGACCGGGGCCCTTCCCCGCTTGCTTGGCAGTCTGACCCGCACTGTCTTTCTGCTTATCGTCTTTGAGGGCATAGTCCTGGCGCTGTCTACTCCCACCTACCTGGCCGGCTGGCGCGGGGTCCTGAAGAACGCCAGCATTGCCGTGGCCATCGTTTTCGTCGCCGACGGTCTGGCCCGGGTTACCGCGGCACTGCTGGAATGGTACCTGCGCTCGCGCGGGGTCCGCCGGAAGGCACGCATAGACGAAGGGATTGTCCGTTTCCTGCGGCGAACGGCGTTCGTGGTGATCTACCTGCTGGGCGGGCTAATCCTGCTGGACTTTCTCAGCATAGACATCTCTCCTCTCATAGCCGGACTGGGGATCGGCGGCCTGGCCATCGCCCTCGCCCTCCAGCCTACCCTGGGCAACTTCTTCGCCGGGACGCAGATAGTCTCCGACCGCGCGGTGCGCGTGGGCGACTACATTGAGCTGAACGGCGGCACCCGTGGCTACGTGACCGACGTCGGCTGGCGCAGCACCCGTATCCGCACGCCCTACAACAACATGGTCATCATTCCCAACTCCAACCTGGCCAACAGCATCATCACCAACTACTACGGCCCGACCATGGACATCGGCGTGATCGTGAACTGCGGGGTCAGCTACGATTCGGACCTGGAGCACGTGGAGCGGGTGGCGCGCGAGGTAGCCCACGAAATCAACAGAGACCTGGAGGAAGCGGTCAAGAACTTCGAGCCGTGGTTCGGATTCGAGGCGTTTGGAGAGTCAAACATCAACTTCTGGCTGTGGCTCCAGGCCAAGGACCGGCTTGCTTCATTCAGATTGACCAGCGAGCTCATCAAGCGGCTCCACGGCCGATTCAGGGACGAGGGTATTACCATCAACTACCCTGTGCGCCGCCTGGTGTACGATCAGGTCAGCGGTGCGCCGCTCCCGCTCAACCTGCCGCCGCGCAGCCCACGGCAGGAATGAAGGCGCCTCCTTCTGGCGATGGTCCCCGTATCCAGGGGCCCCTACAACAGAACACGGTGCCGTTGGACTCCGGGCCCTCCCTGGTTGCGATGGCACCGCGGCGCCAGCGGCAATCGCGGTAGCACTCCAGAAAGCCCGAAGGCAGACCGTAGACCCGGACCACCTCCATTTGACACTCCAGGCTGCTGATGCTACACTGCAACTGCCCCACGGTACTGCTATTCCGCTCCGTTGCCACGCTTCGAGACCATGAACAGAATCGGTATCATCTACCACCCCCTGAACAAAGCCGCCGGTGAGCTTGCCCGGAAGCTGGGAGGAATCCTGGAGTCGCAGGGCGTATACGCCTGGCTGTGTTCCGCGTGGGCCAGTGACGAAGCCCGCTGCCAGGTGGAAGGTACCGACCTGGTCCTCAGCATAGGCGGCGACGGTACCATACTCCGCGCCGCCCAGGCGGTCGTTCCCCGGCCGGTGCCAATCACCGGCATCAACCTGGGCAATCTTGGCTTCATGACCGAGCTTACCGTGGAAGAGGCGGAAGAGAAGCTGGCGGGCTTGCTGGAAGGGAAGGGCTGGATCGACGAGCGGTGTCTGCTCGAGGCCGAGGTAGCCCCGACCGAACAGGCCGAAGAGCAGAGCAGGTTCTACGCGTTGAATGACGTGGTGATTGCCCACGGGGCCGTCGCCCGCGTCATCTACGTGGAGGCGAGCATAGACGGTGAGCCACTTACCACCTACAAGGCGGATGGCATCATCGTGTCAACCGCCACCGGCAGCACCGGCTACGCCCTCGCCGCGGGCGGCCCCATCCTCCACCCCCAGTCGCTGGAGATGCTGCTCGTGCCGATAGTCCCTCACCTGAGCACCAGCTACAAGCTGGTGCTCGCGCCGAGCGCAGTAGTTGGGTTGCGCGTCAATACCTCCTACGCCGCCATCCTGACCGTAGACGGACACATCAACACCCCGCTGGCAAGCGGCACCGTGGTGACGGTGAGGCGCAGCGCCACCACCATACGCTTCCTGCGGATTCACGCCGGGAGTTCGTTCTACGGCTCACTGGACGAGAGACTGAAAGGAAAGCAACCCTAGCGGAGTCCGAGCATGACACCAGTCGAGAAGGCCACCATCAGAGACGCCGAAGACATGCACCGGCTGATAAACTACTTTGCCAGCCGGGATGAGATGCTGCCCCGGCCCTTGAGCCAGATATACGAGAACATACGGGACTACTTCGTGATACGACAGGACAGGCGGGTAGTCGGCTGCGGTGCCCTGCACGTGATGTGGTCGGACCTGGCCGAGGTGAAATCTGTGGCGGTCAGCGAGGACCACCAGAGCCAGGGGATTGGATCGGGCCTGGTACAGGCCTGTTTGAATGAGGCCGCTGATATCGGCGTTCCCATCGTTTTCTGCCTGACCTACAAGCCTGCCTTCTTCAAGAGGTTCGGCTTTGCCGAGGTGGACAAGATGACCCTGCCCCGCAAGGTGTGGACAGAGTGCTACCACTGCCCCAAGTTCCCGAACTGCGACGAGGTAGCAATGGTCTACACTGTGGACGCAGGCCCCGCTTCGCCGTAGGAGCGGGGGATGGTTGCGTATCTGGAGGTATGGTTTGCCCGAAGAAGAGACTCTGAACAGCAGCACCGTCTTCGACGGGAGGGCCGTCAGGCTGCGTATAGACACGGTTGAGACCGCCGACGGCCGCGAGTCTACCAGGGAGATCGTGGAGCACGACGACTGCGTCACTATCATTCCGGTGGACGAGGCCGATAACGTGCTGTTTGTCCGGCAGTACCGCAAGCCGGTGGAAAAGGAGCTGCTGGAGCTACCCGCGGGCGGTATCGACCCCGGCGAGGATGCCGAAGCGGCGGTCCTCCGCGAGATGCAGGAGGAGACCGGCTACCTGGCGGGAGAGGTCGTGAGACTGGGCGGATTCTACTCGGCGCCGGGCTACTGTACCGAGTACCTTCACCTCTACCTTGCCACCGGGCTAACCCCGAGCCGGCTCCACGCCGAGGATACCGCCGCCATCACCGTGGAGCGTGTGCCGGTGGCCGATATCCCCCGCCTGCTTACCTCCGGCAGACTGGAGGATGCCAAGAGCATCGCCGGGCTGTACATGTACCTGGAGTACCGGAGAAAAGGCTGACCGGACCAGGCGGAGGAGTGCCATGCTAACCGCGGCCCATTTCCTTCTCACCTACAGATGCACCTTTGAGTGCGACCACTGCTTCGTTCACAGCAGCCCACGGGCCAAGGGTACTCTTACCCTGGAGCAGCTTGAGACCGCCCTTGATGAGCTGGGCAAGGTCGAGACAGTGGAGCGGGTGTATTTCGAAGGCGGGGAGCCGTTTCTCTACTATGCGCTGATGGTGGAGGGTATCCGGGCCGCCCGCAGCAGGGGACTGCAGGTGGGCATAGTGACCAACTCATATTGGGCAACAACCGAAGAGGACGCTGAGCTCTGGCTGAGACCTCTGTTTGAGCTGGGGATCGCCGACCTCAGCCTGAGTGACGATCCGTTTCACTACGAGGATGAGAAAGAGAACCTGGCCAGGCATGCACTGGTGGCGGCGAGAAGACTGGGCATGCCCGTGGGAACCATCTCAATCGAGGCGCCCAGAGTTGAGGACAGGGAGCAGGTCCGCGGAGACCCGGTAGTTGGTGGCAGCACCATGTTCAGAGGCAGGGCAGCGGAGAAGCTGGTGGAAGGCCTCCCCACCAGGCCGTGGCAGGATTTCAGAGAGTGCCCCTACGAAGAGCTGCGTCACCCCAGCAGAGTCCACCTGGACCCGTATGGGAACGTCCACGTGTGCCAGGGCGTATCCCTGGGCAACATGTGGAAGACACCCCTGTCCGAGCTTGTGCGTACCTACGACTGTGACTCACACCCAATCTGTGGGCCGCTGGCAAAAGGCGGTCCTGCCCTCCTGGCCACGGAGTATGGCATCAAGCACAGCCCTGAGTACGTAGATGCCTGCCATTTCTGCTATGCGCTCCGACTGGCACTCCTGGACGAGTTCCCTGAGTACCTGGCCCCAAGACAGGTGTACGGCCTGTAGGTATTCCTCCTCTGGAGTGGATATCGGCCCGGTCGGTGACACGGACCCCGTGCCCTGCCTTCGGCACGCTAGCCAAGCTGGCCTGAAAGCCTGCGCCCGCCCAGAAGGTGCATGTGGAGGTGCGGGACAAGCTGCCCTCCCTGCTCGCCGCAGTTTATCACCACGCGGTAGCCGCCACCGGAGACCCCCTCGCTACGGGCAAGCTGGTTAGCCACGCTCACCATGTGCCCGGCCAGCCCCGATTGCTCCTCGCCGAGGTCGGAGAGATAGGTGGTGTGCTGCCTGGGAATAATGAGCAGGTGCACCGGCGCCTGGGGATTGATGTCGCGGAAGGCCACCACTTCCTCGTCCTGGTAGAGGATGTCAGCGGGTATCTCGCCCGCGACAATCTTGCAGAAGACGCAGTCCATTTGCGCTACCTCCCTCTCCGGTACCGGGCCCGGCCCTGCTCGAACAGGTCATTCCCCTGGGTATCGTTGGCGACGATTGCGGGGAAGTCCTCGACTACCAGCCGGCGGATAGCCTCGGTACCAAGCTCCTCGTAGGCGACGACCGTGGCCTCCCGCACACAGCGAGCTATCAGCGCTCCCGCACCCCCGATTGCTACAAGGTAGACCGCCCCGTACCTGGTAATCGCTTCCCGCACCGCCGCCGAGCGCTCTCCCTTGCCGATCATGGCCCTCAGCCCTTCCTGGAGCAGGCGGGGGGTGTAGGCGTCCATGCGACTGCTGGTGGTCGGTCCCACTGACCCTATGACCTGCCCCGGCCGCGCCGGCGATGGCCCCGCGTAGTAGAGCGTCTGTCCCCGTATGTTCAGAGGGAGGTCCTCACCCGCGTCGAGTGCCTCCGCCATACGACGGTGGGCTACGTCGCGGGCGGTGTAGATGATACCGGAGACCAGCACCCGGGTACCGGAGCCGAGGTCCCGGGCCATCGCGGCGTTCATGGGAGAGCTTACTCTGAGGAGACCGGAGCTATTCACTCGAATTCACAACACCGCTTCCTTGTGGCGGGCGCTATGGCACTGGAAGTTGATGGCTACCGGCAGGCTGGCAATATGGCAGGGCATGCTGGCAGCGTGCACCGCCAGTGCCGTCGCCCTGCCGCCCAGGCCGAGAGGACCGATGCCCAGGTCATTGACCCGCACCAGCAGGTCCCTCTCCAGTCGTGCGGTTTCGGGGTCGGTGCTGGGTATCCCCACCGGCCGGAGGAGCGACCTCTTGGCAATCAACATTGCGGTCTCGGCGGTACCCCCGATGCCGAGGCCGATAATCATGGGCGGACAGGGTCTCCCACCCGCCTGGTCGGCCGCCTCCACTACCGCCCTGATGACACCTTCGCGGCCGTCGCCGGGGGTAAGCATCACCAGCCTGCTCATGTTTTCGGCACCCCCGCCCTTGGTCATCAGCGCAATTGCGAGGCGGTCGCCGGGGACGATCTCGGGATGAACCATCGCCGGAGTGCCGTCGCCGGTGTTAGTCCTAGTGCTGAAGGGCTGCCGGACCATGGACCTGCGCAGGTAGCCTTCAGCGTAGCCACGGCGGACCCCATCGTCTATCGCCTGGCGCAGGTCGCCGCCCACTATGTGGACGTCCTGCCCGATTTCCAGGAACACCACCGCCGTACCGCAGTCCTGACACAGGGGGCGGCGCTCTGCACGGGCAATGCGGGCGTTCTCCAGAAGCTGCCCCAGGGCTTCCCTGGCCAGGGGAGAATCCTCCGCCTCCCGTGCTTTCTCCAGAGCAGCAAGCACATCCTCCCCCAGGTCGAAGTTGGCCTGCTGGCAGAGCGCGGCCACGGTCCCGGTTATTGCCCCGGCCTCTATCTCTCTCAGAGATGTCCTCCACAAGTACGCCCGGGCAAGCCAGGAGACACGCACCATCGCGGTCTGCCCTGTGCCTGCCGGGGCAGGGTATTACCCGACCGGTGTGGCAACGCGGCTTTCCAGCCAGTCCGAAACCAGCTTCAGCACACGCGCGTCAACCGGCTCCCTGACCTGTTTCTTGTAGCTGGAAAGGGTGGGCGCGCCCTCTTCCACTCTCAGCAAGTGCGTGCCGTCGGGGAGCTCATGGTACTCGATCGGACCACGAACAAGCATGGCCATCTTCTTTAGGTCCACCGGGGCTACCTGGATGTCCTTGGAGCCGGTAATCGCCAGCACCGGTACTCGGATGCGCGCCAGGTCTGGCGCCGGGTCGTAGCCCATGAACTCGCGCATCCACTTCGCGTTCAAACGGCCGACAATCTGCACCCGGTACCAGTCGCGTCCGGAGCGTTTGATCTTGTCAAGCTGTTTCTGCTGTGACCTGACGATGTTGATGCGGAACATCCTGACGAGCAGGCGGGGAATACCTGTCAGGCTCGCGGCCACCTTGCGTGCCTGCCACTTCAGTGTTTCCTCGCCGCGCCTGGCCGCTCCGGCAAGCAGAACTACCCCGGCAACATCGGCCCCTTCCCCGGCAAGCCTGGTGGCAATATGTGCTCCTTCACTATGCCCGAGCAGGAATACCTGGTCCTCCTCGGCAGCCGCCTGCGACTTCAGGAACTCCAGTGCCGCCAGGGCGTCAGTGGCATTGTCAAAGAAGCCCGTACTCCAGTAGTCGCCTCCACTGGCACCGACCCCTCTCTTGTCGTACCGGAAGCTGGCAAAGCCCCGTGCCGCCAGGTGATGCCCGATCTCACGCAGCGCATTTATGGGCATGCGCCTGTGGCTCTCGTTACGGTCCACCTGCCCCGAGCCGGGCAGCAGGAGTACTGCCGGAAAAGGCCCTGCCGAATCAGGCATCGCCAGGGTGCCGGCAAGCCGGGTTCCCACCGATGCAAAAGTGACTTCTTCCTCTATCATCCTCTTACCCCGGAGAAGGTGACTTTCACTGCCCCCACAGCAGCACGTTTCATCCGAGCTTCATCACCCCGATCAGCTCACGAACCACATCTGCCGAGCGGGCCACCGCCGCCCGCTCGTTTGCAGTCAGCGTCAGCTCGACGACACGGTCCACGCCATTGCGGCCGAGCTTCGCCGGCACGCTGATCACGGTGTCAGTAATCCCGTACTCCCCGTCAAGACGAATGGCACAGGGAAGGATTCTCATCTTGTCCAAGAGAATAGCGTCCACCATCATGGCTATCGCCGCCGAGGGCGCGTAGAAAGCGCTTCCGGTCTTGAGCAGCCCGACCACCTCAGCTCCTCCGGCAACCGTGCGCTGTACCAGGCGCTCGACGGTCTCCGATGGCAGGAGCTCGGTTATCGGGTCGCCGTGCACCGTGGTCAGACGGGGGACAATCACCATGCTGCCGCCGTGCTCCCCCAGCACGCAGGCATCAACGTCCTCCACCGAGACATTCAGCTCGGCAGCAACGAAGCTGGCAAGACGGGCCGCGTCCAGAACACCGGACAGGCCCAGGACCTTCTCACGCGCGAACCCGCTATCGTGCAGTGCCAGATATACCATGGCGTCAATGGGATTGGTGGCGATGATCATGATGCACTCCGGCGACCGCTCAACAACGCCGCGCGTCACCCCCCGGACGATCTCCATGTTCATGAGCAGGAGATCGTCACGGCTCATGCCCGGCCGGCGGGTTATGCCTGCCGTGACCACCACCACATCCGAGTCTGCCGTCTCCTCGTAGCCGTTGCTCCCCATCAGGCGGGTGTCGAACTCCAGCAGGGGACCGGACTGCTGGATATCCAGGGCCTTACCCTGGGGAAGTCCCTCCACGATATCAACCAGGACGATATCGGCGTAGTCACGCTCGGCAATGCGCATCGCGCAGGAAGCACCGACGTTGCCGGCACCGACGATGCTCACCTTGAACCGGCTGCTCATGGGCTCCATCCTTCCTGACCCCAACGGTCATCTCAATTCTAGTGGTTTCCCGCGGGCCGGGCAACCC
>Ga0180434_10003113_pt1 | contig 21354 bp, 20 predicted proteins | sample SS_ome_7_FD_132453 | JGI IMG/M metagenome (GOLD analysis project Ga0180434, IMG submission 132453) | Hypersaline lake sediment archaeal communities from the Salton Sea, California, USA - SS_1_D_2 metaG | ecosystem: Environmental > Aquatic > Non-marine Saline and Alkaline > Hypersaline >...
CTTGTATAAAGTGTGATAGAAAGACCTGGTTTTTTCGCTTGGAAATGGGTGTAGGCAGGTTTTGCAAAGGAGAAATCCTGATTTTCAAGCTTCAACTTAAGTTGGTCGATCTGCTTTTGGTTGAGTTTGGTAACAAAGGGAGTAGTCATAGGAGTAAGACTATCTCATTTTTGCGAATATATGCTATACGAAATTCTTATGGCCAAGCTCAAATATTTACTATTTCTATTTTTGTTGCAATTTGCTGCGTGTGGCCGCTACTGCCCCATCTCCCAACCGCTTGATTTGGAGTGTACAGATGTGTGCCAAAATGTTGCCCAAGCGCTTTGCACCCCCTCTTTTTGTGGCGGAAATTGGCCCTCGGAGCAATGGTGGCTCTTGTTTGATGATCCTGTTTTAGTAGAGTTGATTGAGGCAAGTTTACAATGCTATCCTGATATGCAAATCGCAGAGTACCGCGTAAACCTTGCCTACTCAGAGGCTCTGGAGGCCAAATCACGTCTTTTGCCCCATATATTTTTATTGGGAGATATTTTTCGTAAAAAGGTGAGTGACTTTTCTTCGGAACATTTTGGAGCCCCAGAGAGGTTTACAGAGCCTACTCTCATGTTCAATGCATTTTATGAGGTCGATATTTGGAAGAAAAACCGAGCCCTCTTTTTTGCAGAAATGGACCACACCTTTGCAGCTGTGGCTGATCGGGCAGAGGCCAAGTTGATTTTGTCGATTTCTGTGGCGCAAGCCTACTTTAATTTGCAATTTCACCGGAAGCAGTTGGTGATTCTTAAGGAGCGTATAGAAAGAAAACAGGAGATCTATGCACTTTTGTTGCAGCAGTTTGCCAATAAAATCATCTCAGAGTTTCGGATCTATGAGGTGGATTCGGAGGTCGCTCTTTTACAAGATTTTGCCATTCAATTGGCAGCAATGATAGAAATCGATGAACATCTGCTACAAGCTCTTGTGGGCAATAGTTGCTGCGCGCCTCTTCAGATGGAGTGTTTGGAGCCCGAGGCGACTCTGTGTGGAGCTTTTCCACTTCCTGAAACGTTGCCCTGTGATCTTTTGGCGCGTCGGCCGGATGTGATTGCCAAACGGTGGATGGTGGAGGCAAGCTCCTACAGGGTCTATGCGCAAAGAGCTAAGTTTTATCCCTCTTTGGATCTGCTTGGCTATATTGGGTTTCAAAGTTTTCGCCTGATGAAATTTTTTACCAATAAGGCGTTTATTTTTATGGGGGAGGCAGCTGGTGCTCTGCCAATTTTTACAGCGGGCAAGCTCTCGGCAGAACTATCACAAGAAGAGCAACGTTTTGAAATTGCCATTCAGGAGTACAATAAATCTGTTTTGACGGCGGTCAAAGAGGTAGAAAATGGCATGACCGAATTGGTTGCTCAGGATGATAGAAGACGGCAAGCCCTACGTCGTCTAGAGGACGCGCAAAATTTATTCCGTTTAACGAAATCTGCATTTGATAGTGGAACAAAAAATCGCTTATTTCTATTAAATTCCGTAGAGGATGTCTTATTGCATCAGGATCTAGTGATCAAGATTGATTTGGCCCGCTTTGAAGCGGCCCTGAGCTTGATTCGCGCTATTGGAGGAGGGTACTTTGTCTCAAGATGAAAAGCCAGAGGGTCGTAAAAAGCGACATCGTTTACTACTGATTATTTCGATTATTGTCTTGGTATGTGCCATTTTATGGTTCTGCTACTGGCTTTTGATCGCCCGTTTTCACGTACGAACCGATGATGCTTATGTGGCAGGCAATCAGGTGATGTTAACGCCACAGGTGCCAGGGGGCGTGAAGGCCATTTACGCTGAGGAGACAGACCTTGTGATCAAGGGGCAATTGGTGGTTGAGCTCGACTGTTTAGATATTCAGTTAGAGTATCAGGATAAGGAAGCTGCTCTTGCCCAAACGACACGTAATGTAAAAGAGCTCTTTGAGATGGTGGTGGCAAAAGAGGCGGAGGTTTTACTTCGCGCGGCCGAGCTGCGTCAAGCAGAGCTTGATTTTGAACATCGCCAGCCCCTTGTTTTGACAGGGGCTGTTTCGGTAGAGGAATTTGAGCAGTACCAAACCAATGTGGATACAGCTACAGCACAATTGGCGTACGCCGCGCAAACACTTGTGATTGCAGAACAAAGGGTGAAAAATACGACTGTGGAAACACATCCCTTGGTGTTGGAGGCAGTTTCGGTCTTTAAGGAGGCCTATTTAAATTTGGTGCGGTGCCAAATATGGTCGCCGGTGACAGGGTATGTAGCCAAGCGGACGGTGCAGGTGGGAGATCGCGTGAAGGTATCGGATACCTTGCTTGTAGTGGTGCCTTTGGATGACCTCTGGTTTCAGGCCAACTACAAGGAGACAAAACTCAGGCATGTGCGCATTGGCCAACCGGTTACATTTTGGGCAGATATTTATGGGCCAATGACTAAGTTTCATGGCAAGGTGATTGGGTTTCAGGCGGGTACAGGCAATGCTTTTGCACTACTTCCCGCTGAAAATGCCTCAGGCAATTGGATTAAGATTATTCAGCGGGTGCCGATTCGTGTAAGTATTGATGCCGAAGACTTAAAAAGACATCCGCTTGTAATTGGTCTCTCTTTGCACGCAAGTATTGATGTGAGCAATCGAGATGGAAAGATGCTGACACAAACGCCGACGGAAAAACCGATCTACACAACACCCATTTACCAAATGCAAAGTGAGTATTTGGAAGCGATGAACGAGAATATTGCTAGGATAATTGCCGAAAATGCTGCATAGTGTGATTTCAAACGAGGTGAGTAGATGCATGAAGAGTTAGTCGATTTAGGCAGAATTTTTAGGGAGCAGCGCGAATTAAAACATCTTTCGTTGCGAGAAGTAGAAAATGCTACTTCGATCCGTCAAGTCTATCTAGAGGCCATCGAAGCGGGCCATATGGGCAAGCTGATCTCTCCAATATACGCGCAAGGTTTTATCAAAAAATACGCCTCGTTTTTGCAGCTAGATGGCGACCAATTGATGCAGCAATATCCCTATGTGCAGCAAATTCTGCAAGAGAGCAGAGCTACAACTGAGGATTTTTCGTTTGGAATTGGATCACTTGAAACCCGAGGTTCTCCCGGATCAGATGTCAAGTGGCTGCCCAATTTAATGTGGATTGGTCTATCGGTGGCGCTTATTGTGACAGGCTGGTTTTTAGCCCGCAAATTTGGCCTTTTTTAACCATAAGCGGGCTTGTTGCGTAATTCAAGTTACGGCTGTTTTTTGAACCTTTTTCCTCCATTTTGACGATCTGTCGCTCGCTGTACCACATGTACTATCTTCGCTCCAGATCGCCAAACTGGAGAAAAAATCCCAAAAATTCTTCGTAAGCTTTATATGCAAAATCCTGATTTCCAAAAGCTTGATGCGAATCACTTTTGGTGGTTTTGTTCTAGTCGTTCAATCTGGAGCGAAGATAGTACATGTGGTACAGCGAGCGACAGATCGGACGAATAGGGCAAAATCTAACCAAAAGATAAGTAAAATCTGAATTACGCAACAACCCCACCATAAGCAGCCATTCGTGCATTGACAGCCTTATAGCCAATAATTCCAAGAGCCAGTATATCCGCAAAAAATATTACCGTGGCAAAAGCGGATATGATTTGATCACTTGACGATAGTTGAGGAAAGCGTACCTCGGGGTCTGAACTTTCGAAGTAAACGTTTAGGAGAATAAAGGCGATGGTATCCACTGCAAAAGCTAGAGCCTTCACTTTTGTGGGAACACGAGGCGGTGCGCCTTCATTTCGATAAGAATCTATCAATTGTGCTGCAGCAAACATAATTCCCTCATTTTCTTTATTTTATATCATTATTTATTTAATGTAAAGCTGGGTGTGTATTTTTAAAAAAAAATTATATTGTTGACGTGTGGTGGAAATTGTTCCATAAAAATATTTATATATAAGAGGGTTCTTTTTTATGCCGCGTCCCACCTTTACAAATCGCTTGATCCACGAAAAATCGCCCTATTTGTTGCAGCATGCGCACAATCCCGTCGATTGGTACCCATGGGGAGAGGAGGCCTTTGCTGCGGCAAAAGAGGAAGGAAAACCAATTTTTTTATCGATTGGGTATGCCACGTGTCATTGGTGCCATGTGATGGAAAAGGAGTCCTTTGAGGATCTGGGGCTTGCCAAGCTGCTCAATGAAACCTTTATTAATGTAAAGATCGATCGCGAGGAGATGCCGGATGTCGATAGCTTGTACATGGAGTTTGCACAGGCAATGATGTCGGGGGGCGCTGGTTGGCCACTGAATTTGATCTTAACTCCGGAGCGGCTCCCATTTTTTGCGGCGGCCTACTTGCCACCAGATACCTCAAGGGGTGTTTTGGGCTTCAGGCAGTTGATTTTGCGCATTGGAACTATTTGGGCAGATCAGGAGGAGCGAGAAAATGTGATCTCTCAGGCTGGAAAAATTGTCGATATTTTTGCCCATCAAACGGTTGAAAATAGTTTAGATTTACCCAAAAAAGAGCAGATTGCAGAAGCAGCTGATCTATTATTTAAAACAGCTGACCCAATTTATGGTGGAAACAAAGGGGCCCCCAAATTTCCAATGGGATTTCAGTGCTGCTTTTTATTGCAGTGGGTGAAGCAATCGGCAGACTCACGGGCTCTTTTTTATGTGGAGCGCACGCTGGAGATGATGCATCGGGGAGGCATTTATGATCATTTGGGAGGTGGATTTTCTCGCTATACAGTAGATGACAAGTGGCTCTTTCCTCACTTTGAGAAGATGAGCTATGACAATGCGATTTTAATTCGTACCTACTTAGAAATGTATGCCTACACGCGCCATAATTACTACCGTGAGGTAATTGAAGAGGTGATTACCTACGTTTTGCGTGACTTGCATGCGGATCAGGGTGGGTTTTATGCGGCAGAGGATGCGGACTCCGAGGGCGAAGAGGGAGCTTTTTATACATGGACATGGGAGCAAATCCATGAGGTGCTAGGACAACAGGCTCCTCTTTTTTGTGACTTTTATAGTGTGACCCCTGTGGGCAATTATGAGGGTAAAAATGTCTTGCATATGCATCAATCGCTCAATGAGTTTGCAGAGCAGTTGCGTTTGGATCCTCTGGAGCTCTCCCAGCAGCTGCAGCAGGCACGGGAAAAACTATGGCAGGAGCGTGAAAAGAGGGTGCATCCTGCAATCGATGATAAGATCATCACTGGGTGGAATGGTTTGATGATCTCGGCTTTTATGCAGGCAGGGATGGTTTTAAATAATCCAAGGTACATTGAGATTGCAACCGAGGCGGCACAATTTATCAAAGAGCATCTGTGGACAGGCGAAAAGCTTTTGCGTCGTTGGCGCGAAGGGGAGGCAAAGTTTGATGGCTGCTTGGATGACTACGCTTTTATGATTCAGGCCTCTTTGAATCTCTTTGAGGCAGATATCTCCTCTGAATGGCTCGAATTTGCCCTGACTTTGGCCAACAATGTACAGGCTCTTTTTTGTTCAGATTCTGGGGCTTACTACATGAGTGGAGAGGGGGATGAAAATTTACTTTTTCGGCGCTCTGAGTTTTATGATGGCGCAGAGCCCTCGGGCAATGCAGTACAAACAGAAAATTTGATTCGGCTCTACCAAATCACTCAAAATAGTGATTACTTGAAGCAAGCTGAGGCGATTTTAAAGGCTGCCAAGCCCCATATTGATATGTACCCTCCGGGGGCGTGTTACCATATGATTGCCTTGATGCGTTACTATGATCTCAATCGCCCTACGCTTATTGTCGCCCTCAATGAGCAGCAGGAGTGTCGAGAGGAAATTGTAAAAATGTTTGCGGGCCACTACATGCCAAATGGTTCGATTATCTGGCATCGCCAGGGGGATGAGGAGCTGCGCGATATGATTCCATTTTTGCGTCATGTGCGCCCAATTCAAGAAAAAACAACCCTTTGCATCTGCTATCCAAATCGCTGCCTTCGGCCTATTACAGAGCTTTCGGAAATGTGGAAGGCGATCGAGCAACTTTAGCACTTTTTTTATAAGGTTGGATCTGGTATTGTCGGGAGCATGTTACGTCATATTTTTTTAGCTTTTTCGTTGTTAACTATTTCTTGTAGTGCCTTTGCGAATGATTTTTCCTATACGCCTGGTCAAGATCAAAACATTGAGATTGAAAACCGCGTTCTATTAAAAATTAATAATAAAGCCATTACTGTGATGGACATTGTCCATAAGATGGATCTTTTGTTCTATCGCCAGTACCCTCAATTTAGTGGTTCGGAGGCGGCACGCTATCAGTTTTATACTGCTAGTTGGCAGACTATTTTACAGATGGTGATTGATGAGGAGCTCATGTTAGCGGATGCGGAGGAGAAAAAGGTTGATGTCTCTGATGGTGAATTACGGCAGGAGATGGAGCATCTTTTTGGCCCTGAGGTAGTCTTTACATTGGATCGGATCAATCTTACCTTTGATGATGCCTCGGATATGGTGCGGCGCGAATTGATTGTGCAGAAGATGAATGGGGCCTTTGTGAATATGCGTGCAATGGCTGACATACATCCCAAAAAAATACGTGAATCCTTTCAGAAAAGAGTGGCTGAAACTGTGCCAGAAAATCTTTGGAAGTACCAATATATTTCGATACGTGGAGAAACGAGGGCTTTGGTGGAGCAGGTAGCCAACGACCTTTTTTTACAGTTGCAGTCTAAGAAAAACATTGAAAAGGTGGTTGAAAGTGTGCAGGAGGTAAAGGGTGTTGTGGTTAGATTGTCTGAGCCCAGCGAGCGCCTAGAAAATGACCTTTCATTGGTGCACCTTAAAGAGTTAAAGAAGTTGGATGTGGGGCAAATTTCAATGCCTACCATGCAGACATCCAAGAGTAAAAGTTCTGTCTATCGTATTTTTGCATTGCATGGATTTGAGGAAGGCAGGCTGCCGACTCTTGCAGAGGTCGAAAATGAGATTAAGCAGCAACTGATGCAGGAGGCGATGGTGCACCATGCTGAGCTCTATAAAAATAAATTGCGCGAGCACTATGGCATGACCGAGAAGTATTTAGCTGGCCAAATTTCTGAAGAGTTGCAACCCTTTGCCATGCGCTAGTATGGTGCTTTAAATTGAATCGACTATAAAAGCGAAGGCAGGGCCTTCGCACTCCAAATAGAGTTGCAAGCTCCTTTGGAGTGCGAAGGCCCTGCCTTCGCTTTTCAAAAATAGAGGTTAGTATGCCGATTTCTTCACCCTCCGAGCTCATGCTCTTTTTAGAAAGCATAGGAGCACGCCCCAAAAAAAGCCTCTCTCAAAACTTTCTGATTGATCAAAATATCGTCAAAAAAATCGTGCATTGCTGTGCGCTTAAAAAAAATGAGTCTGTGCTGGAAATAGGTCCAGGCCCAGGAGCCGTTACAGAAGAGCTTATCAATGCAGGGGCTCAGGTGACAGCTGTTGAGAAGGATCGCGCCTTTGCCAAGGCATTAAAGCGCTTTGAATGCGTCAAGGTTGTAGAAGGGGATATTCTGGATTTTTGTCTGGATGATCTACCCTCCGGCACAAAGGTAGTCTCCAACCTTCCCTATCACCTCACCTCTCCTATCCTTACGCGGCTACTGCCAAAATATCCTCTCTTTTCTACATTGACGCTGATGATGCAAAAGGAGGTGGCCACCCGTCTTTTGGCGCCCTCTGGCACAAAAATGTATGGTTCTCTAACGGTCTTTGCTAATTTTTATGCTGACATTACAGATTCTTTTCTTGTGAAGGCTTCCTGTTTTTACCCAAGACCCAAAGTAGATTCAATGGTGCTGACTTTTAAGTTGAAGCCCCATCCACAAGTAGCCTCAGTGGATGGTTTTTTTGAGCTTGTCCATACAATGTTCCAACAGAGGCGCAAGATGATCAGGGCAAGCCTTGGGCGTCGTTATGGCAAGCAGGTGCTAGAACAGATCGAGGCTAGTGGGATCTCTCCTGAGGCACGTCCCGAGCAGCTCTCGCTAGAGCAGCTTTTACAACTTAATGAGACTCTTGGTTAAAGCGGGCTTGGCCCGACCAGCCGAGCTTGCCGCGCAAAGTAGAAAAATAGTCGCTATTCGGTAGCTTCACCAGATTAAAATGACGTGCACTTCTTCTTACCTTGACAATTTCTTTGGTGTTCAATGTTTTGCGTGAAAAGCCATCGTAGGTGATTTCAATCGGATCATAGGCACTCAAATATTGGATCTCAATCGACTCCTTGGGCATCAGAACAATGGGTCTATTGGAAATCGTATGGGGATTGATTGGTGTGATCACAAGCGCCTCCAATTCAGGAGCTAGAATGGGGCCACCTGCTGCCAACGAATAGGCCGTCGAACCTGTCGGGGTCGAGATGATAATGCCATCTGCTGAAAAGGTATTGAGGTAGGTGCCATCCACATGGACCGAAAGATCAATTAACGAAGGCGTTTTGGAGCGGTGAATTGTGATGTCGTTGATGGCAAAGCAGTGTGTCTGGTCAGCAAAAATGCCATCGATCATCATGCGGCTCTCTACCTCATACTTTCCTTGTAATAGAAGCTCCAAACTCTCATAGAGTGTGGTGAGGGGAATGTCGGCCATAAAGCCAAGTCTTCCCAAATTGACCCCAATAATGGGAGCTACTAATTCGCTATGTTCGTGCAAGGTGCTCAAAATAGTGCCATCACCCCCCAAAGAGAGCAAAAAGGTAATCGACTGAGCATCGATTTGCGAAAAGGGTGTAGCATCAAATTCTTTGGCTAGAGCATCCTCAACAACAACCTGCACTCCCTTCTCTTTTAAAAAGAGGCAGACCTTTTTGGCCATCTCATAGGAGCTTTTTTTTTGCATGTTGGCAACAATGGAGATCATCATACCTGCTCTACCACCCGCCCTGATTTTAATGAAAATTGAGAGGCAATGCGCTTGGTCATCTGCTCGGTTGACATCTGGTTTTTTTCTAGCAGCTCATCATAGGTTGCATGATGAAAGAAATTTTGCAAAATACCAAAATTAATGACCTGCGTTTGCTCATAGCTATGGCCCAATAAAAATTGATTGACCTCATCACCCAAGCCACCTTTCAGCGAGTGCTCTTCAATGGTAACCACCTTTTGATGGGTCAACATCAACTCACTTAATAACTCAGTATCAAGTGGTTTCACAAAAACCGCATCAACAATGGTAGGCTCAACCCCATACTCTTGTAACCTCTCTTTCAGCTCAAATGCCTTTTGATACATATGCCCTAGTGTCACAATTAATAGTTCACTGCCTTTGTGTAATACATCCGCTTTTCCAACCCTTCGAACAGAGGGTGGCTCCGTCGCAGCCTCTGTGGCGATGTTGGGGTAGCGAATCGCCGTGGGTTGGTTCCAATCAAGCGCCGAGTACATCAGATCTTTGAGCAGTTGCCCATTGCGAGGTTGGCAAATGATCATGTTTGGCATCGTGCGCAAAAAGCTAATATCAAAAATCCCGTGGTGGGTAGCTCCATCTGCCATCGCAAGGCCCGCCCTGTCAACTGCAAAAATCACAGGGCTTTTTTGCAAACAGACATCATGAAAAAGATTGTCAAAGGCACGCTGTAAAAAGGTGGCGTAGACAGCACAAAATACTTTCAGCTTGCCCCCCTTGGCAAGGCCCCCTGCAAAGGTGACCGCATGGCCCTCGGCAATGCCGACATCAAAGGAGCGTTCAGGGAAACGATCCATAAAGGGATCTAGCTGCGAGCCACGTGAGGTCGCAGGCGTAATAGTTGCAATGCGCTTGTCTTGCTCCCCCAATTCCAAGATATACTTGCCGAAGAGTTTGGGGAAGGAGGGAGGGGCATTTTTTTTAGCAGGCAGAAATTCGCAAGTTTTGGGGTCAAAGGGCTTCACGCCATGAAAGGTGATTGGATCCTTTTCGGCTTTCTCCACTCCCGCACCCTTTTTGGTAAATAGATGGACCAAAACAGGACCATCCGAATCTTTGATCTCCTGAAAAACCGCTACCATTTTTTTGATGTCATGTCCATCAATTGGGCCGATGTAGGAGAGACCAAATTGTTCAAAAAAAGGAGCCGGACTCACCAAGTTTTTTACAGATCCTGCAAGCTTGTGGCTCTTTTCTGCCAAAAGAGTGCCACACTTGGGAATCTTTGCAATTAAGCGCTCCAATTCCATCACCAATTTATTGGTTGTGGGATTACTGATCAAGCGACTCAAAATATGGGTGATATGGCCCACATTGCGCGAAATGGACATTGCATTGTCATTTAATAGCACAACAAAGCGGTTCATTTTGCGCGAAATATTATTAAGTGCCTCAAGGGCCAGGCCACAGGTCAAGGTGGCATCTCCAATGACTGGGATAATATGAGCATTTTCTTGTAGCAGATCGCGCTTTTCAGCCTCGCCTAACCCCAAAGAGAGGGCGGTCGCTGCATGGCCCGCATAGTAGTGGTCGTGGGGGCTCTCTTCAGGGTGACAAAAGCCAGAGTAACCTCCACTTTTTCTGATGGAGGAAAATTTTTCGTCATGTCGGCCTGTAAGCAGCTTATGTGTGTAGCATTGGTGGCTGACATCAAAGATGAATTTATCTTCGGGAGATGAAAAAACATAGTGCATCGCGATCGAGAGCTCTACGCTGCCCAAATTGGAGGCTAAATGGCCCCCTGTGACAGATAAAACATTGATGATATGTTGACGTACCTCAGAGGCTAGGATATCTAGTTTGTCAACGGGGATCTTTTTGAGGTCTGCTGGGCAGTGGATGTTTTTAAGGTATTTCATTTTTTAAGACTCAAAAGGGGCAAGCGCAGGTTTTTGCTCGCCATCCATCTCCAGCTTGTTTTCTCTATTTTTGATCAAAGTTTCTATTTTTTCCTCGGCAAAACTAAGTTTACCTTGGCACTTTTGAATGAGCTGGTCTGCCTCTTCATAGAGCTTGAGGGATTCATCCAGAGCAACGCCTCCTGCATTCATGCGGTCTAAAATTTTCTCGAGGCGCTCAAATGCCTGCTCAAAATTAAACTCTTTTTTTTCACCCATCATCGACCACCTTTAATTCCCGTTGCCCATCTGCTAGTATCGCATTGACTAGATCGCCCTTTTGCAGATTTTGTGATGATACTATCACGCTCTTACTTTTTTTCGCAAAGAGGATACCATAGCCCCTTTTTAAAACATTTTTAGGATCTACCGATTGCAGCCCACGAACAAGTTGCGCAAGCTTTTCTTTCTTGGCCTCAATCTCTTTGGGCACGCACTGATCTAGTCGAGTTTGCAGCTCATCAAGGCGCTGCTCTGGCCCACTGAGCATCAAAAGAGGGTTGGCATAAATGGGGTGTTTTTGCATGGCAGCCAAGCGTAGTTTGTGACGACAGAGAAGCTGCTCCAAGGAATAGCGGATTGTTTGGCGGCTTTTTTGTAGAAATTTTAATTTTTCACTCTTTTCCGCCCCTACAATTTCTGCTGCCGCAGAAGGTGTTGGTGCGCGCACATCTGCAACAAAATCGGCGATGCAAAAATCTGTCTCATGCCCTACCGCACAGACAATGGGGATCTTGCTATGAAAGATCGCCTCGGCAACAATCTCTTCGTTAAAGGGCCAGAGATCTTCAAGGCTGCCACCCCCGCGTCCCACAATTAAGACATCGGCCAGCTTGTGTTCATTAAATTCTTTGATCGCTTGGGCGATCTCTTTTGCTGCCTCTTTGCCCTGGACGCGCACAGGGTTTAGAATCAGATGAAAGCCCTTGTGTCGCCGCTCAAGCACATGGAGAATATCTTGAATCACAGCCCCTGTGGGACTTGTGACCACACCGATTGTTTTAGGAAAGAGCGGAAGTCTCTGTTTGTGCTCTGGCTCAAACCAACCGCGAGCCTTCACGCTTCTTTTCAGCTCTTCTAATTTGAGCAGAAGGGCTCCTGTACCTACAAATTCAAGACTTTGAACCACGAGTTGGTACCTTCCATGTGGGGCGTAGACATTGACGCTTGCCGAGACAATGACACTATCGCCCTCTTTGGGCAGCAGTGTAAGCGACTGGGCCCCGCGTCGAAACATGACCGCTGCAATTTTGGCTTGGCTATCTTTTAGATCAAAGTAGAGGTGTCCACTGGAATGTTTTTTGAAATTTGAAATCTCTCCCTCAATTTTTACATTTATGAAGGAGGATTCTAAGCTATTTTTTATTTGATTTGTTAGAGTTGAGACGGTGAGAAGAGTTGACGCATCGCGCATAATGTGGTATACCTGTCTGTTATTTTTTGAAGCAAAAAGGGTTAGAAATTAAGATGAGCAAACGGCGTCCTATTGTTGTTACTGGCAACTGGAAGATGTACAAAACAGTGAGCCAAGCAGCCCAATTTGTTGAAACATTAGCACCTTTGATTTGCGCAAGTCAAGTGCGTATCAATTTAGCTGTTCCCTTTACCGCCATTTATCCTACTAAAGAACTTGTTAAAAAGCTTACTGCCTCTTTGGGGGTTGGCGCGCAAAATATGAATGATGCCCAAGAGGGGGCCTTTACAGGTGAGATAGCAGCTGAGATGCTAAGTGAGGCTGGGGCAGACTTTGTGGTGTTGGGCCACTCTGAGAGGCGTCATATTTTTCATGAATCCAATGAATTTATCCAAAAAAAGGTGCAACGCGCGCTAAAAGAGGGACTGCCTCTTGTTTTGTGTGTGGGTGAGACATTGGAGCAGCGTGAAAAGGGGGAGACGGAATCTGTGGTCAAGGAGCAGCTGCTTGCAGGGCTTTTGGATGTAGATGAGGCCTCGATGGAACAGATTACGTTAGCCTATGAGCCTGTGTGGGCCATTGGGACCGGCAAGGTTGCCGAGGCTGCTGATGCCCAGGCAGTGCATGCCTTTTGCCGCGAGCAAATTGCGGAAAAGTGGGGCAAGAATGTTGCAAACCAGATGGTTATCCAGTATGGTGGCTCTGTGAATGTAGAGAATGCAGCTACTCTCATTGAGCAGCCAGATATTGATGGGCTTCTTATTGGGGGGGCTTCATTGAAAGCGCAAACATTTGCCAAAATTATTGATCTATGTGAGGAATCATAATGACTGTTGTTTACTATCTTTTTTTATTTTTGTTTCTTTTTGCATCCTTTCTTTTGTGTTGTGTGATTTTAATGCAGGAGAGCAAAAGTTCTGGCTTGGGAGCCTCTTTTGGTGGTGATAGTGGGGATTCTTTGTTTGGCACCTCCACGCCTGCGATTTTAAAGAAGGTCACGGCCTACTTAGCAGTTTGTTTTTTGGGTGGAGCAGTTGTTTTATCTGTTTGGACCCATTCGATGGGACAATCTGCCAAAAAGCGCAGCAGCAACCAAGCTGAGATGATCACCGAATGACCTTGAAGATGACCTACTTTGGTAATCCGATTCTTCGTAAGAAGGCTGCGCCAATTGATGAGATAACCGACGAGATCAAAGATATTGCAGCTGAGATGGTTGAGGTTATGCGGGCGCAAAAGGGGATAGGTCTTGCAGCGCCACAGGTGGGGTTGGGGATACGTCTTTTTATCATTTGCGTTGATCATGAGGATGAAGAGGGGGAGGTTGTCCTTGGTGAGCCCCGAGTGTTCATCAATCCTATTTTAAAAAATGGTAGTCAGGAGCAAGTGGAGCGCAGCGAGGGGTGTCTATCGATCCCGGAGCTTCGGGCGCCTGTGATGCGTCCTTTAACGATTGATGTAGAGGCTCTAGATCTTGAGGGCAATCGCTTTGAGATCAAGGGTGCCTATGGTTTTTTAGCCCGCGTCATTATGCATGAAAATGACCACTTAAATGGAGTTTTGTTTATTGACCGCATCAAAGGTAAACAGCGCGCGCAACTCGAACCCTTCTTACGTAAAATCAAAAAAGAGTACAAAGACAAGTAGTTGTCTTCTTTGTCAACTTCAGGTGTCTAAAGGTGGGGAGCAATTTTGTTGTACTGGTTGTCAAACTGTATTTCAAATTCTGCAAGCTAAAAAGGTGCAAGGGGGGTATCAAAATCACCCGCTCTTTAATCAGGCGCTCGATGCGGGCATCCTTTCAAACCCAGAGCTGTTAAAAAAAAAGAAAAGTCGGGAGCCTGGACAAAAACTCTACCTACAAATTGAGAATATGTGGTGTGCCTCCTGTGCGCAACTCATCGAGCTTGTGCTTGAAAAAACGGAGGGGGTGAAAAGCTGCGCGGTCGATTATGCAACTGACATGGCTGTGATTGAGTATTGTCCTCAAAGCCTTTCCAAAGAGATGCTTTGTAAGGCGATCGAGAAGTTGGGGTATGAGCCGAGCTCTCTTTTATCAAACCGAGACAAAAAATCTAAAGGCCGCCTTTTTTTACGCATGACTTTAAGTCTTTGTCTCTTTTTGTATCTGATGATGTTTTCCTATCCTCTCTATGTCTCATCCTTTGGAGTAAGTACGGAGGGGTATGAGAAAATCTTGGCCTTATTTTCTTTGCTTTTAGCTACCTCTGTGATTACTTACGTGGCGGCACCCATTTGGAAAAAGGTCTATTTTGAGTTAAGGCTATTTCGTGTGGGGATGTATACCCTTGTCTTGTTGGCAGTCTCTTCGGCCTATCTCTACTCGATGATTCAATTTTTTAAGGGCAATTTTACCCATCTCTATTTTGATTCGATGGCTGCCACGGTGGCGCTTATTTTTGTGGGGAGATGGTTAGAGAGTCGGGTGAAGCACTCTACTAAGGAAAAAGTGGTGGCATTGATGCGCCACTTGCCCAAACGTGCGCGCAGAAAAAATACAAATGGTACCTATACCTTTGTCTCGTTAAAGGAGGTGGCTGTTGGCGCAACGCTTTGTCTCTTGCCGGGAGAGCGTGTGGCGCTCGATGGGGTGGTCGTTGATGGGGAGGCGACGCTGGATGAATCGATGATGACAGGGGAGATGGAGCCTGTTTTTAAAAAAGAGGGGGATTCTTTGATTGCAGCGACCTGCTTGCAAACAGGCAAGGTACATTACCGTGTGACGCAAGGTTTAGAGGAGTCGCTTCTCAAAGAGATGATTGGGCGCGTGGAGCACTCTTTGGCCACGCGCGGGCCGGGCGGACAAATCTTTGACCGCTTTGCGGCAGGCTTTGTCTGCTTTACCCTTATTTTGGCGCTTGCTAGCTACCTTCTTTTTCATGATATCCTGCGTACGCTTTCGATTTTGTTGATTTCATGTCCCTGTATTATTGGAATTGCGCGTCCTCTGGTGCACTCGTTTTTATTGCGTCAGCTGGCTAAATGGGGGCTTGTTGTAAAAAACCCCGAGCAATTGATGCGTTTAAAAGAGGCTCCCTTTTTTGTCTTTGATAAAACTGGCACCCTCACCGAAGGCAATTTTCGTGTGGTTGCCCAAGAAGGTAGCTTGGATGGGGCTGTGATCAAGCGCATGGTGCAGGGCTCCTTGCATCCGATTGCGCAGGCGATGGATCGATATTTTGCATGTGAGCCCGCTTATTTATCAGATGTAGTCGAAGAGGTTGGCAAAGGGTTTGTTGCAGCAGAGGGAGAGCATCACTACTGTTTGGGATCTAGAGCTTTGATGGAGCAGCAGGGGTGCACCTTCAAATTTACAAATGATGCGGAGGATCAGACAACCCACCTCTATTTTTCGGTGGATAAGCAGACGATTTGCCGCTTTCGGCTTGCCGATCGCCTGCGAAACCAGAAGATCTTATTGGATGCGATGGTGCTCTCGGGGGATCGTAGGGAGGTTGTTGAAAAGATCACAACGCAGGTGGGGTTGTGCCATTTTTTAGCGGAACAATCTCCGCAAGACAAACAGCGAGAAATAGAAAGGCTTAAAAAAGAGGGGCGCTTGGTTGTGATGGTGGGCGATGGCATTAACGACACCATTGCGATGGCCTCGGCGGATCTAAGCATTGCGATGGCGCATGCGGCGCCTATGGCTTTGGAGGTAGCTGATTGCGTCTTTACAAGCGATTCTCTCAATGATTTAGGAAGGGTTTCTGCGATTGTGCAAAAGGCGCGTCATATTTTTATCCAGAATATTTCTTGGGCCTTTTGTTACAATGGCATTGGGCTTGGGCTAGCGCTGGCGGGTCTTTTAACCCCGCTTGCAGCTGCTCTTTTTATGGTGTGCAGTAGTTTAGTGATGACCCTTAACACCTTGCGTCTGCGCGGTCGTTAAAATATAGTCATTTAAATTTACACTGAGAAAATTCAAGATAAATATTCACGACATAAGGAGCGTTCATTTAAAGAACTATAAAATCTCTCTCTGTGTTCTCTGTGCGCTCGGTGGTTGATTTTTGCCGGGTTCTTGCACGTGATTGAAAATGAAATATAGTCGATTCAATTTAGATTGACACACTCAAGGGCTAGATTTTGAAGTTAGGGGAAGCTTGGAGAACGAAGTAAACCATAGTTGGTTTGCGAGTTCGAAAGCAATGCCTAGCTTTAAAAGATGGTGCTTGAGTGTGTCAATCTAAATTGAATCGACTATAACCGACTCTAAAAAAAAAAGGACCCCCCTGAATTTCAGGGAGGTCCTCGTCCTTTATGCTAGAATCTTATTAAATTAGCTTTTTTCGTTGTCGTCTAAGACTTCAACTTCGGCCTCTTCAATATCATCATCTTGCTTTTTGGGCTCCTCTGCAGCCTGTTGCTGAGGCGCCTCTTGTCCTGCACCCCCCGCAGCTTGCTGCATCGCTTCCCCAATTTTTTGCATGTGTGTATTTAGCTCATCGGTTGCCGCTTTGATCTTTTCAGCATCATCGCTCTCCAAACTCTTTTTCACATCTGCAATTTTAGCTTCAATGTCAGATACCACCTCTTTAGGAAGCTTATCCTTATGCTCTGAGATCGCCTTTTCAGCTCTAAAGGCTAGTGCTTCGGCTTCGTTTTTCACCTCAACACCCTCTTTACGCTTGCTATCTTCTGCCTTGTGCGCTTCGGCATCTTGCACCATGCGCTCAATTTCATCCTCTTTTAAACCAGAGGCCGCTTCAATGCGGATCTTCTGCTCTTTGCCAGAAGCTTTGTCCTTGGCAGAGACGTGCAAAATACCATCGGCATCAATGTCAAAGGCAACCTCAATCTGTGGTGTACCACGAGGCGCAGGTGGAATGTCCGTTAAGTCAAAACGACCAATCTCCTTGTTGTCTTTAGCCATCGGACGCTCACCCTGTAGCACCACAATGGTCACCGCAGGCTGGTTGTCAGCTGCTGTTGAAAAGACCTGCTTTTTCTGTGTAGGGATTGTTGTGTTGCGCTCCACCAAAGGAGTTAAAACACCCCCTAGAGTTTCAATTCCAAGCGTTAGTGGAATCACGTCAAGAAGCAGCACTTCCTTAACTTCACCACCCAAAACACCACCTTGAATCGCAGCACCAATGGCCACCACTTCATCAGGGTTTACACCTTGGTGCGGCTCTCTTTGGAAGATATCCTGCACAACAGTACGTACAATCGGCATGCGGCTCATACCACCGACCAAAATCACTTCACTAATATCACTTGCAGAGAGGCCCGCATCTTGCAACGCTTTTAAGCAAGGCTTGCGTGTGCGCTCTACCAAATCATGTACCAACTCTTCGAGCTTGGCGCGCGTAAGGGTTAATGCAAGGTGTTTTGGTCCCGATGCATCCATGGTGATAAAGGGCTGATTGATCTCTGTAGAGGGGACTCCGGAGAGCTCAATCTTTGCTTTTTCCGCTGCATCGCGCAAACGTTGCAAAGCCATCTTGTCTTTTGCCAGATCAATGTTTTGATCCTTTTTAAATTCATCAATCATCCAATGAATGATCGCATTATCAAAATCATCACCCCCAAGGTGCGTATCTCCATTGGTCGCCAGTACCTCAAAGACACCCTCTCCAATCTCTAGTACAGAAATATCAAAAGTACCTCCCCCTAGGTCAAAGACAGCAACCTTTTTTTCGCCCTCTTTATCCAACCCATAGGCCAAAGCGGCAGCTGTAGGCTCAGGAATGATGCGCTTCACATCCAAACCAGCAATGCGGCCCGCATCACGAGTCGATGCTCGCTGTGAGTCGTTAAAGTAAGCAGGTACTGTAATGACAGCCTCTGTAACAGGCTCTCCAAGGTAGGCCTCGGCAGTCTCTTTCATTTTGATAAGCACCTGCGCACCAATCTCCTCTGGAGACAAAAGTTTTCCATCTACATCAAAGGCAACATCGCCCTTGTCATTAGCTGCTACCTTGTAGGGAACTGTTTTAATTTCTGAGGCAACCTCATTGTATTTGCGCCCAATAAAACGCTTTGTAGAGCAAAGTGTCTTTTCGGGGTTAGTGACCGCCTGACGCTTTGCTGGCACACCTACTAAACGCTCGGTGCCCTTGTAGGCAACAGTCGATGGAGTTGTGCGCGATCCCTCCGCTGATGTGATGACCTTCGCTTGGCCCCCTTCCATTACCGAGACACATGAGTTTGTTGTACCCAGATCGATCCCGATGATCTTTCCTTTTCGTTTTTCTTCTGCCATTTTAATTACTCCTTACTTGTTTCCTTTTCTTCTTTAGTTGGTGTTTTTGCAACTTTTACTCTTGCTGGGCGGATCGTGCGCTCGCCCATTTTGTAGCCGCAAACAAACTCTTCTACGATGGTGCCCGCTTCATGCTCTTCGGTCTCAACCATCTCAACCGCCTCGTGTAGATGCGGATCAAACGCCTTGCCAACAGATGTGTAGGCCACAACACCGTGATCACTTAAAACTTGGTTAAACTGCCCCAAAATCATCTCAAAGCCCAGTGCCCAATTCTTCACCTCATCAGACATATTCTCTGCAATCGTTAGCGCCTTGGAAAAGCTATCGAGAGGGTGCAAAAACTCCACAAGAACATTTTCCAGTGCATACTTTGTTAGATCCTGCTTCTCTTTTTGCATCCGCTTGCGCGCATTTTCTGATTCAGCAAGAAGTAACAAGTACTTATTTTGGGCATCCTTGGCCTCCTTTTGCACTTGCTCAAGTAGACTCTCTTGGTCCACACTTTCTGTGGATTCCTCTTCTACTGCTGGGTTTTCGTTTTCATCCGTCATGATTTCTCCTTGATATCTAGTAATTTGGGGATGCCTTGGTCGATCATGGTGCGCTCTTGTTGCTCTAGGTAAATTTGTCCAGATCGAGGTTGGCGAAAGGTAATTTTATGTGTGTACAATGTTTCTGTAAGGGTTTTACTCATGGTTTTGGCAAAAAGGTTGAGCGTGCCAAAGAGGGTACGGTAGTCCATGCGGGCAGGGCCAAGTAGACCAATGGCCCCCACATTGGTTTGTCCAATGTGGTAGCCCATGGCAATGACAGAGCAATTGTTGCTATTGGTTGCATAGGGTGCCAGATCGCTTCCAATCCAAAATTGTAAATCCTGTGAGCGGCTGCAATCATTGAGCAAAAGGCGCATGTGGCTATTGTTTTCAAACAAAGAGAGCCCTGTTGCCAGCGCGACTGGATCATTAAATTCGGGGTAGGCCAAAAGCCTCGAGAGGCCACTTCGGTAAATGTCTTCATCACTAAAGTTTGAATAGCGCACCAAATAGCGCACCATGATCTCGTTGTAGAGTTTAAGCGCCAAACTCTCTTCATCCTTTGATAGGGCTAGGGGCTTGGCTCCACCCTTGACGCGCCACTGCAGGTAGCTTTCGATGCGCTTGAGGGTGAAAGCTGACATCTTTTTTTCAATGTTGAGTGTTTCTGTCAAAATTTGGCCAAAATCTGTGATGATCACAGATAAAAGGCGTTGGTCGTCGAGGCCCAGTAGGCGCACATCGATGATTAGGTCGTGGTCAAATCGGACCGATGACAAAAAGGTTGCATAGCCCGTAATTTCACTTAAGCTCTCAGCGGCTAGGGCGAGGTAGCTGGATAATTTGCATTTATCGAGCTCTTGTAAGGGGGCCACCTGTTCGAGAAGCTTGGCGCTCTCTTTAAAGGGGCTCTTTAGTAAATCTTGGGCGTAGGCCCTAAGCGCCATATGGGTGGGGATGCGCCCCCCAGAGGTATGAGCTTGCTCCAAAAGGCCCTCCTCTTCGAGTTGGGCAAAGTAGTTGCGGATCGTAGCGGGGCTGAGGTGTTCAAAGCCATTTTCGCGCAGCGTATTGGAGCCAATATGCTTACCTGTCTCTAGATAGAGCTCTATGAGGCCCACAAGCACAGCTTGGGCTCTTTCTTGCTTCTTGGAGCTTTTTTTGATCTTTTCTTGATTCATTGAGCCTAGTATAGGAACTTTTCAGAGAAAAGGTCAAGCTTTTTTAGCACTTAAATACTTAGAGTGCTGATTTTTTCTTAAAAAAGAGTTGACAGAGATAGGAATCTGTGTTAAATTAAGAGTGTGTAAAGAGTAAAGGTATTTTTATGGACTCTATTAATAAAGTGGATCAAGTGATTTCTCTTCCGATGGTGCGACCTGTTTCGGCCAAATTTTTGTTGCAAACGGTGCTTTTCAAGATTATGACAGATTGTTGGCAGAAGCATGCGGAGAATCGCCAGAAGGACACGAAGGTCAAAAATGTGAAGCATCGTGCTATGCAGAGGCGAGCTGCTGAGGATCAGGCGCGCCTCGTGCAGGCGAAGTACAGCCTACAGTTTCGCGTGTAGGGAGCCTCAAAACCAATATCATGATTCACTGTTAGAGGCAAAAACTTCTATCAATGAATCAACCTGCTTGGATAGGACTAACCGCTGAAAATCTTCGCATAATTGCTCGTCGTAATTCTTGATATGCTCGATCTGAAAGCCCGCCTTGTGCATATACGTTTCGATCGTCTCGTTGGTATGAAAAAAGCGACTGGTTGAGCGCCCATCTTCATAAGTATAGGTCGTCAGTCCCGTCTCTTCAGAGGGCACTTTCCCTTGTGCCTCTAAAGCTTTTGTAGAGCGCACCACTACAAACAATTGGCCCCGTGAGCGCAATACTCGATATAACTCCCTAAGTGCTCTTTGAAGGTCATCCTTGTCAAGGTAGTGCAGAACGAGGCGAGCGTAGATAAAGTCAAAAAAGCCATCCGGATAGGGTAGAGGATCTCTAACATCCTCTATTTTGACTTCTATTCTCTCTGAGAGCACTGCTTGTTTAATTTTATTTGAGGCAAAGAGAGCTCCCCTGGGATCGATCGTTGTGGCAATCACCTCTCGGGCAGCCAGAGCTTTTGCCATGCGTATTTCAGCCACACCAGCTGTCGAAATACCCACGCTATAGACTCTTCTGTGTTCATCCTTTAAAAGCGCCAGCGCATGATTTTCACTTTTTGAATCCATCATTACCCTTTATAGTCGATTCAATTTAGATTGACACACTCAAGGGCTAGATTTTGAAGTTAGGGGAAGCTTGGAGAACGAAGTAAACCATAGTTGGTTTGCGAGTTCGAAAGCAATGCCTAGCTTCAAAAGA
>Ga0180434_10003115_pt1 | contig 21333 bp, 26 predicted proteins | sample SS_ome_7_FD_132453 | JGI IMG/M metagenome (GOLD analysis project Ga0180434, IMG submission 132453) | Hypersaline lake sediment archaeal communities from the Salton Sea, California, USA - SS_1_D_2 metaG | ecosystem: Environmental > Aquatic > Non-marine Saline and Alkaline > Hypersaline >...
CTACATGGAACTGCAGCGGATGCGGACCTTCATCAACATGATGCCGGGCGAGACGCGGTCCTGCATCGGGTGCCACGAGCCGCGCAGGAAGGCCCCGGCCGTGCGGTCCGTCCTGGCCATGCGACACCCGCCGCAGACCCTCGCTTCGCAGCCGGGCGATGCCGGGCCTCGCATGATCCACTATTCCCTCGACGTTCAGCCGATTCTGGACAAACACTGCGTGGGCTGCCACGGCGGCGAGGACCCCGAGGGCGGGTTGGATCTTTCCGGCGAGTTGACAGGGCTGTGGACCCGCTCCTACGAGACCCTCATCGACAAGAGGCTGGTTAGTTTCCTCAGCGGCTGCTATGGCTGCGCCAACGTTCCGGCCCTGCCGCCGCTCTCCTTCGGGTCGCATCGGAGCCGGCTGGTAGAGCGGATTCGCAAGGCCCCGTGCAAGGGGAATCTTACGCGGGAGGAGTTCATCCGGATCGCCACCTGGATCGACGCCAACGTTCCGTACTACGGCACCCACCGGGGCAAGAAGAAACTCGAGTGGCGGGACGAGCCGAACTTCCGGCCGCTCCCGCTGGCCGGGAAGTAGACCGGCCGGTGATGGGCAGGAGGAAGCCTCGGGGTGCGGCGCGGGGGGGAGGCGGGGAGTAGCGGGGCTCCGACGGCTTTCGCCCCGGCGTCGGCGCATTACCTCGATTCCGGTCCGTCTCCATCCCCGTGCGTCAAACCGGACGGGCGGGGTGAATCGCTATGTGGCCGCAGGTGGTTCGCGTGCCTTGGCAGCAAACAGGAAGCACTCCATGAAGAAGTTGAAAGCCCTCAGCCGCCGCCAGTTTCTCCACCGGTCGGCCCGGACGGCGGCGGTGGCGGCAGCGTTTCCTGCCGCGATGAGATCGGCCGCCTTTGCCGTCCCCCTCGTTCACGGCGGCGCCGAGAGCAGGGCGCCGGCCTCGCTCGTTCCCGTGACCTCGCAGATGATCGATATCGGCGACGATCCGGAAGGCCGCCGCTCCGTGGTTCGACAGGGCCTTCTTCGGCGGCCGTATGCGGCCCATCGCCGAATACGCCTTCATGATGCCGGCCCATCGGTACACGCTGGGCATCGATTACCGGTTCTTCATGATCGAGACGTCCGAGTTCCACCACCCGCCGAAGAAGGCCCTGGAAGACAAGCCCCCGGTTCCGACCGTCGTCTTCGCCAAGGTCGGCAAGATCAACGCTGAGGCGGAAAGTGGCGAGCGGGCGAGGGCGTACGATCTGGACAAGACGATCAAGCCTTTCCTGGGGAAATACTTCCACACCATCTTCGGCGGGGGCCAGGTCGCCGAGGTCGATGCGATAATCAACTGGCAGTACAAGCATTACTTTGGCCGGCTGCCTGCCGGCGCGGGCGGGGCGGTATTCCCGGCCGCGTATTTCGACTTCCTCGAATCCAACCTGAAGCGCGGTGCCGCCCACTACATGACGCAGCAGCACAACTGCGCCCGGGCCACCCACTACGTTGCCAGCCAGCGCGTGATGAGCCTGGGCAGCGCCCAACTGTTTTACCGGCACAACCAGGTCATCGTTCCCTCGTTGACGGCGTTGCGGTCGGCGGCGCGGCATACCCGTTTCCCTACGGCGTTCAGTTCTCCGGTCAGATCAACCTGGCCATATCGAACGAGGATGCGGTGCTGAAGGATGGCGCCAGGCCGATCTATGCGATGAAGCCCTGCCGGCTCGGGCCCAACTACCCAAAGAGCTATGCCCTGTGCCGGCAGGTGCTGTATCTGTCGTGGTTGAACGGGGCGCGATACTTCAATTGGGAAACGGGCGAGCTGATACGCGCCAAGGGAACCACGAAGATCTACGACCGCAACTGGGCATAGCGATCCGTTCTCAAGCAGGCCGAACGCTACAGGGAAACCGAAACCGCTCTTGTTCAATTCACGGGATTCAGCCGGCATTATTCACCGACCGCATCCCCGTGCGGCATAGATCGGCTGGACGACGGTGTCAAGATTCGGCGGGCCGCGTGTCGCGCTCGGTATCAGCGAACGGATGCTGTGCAGCCTCACCCGGTCGGGCGAGGTGCCCTATGTGCGGATTCGGCGCCGGGTCCTGTACGCCCCGGAGGACCTGCGGCCGTGGTTCGAGACGCTCAAAAACCCGCCGGAATTGCCTTCCCAGGGGTAGCGGACTGCCGGTAGTGTCAAGCGCGGAGGCATTGCAATGCCTCAATTACACTGTCGGCGGCGGAAAGGAAGGTAATCATGGCGATGCTGTTCAAGAACTGGCGGGGCAAGGGGTATCAGATTCAGTTCGCCCGTTCCGACGGCAGCCGGCCGTCCATCCGTCTGGGGCGGGTCAGCAAGCGCCAGGCGGAGAACGTCAAGTGGTTCGTCGAAGACCTGGTCGCCTGGCCGAAGGGACGGTCCGCCGGCACTGCAAACGGGCCAAGCAGTTCTTCACGGCGGCGGTCAGGAAGCGGCTTCTTGCCGAGAACCCGTTCGCGGGCATCAAGTGCGGCGACCATTTCTCTCAGGGCCGCCGCCGCGCGGTCGGTCATCGGCCCGCAGCCCCCTTGTTCCGGGGGCGCCTTCGGCGTAGACTCCGGGTTCGCTTTGACGCCTGGGAGACGCCCGGATGGTGGAGGGGGTCCTTAATCTGCCGACGCTCGTCAAGGTCCTGGCCTCGCTGGGCCTGATCCTGGCGGTGAACCGCCTGGCGCGGAACCTGACGGTCAGCGTCCTGGTCGGCACGCTGGTGCTGGGCGCGTGGTCGGGCCGGCCGGCGGGGGCCCTCGTCGAGACCGCCTGGGGCCGGTTCGCCTCCGCCGACAACCTGGGCCTGATGACGGCGGTGGTGCTGGTGATCTGGCTGAGCAGCCAGATGGCCGCCGCCGGCGTCATGGCCGACCTCGTCGCCGCCGTCCGCGCCCGGACGGGCAAACGCGGGGCGATGGCAGTGCTGCCGGCCGTCATCGGCGTCCTGCCGATGCCCGGCGGGGCGATCTTCTCGGCCCCCCTGGTGGACCGGGTGGACGCGGACGGCCTGGTGGCCCCGCTGCTGAAGGTCCGCGCCAATTACTGGTTTCGACATATCTGGGAATACTGGTGGCCGCTGTACCCCGGCGTGCTGGTGGCGGTCGGCATCACGGGCCTGGAGATCTGGCAGTTCATGCTCCTCCAACTGCCGCTGACCGCGTTCTCCCTGGCGGCCGGGTACGTCTTTCTGCTGAGGCGGATTCGTCCGGAGGCGGCCGGTGCCGAGAGGCCGGAGCAGGGCCACGCCCCCGCGCCGCCGCTGGTGCGCCTCGTCCTGCCGGTGATCGTGGTCGTCGGCACCTACGCGGCGGTGCGGGTGGGATGGTGGGGCGCGGGGCGCGCCTGGCCCGCCCTCCCCCCGCTGAACAAGTACGCGCCGATGGTCCTGGGCCTCGTGCTGGCCCTGGCGACGCTCGAGCGGCAGCGGCCGCTCGGGTGGCGGGCCTGGCGGCCGATCCTTCTCTCGCCCCGCACCCTGACGCTGGCGGTGCTGGTGGCCATCATCCGCATCTACGGGGCGGTTATCGAGACGCCCATGGCCGGCGGCCCCTCGCTCGTCGAGGAGATGCAAGCCGAAATGGACGCCTGGGGCATCCCCGCCCTGGGCATGATCATGCTCCTGCCGTTCGTGGCCGGCATCACGACCGGCATCTGCGTGGGGTTCGTGGGGGCGAGTTTCCCCATCGTCGTCAGCCTCGTCGGCGACGGCGCCCCGCTGCCGGACCTCCTGGCCGCCGTGACGCTGGCGTTCGGATTCGGGTACATGGGGATGATGCTCTCGCCCGTGCACGTGTGTTTGATTGTGACGAATGAACACTTCAAGACACGTCTTGCCCGCAGCCTGCGAGGTCTCGTGGCCCCCGCGGCCGCGGTCCTCCTCGCCGTGACGGCCTACCACGCCGCCATCCGGCTCATCGGGGGGTGAGATAGGGGGGCGACCGATTTCCGGCGCTTGCCGGACCCCGCCGGACACGGTATCATGCCGGTGGAGGTCGATATGAAAAACCTCAAACGCATCACGTTCGACCCGGCCGTCATGGGCGGCAAGCCGTGCATCCGCGGCATGCGGGTCACGGTGGGCACGCTGGTTGGCCTGCTGGCCGCCGGCCGCACGAAAGACGAAATCCTCCAGGCGTACCCGTACCTGGAGGAGGCGGACCTGCGCGAGGCCCTCGCCTACGCCGCCTGGCGCGCCGAGGAGATTGACGCCCCGCTGTCGGAGTCCGCATGAACCATACGGTCTGGGCCTCGCCTCGTGCCGCAGACTACGCATCCCGCTCGCTACGGGCGCGAGCCCGTGGCGATGTCACGGAGCCCACCATGACCAGCCGCCAGCGCGTCCTGGCGAAACTGGCCGGCCGGCCCGTCGACCGCCTGCCCCTGATGCCCATCACCATGATGCTCGCCAGCGACATGGTCGGCCGGCCGTATCGCGACTACGTGACCGACCACCGCGTGCTCGCGGAGGGCCAGTTGGCCACCGCCGAGCGGTACGGCCTGGATTACGTCTCGGTCATCTCCGACCCCACGCGGGAGGCGTGCGACCTGGGCGCCCCCATCACGTTCTTCGACGACCTGCCCCCGGCGGTCCAGGAGGACAACACGCTCCTGAAGGATCGGGCGACGCTCGCGCGCCTCACCCAGCCCGACCCCTTCGCCGAGGGCAGCCGGATGCTCGACCGCATCCGCGGGGCGGCCATGCTGCGCCAGCGCGTCGGCCGGGACCTCGCCGTCGAGGGTTGGATCGAGGGGCCCTTCGCCGAAGGGGCGGACCTGCGCGGCCTCAATACCCTCATGCTCGACTTCTACGACGACCCGGGCTGGGTCCGCGACCTCTTCGAATTCATCATCGAGATGGAACTGGCCTTCGCCCGCGCCCAGATTCAGGCCGGGTGCGACATCATCGGGTGCGGCGACGCGGCCGCCAGCCTCATCGGCCCGCAAATCTACGAGGAGTTCGTCTGGCCGTACGAAAAACGCCTCTTCGACGCCGTCCACGACGCCGGCGGACGCATCCGCCTGCACATCTGCGGCAACACGCGGGCCATTCTGGACGGCATGGGCCGCCTCGGCTGCGAGATGATCGACCTCGATTTTATGGTACCCATGGACGAGGCCCGGGAGGCGATGGGCCCGGACCAGGTCGTCAGCGGGAACCTCGACCCGGTCCACGCCGTCCGCGGAGGCACGCCCGAGAGCATCCGCGACGGCTTGGCCGCCTGCCACAAGGCGGCCGGCGATGCGTACATCATCGCCGCCGGGTGCGAGGTCGTCCGCGACACGCCGCCCGAGAATTTTTTGGCCATGCGCGACTACGCCCGCGACACGGCGGGTTGAAGCCCGCCGGGATTGCGGATTTCGGATTGCGGAGTGAACGGCGAACGGCAACAAGGCGAGGTTCTTCGTCGTCCCGATGAATCGGGACCCCTCAGAATGACATCCCGGACATTACTTTCCCGGGCCCAATAAAATGGTGCTGTTGACGTGGCCGTTGGGTTTCGTTCCGATTTCCGGTTTCCGACTTCCGATTTCGTCTCACTCCGCATTCCGCATTCCGAAATAGACTTCCTACTCCAGCATCCTCAGCAGGCGCCGGACGGCCCGGTGGCCGGCCATCGTCTGGTTCACGATGAGCCGGCCGTTCAGGTACTCGATGGTGGCCGGCCCGCCCGCGTCGGCCCAGGGGGCGATGCGGCGGTCGGTCTCGTTCTTGACGAAGCGCTTGACGAGGTCGATGATCCGCTCCGGGGTGGCCCGGCCTTTGTCCTCGTCCCGGCCGGCCTGGTTGAAGAAGTCGCCTCCCCCTCCCCCGCCGCCCTCGGCGGCCTGGGTGGCCGACTGGATCACGTCGCTCGCCTCGAACCGGGGCGCATCGGTGAAGTCCGGCACCTCGGCCAGGTGCAGCCGGATGCTGTAGGACGCCGTCCGCAGCGGCAGCCACGACTTCTCCAGCGTCGTGATGAGCACGTAGCCCGGCCCGACGCGGTAGCCGGCGCCCTTCGGCAGGATGAGTTCGATCGCCTTCTCGTACGTGATGCCGCGCGCCTTCAGGCTCACGGTGCGGGTCTCCAGGTCGATGCCCTGCTCCTTGAGAGCGTCGTCGAAGACGAGGGAGAAGCGGCCGACCTCCGCCAGGTACTCCAACACGTTCTTGACGCTGGTCTGCTCGAAGTCGAGTTCCGGGCGGGTCCGCATCCGCGAGGCCACGGTCCGCAGCACCCGGCCGTACTCCCGCCGCAACTGGCGCATCTTGCGACGGCGTTCGACCGGGTCCTTCGGCATCGAGACCATGACCTCCTCCGGCCACTGGACGGAAGACTCGGAGGCTTTCAGGGCGGCTGTGCCGTCGGCAGGGCGCGAAGGCGTGGCGCCGGTGGGGGAGCCGACCGCACCCGCCAGGATCACGGCAAGGACGGCGAATAAGGGGGGACGGAACATGGCGGGGCTCCTTCCTGGCCCCTTCTGATGTATTATACGAATGCCGGCCGGGGGCGTCGACCCGATTCGGGCTTCGGCCGACGGGGCGGCGCGCTCTTCGCGCAACCTCTTGCAGGCAAAGGGCTTACGGCCCGCGCGGCGGGACGACGCGGCCCCCCTTGTACCGCGTGCCCCGCCACGTCACGCCCGCCAGGCCCAGGGCCCGGGCCAGCGCTCCCGCCTCGAAGCCCAGCACCAGGACCACCGCCATGGGGTAAAAGAGGAGGCACCACGGGTTCGCCCGGCCCAACTGAAAGAAACGTCGCATCGTGATATGTAGGAATAGCAGTGTACCGGCCGCCAGCCCCAGCGTCGCCAGGAGCCACCCGTCCCGCGCCCCCGCTGCCGCCGCCGCGCACGAGCCCGCCAGCGCCAGGTACGGCACGAGGGTGAAGGTGAAGGTGGCAGCCATGACGGCAAGCATCAGCGCCGGCCGCTTGAACGCCCCGCTGTAGATCCGCGCCCATCCGTGGTACATCGCCGACAGCGAGTCGTACATCCGCGTAGTGAACAGGTCGCGGCCCACGGCGTTCAGGAGCCGATGCCCGGCCCGCTTGACGCATCGGGCCATTGCGATATCCTCATTGATTTCATTGCGAACCGCCGCGCTCCCGCCGATCGCCTCGTACGTCTCCCGGCGCATCAGGACGTACTGCCCGTTCGCGAACGCCGTCCGCCGGTCCGGGTCGTTCACCCATCCCGGCCGGAACCACGCCGCCAGCACCGACCCGGCCACCGGCTGGACGGTGTTCTCCCAGAACCCGTGCATCTCCAGGACCGGCCAGAGGCTGAGCATGTCGCCGGGAGCGTGGGTCAGGAAGTGGACCCCCGCCCGGACGCTGTGCGGCGCCTGCCAGCAGTCGGCGTCGACGAACAGAAGCCACCGCCCGCGGGCCTCGGCCGCCCCCACGTGCATGGCGTGCGGCTTGCCGAACCACCCCTCCGGCAACTCGCGGATCTGGATCAGGCGGACGCGGCCGTCGCGCCCGGCGACCCGGCGGACGATCTCCGACGTCGCATCCGTCGAGCGGTCGTCCACCACGATGATCTCCAGGTCCGGGTAATCCTGGGCCAGCAGCGTCTCCAGGGCTGTCTCGATGTTGGCCTCCTCGTCCTTGGCCGGCACCACGACGGACACCAGGCCCTGCGGGGCCGCATTGGGAATCGTCTCGGCCGAAAGGACCGGCCCGCGGGCACGGCCGGAGTAGACCGTCACCGTCCGGATCATCCAGACCAGCAGCACGAGGCCCACCAGGACCGGCACCAGCGTGGTGAGGATCGCCATGGTCAGCCTCCGGCCTCGGCGTCGGCCGAGCGGCGCTGCCAGGCGGCGGTGGCGGCATCCATGACGGCCCGGACCGCCACGCCCCGCTCCTCGGCCCGGCGCAGGCAGTCGGCGTATTCCGGGCTGGCCGTCATGATTTGCCCTGCCCGGCGGCCGACCTTGACGCGGACCCGGCCGAAGGGCGTCTCGACCTCGACGTGCTCGCGCGCCAGGACGCTCCGCTCGAGGCGCCGCCGCCGGAGGCCGAACGTCGGCGCGTGGACGAAGATCGCCTCCTCCACGGCCGTCCGGGCGCCCTCGTCCGCCAGGCACGACAGGACGATGCCCGGCCGACCCTTCTTCATCGTCACGGGCGTCAGCCAGACGTCGCGAGCCCCGGCGGCCAGGATGGCCTCGGCGGCGGCCGCGAGCGTCTCGCCGGTGGCGTCGTCGAGGTTTGTCTCAATCAACCAGACCGTGGCACTTGCTGACCTGCCCGTGCCACTTTCCCGGCCGATCATCACACGGAGGCAGTTCGGCAGGTGCTCGCCTTCGCGTGCCCCTGCCCCGTAGCCGACGCGTTGCGCTCGCATGGCGGGTATCGGACCGAACGTCTCGGCAAGCGTCACCAGGATTGCCGCGCCCGTGGGCGTGGTCCGCTCGCCCGGCTCCCCGCACTCGGCCGTCGGGCACCCGCGGACGAGTTCGACCACGGCCGGGGCCGGCACGGGCAGCCGACCGTGCGCCGCCTCCACGTATCCGGACCCCATGGGCAGCGGCGAGCACACGAGCCGGTCCACCTCCAGCAGCGCGAGGGCCGTCGTCACCCCCGCAATATCGACGATGGCGTCCACCGCCCCGACCTCGTGAAAATGGATCTCCTCCGGCGTGGTGCCGTGGACCGCCGCCTCCGCCTCCGCCAGGCGGTGAAAGATGGCCTTGGCCCGCGCTGCCGCCGAAGCCGGCAGGTTCCCCGCGTCGAGGATCTCTAGCACGTCGGCCAGCCCGCGGTGGGCGTGATGGACCTCATGCTCCAGCCGGACCTCCGCCCGCGTGGCGCGCAGGCCGTGCCGGACCTCCCGCCGGATGGGCAGGTCGTAGCCCGTGACGGGCAGTGTGCCGAGATGCCGGCGGAGGGCCTGCTCGTCGGCCCCCGCGTCCAGCAGGGCTCCCAGGAGCATATCGCCGCTCGCCCCGGCGAAGGCGTCCACGTAAATGAGCGTCATGGCGTTTCCCCGGCGGTCTTGCCTGTGGCGTTTTCTTTCTCGTCCGCGGCCTGGTGGGCCTTCTGGGCCAATTCCTCGACCGCCTCGTTATAGGCCTTCGGGCCGAACTTGATGCGCCGGACGAAGACCAGGTCGTTGAGCGTCTCGCCGAGTGCCCCCTTGTGGCGTTTGTGCAGGATGAAGCGCTCGCGTTTCCCGTTGTGTTGCACATATAGCGGCTGGCCAAGGATATGGCCCACGATGACGTGGCCGCTGCGGAGCCTCAACCGCCACGCCAGTCTCCGGACCGGATACGACTTGCCGGTGAACACCTTCTCGGGGCTTCCAGCCTCCTTGAACCGCCACTGCTTCTGCATGCGGGCCCACTCGACCACGGCCTCGATGCTGCGGCAGGCCGGCACGGGCACGTACTCGTAGATTTTGCGGCGGAGGTTGTAGATCTTCAACCGCTTCGCCCGGGTCGTGTAGATGTGGCCGGGAACCTTCAGGCCGCCCGAGAGTTCGACGTATCCCGGCACGGCATCGCGGCGCGTTGGGCCGGCCTCCGCCCCCCCGGCAAACGGGTTCGCGGCCGCTCCACCCGGCGGAGCCGCCTCCGGCTCTACGAACTGGATGTCCGGCTCGGCGGCGGGGCACCGGGACGCGGCGGACGAGACGGCGGCCAGGACGGCCATCGTCCCGACCAGCCCCGCCGCGCGGACCAGCGTGCGGCCCTTTGCGTCCTTCCGCAGGACGCGAGGCTTGACACTGGCCTTCGCCGGTTCCATACTACGCCGCATGAATCGCATCGGCATCCTCGGCGGCACGTTCGACCCGATTCATCTGGGCCATCTTATCCCGGCCCTCTACGCTTTCAACCATCTTTGTCTGGACCGGTTGCTGCTGATTCCGTCGGCCTTGCCGGTGCACCGTCCCGGGCACGAGCCGGCCCCGGCGGCGGACCGGCTGCACATGTGCCGGCTGGCGGCGGCGGCGCTGCCGGGGCTGGAGGCTTCCAGCCTGGAGGTCGACCGGCCGGAGCCGTCCTACACGGTTCTGACGCTACGGCGGCTGCGGGATTCGGTCGGCCCGGATGCCGGGCTGGTGCTGCTCATCGGGGAGGACAACTTGGCGACGCTCCACACGTGGCGGGAGGTGGCAGCCATCTTCCACCTGGCGACCGTGGCCCTTTTGGGCCGTCCCGGCTGCGGCGAGGCGGACCTTTCGCCCCTGCGGGAGGCCGTCGGCGAGGAGGCGGTCGAGGGGCTGCTGGCCCGCCGGGTGCCGGCGCCCGAGGTCCCGGTCAGTGCGACGGTCGTCCGGCGACGGCTTCGGCAGGGAGACTCGGTGGCGGGCCTGGTCCCCGCCAGCGTGGCCGCCTACATCGCCGAGGCCGGTCTGTATCGGCAGAGGGACGAGCCGGGGGCGTAGGGCCGGTTTCTGCCCGAAACCGGGCCGATTGCCCATGTTTCACGTGGAACACGGCAGGGGACGCTGACGCAGCCGTTCCACGTGAAACAGCCGGCCCAATCCGTACTATCAACATGGCGTTATGACCGGCTCTCCGATGTCACCTGGCCGGGAACGGGCTCTTGCCTTCTGCGCGGCGGGTGCGGAGACCCGCCGCGCCATTCCCCGCCTCACGCTACCCAAGCCGGTCCAGGACCCGGTCCAGGTCATCCTGGCTGTAGAAGGCGATGACGATTCGGCCCGTATGGGCCTTTCGTCCCGTCTCCACGGTCACCTTGGTGCCGAGGGCCTGGCGGAGGCGGGTCTCCAGGTCGCGGACCTCGGGGCTCTTGGACGGGCGTGGTCGCCGCCGGCCGGGGTTTGAGCCCCCCGCCGAGGCCAACGCCTCCACCTGGCGGACCGAGAGACCGTCGCGGACCGCCCGTTCTGCGAGCCGGACCTGCTGCTTCCCCCCCTCTGCGGCCAGGATGGCCCGGGCGTGGCCCATGGCCAGCAGCCTCTCCCGGACCATCCGCTGCACGGGTTCCGGTAACTCCAGCAGCCGGATCATGTTGGCCACGGTGCTCCGGTCCAGGCCCAGCCGCTCCGCCGCCTCCGACTGGGTTCGGCCGGTCGAGGACAGATACGCCTGGAAACTCTCCGCCTTCTCGATCGGGTCCAGGTCCAGCCGCTGCAGGTTCTCTACGAGGGCGAGTTCCAGCATCTGCTCGTCGGGCACGTCGCGGACGACGGCGGGCACCTCCTGGAGGCCGGCGGCGCGTGCGGCCCGGACGCGTCGCTCGCCCGCTACAACCTCATACCGCTGGCCCCGCGGACGGACCACCAGCGGCTGGAGGATGCCGTGTTCGCGGATGGAGGCCGCCAGATGCTCCAGTTCCTCCTCGTCCATCTTTTGCCGGGGCTGGTGTGGGTTGGGGTCCAGCAGCGCGACGGCCACGGTGGTGACCGGCCCGGTGGGCTCGGCCACATTGGCGGCGGCGGGCGCCTTTGCCTTGAGCAGGCCTTCCAGGCCTCGTCCGAGTCGGCGGTTCGGCATGGGTTTCTCCTTCGAGGTTACGGCACAAGGCTTCATGCCGCGCGACGGGGTTGGATGACCGGTCGCGCGGGGAAAACCGATTTTGCCCTTCCGCGGCGGGTCGGGAGGCCGACGAGCGCGCCGTGGGGTATTAGCGTACCGGCACGATACCCCGGTCGAGCACTTCCAACGTCAGGTTCACATAGCCGCGAGCCCCCGGTGACCGCGGGGCGTAGTCAATGACGCTGCGGCAATGGCTAGGCGCCTCGGCGACTGCCTCATCCCGCGGAATTACCGTCTCGAAGACCGGTTCGTCGAGTTCGTTGCGAATCTCGGCTTCTACCTCGCGGGCCAGGGCCGCCCCCGGGTCATACATGGTGAGCAGGATACCCGCCACGCGAAGCCCGGTGTTCACCGCGGCGGCCTGCTCCACGGCGCGCAGGAGTTGGACCAAGCCCTCGAGCGGATAATACTCACACTGGATGGGCACGAGGACGCCGCCGGCCGCCCCCAGGGCCGTCTGTGTCAGCGGGCCCAGGGAAGGGGGGCAGTCGATGAGCACGGCGTCGACCTGGCCGTCCGGCAGGCGGGCCAGGCGGTCGCGAAGGGTGCTCCGGCCGCGGATGCCGCGCTCGGCCCGTGCCTGGAGATCGTAGCCGGCCGGCACCGCCCGGACGCCCGGCCAGGCGGTTTGGCGGATACCGTCGACGAGGTCCCCTGCGGCCAAGACGGGGCTCTCGGCAACCGGCTCCACCCCGAGGCCGCTCGTGGCGTTGGCCTGGGGATCGAGGTCGATCACCAGGACACGCCTCCCGGCCAGGGCCAGGCCGTGGGCCAGCGAGGTGGCGGTCGTCGTCTTGCCGACGCCGCCTTTCTGGTTGGCCACGGCGAGGATCTCTGCCACGGCTCCCTCCAAGGGTTCCATTTTGGCCCGGCCGGTGCCCCCGTCAACCCAAAAAGGCGTTGTGGCCGGCGGGAGCGCTTTCTATAATCGGCGATGCGGGTTCCGGCAGGAGGTGTCTATGCAGACGGTCCGGCGACACGCTTGGTACAGCGGGACGGTGCAGGGAGTAGGGTTCCGCTTCACGACCCGCCGCCTGGCCCGGGGCCGGGAGGTCGGCGGGTTCGTGAAGAATCTGCCGGACGGCCGGGTCGAGATCGTGGCCGAAGGCCCGGCCGAGGAGGTGGACGGGTTTCTCTCGGACGTGCGGGAGGCCCTGGGGACGTACATCCGCCACGTCCAGGTGGCGGAGGAGACGCCGGCGGGCACGTTCGACGGGTTCGGGGTGGCCTTCTGAGGAGGGTGCGTTGCGAGCGTTGGCGGGCATCGCGTTGACGACGTTCCGGGAGACGGCGCGTCAGCCGTTCTATTACCTGCTGCTGGCGGGCGGGGCGGCGGCGCTGGTCATCACGCTCTGGCTCCCCCTATTTACATTTCAACATGACACACAGATGTACAAAGGTCTTGGCCTTTCGTTCGTGCTCGTTTTCGTCATGCTGGTGGGCCTGCTGGCGGCGGCGACGGGAGTGGCCCGCGACGTGGAGGACCGGACGGCCCAGACGATTCTGGCCAAGGCCGGCGTCCGGTGGACGTTCATCCTGGCCAAGTACCTCGGCACGATGGCGGCCGTGGCGCTGGCGCTGGCGGGGCTCGGCCTGGTGCTTCTCGTCTGCGTCTACTACCGCGTGGAACTGGACGCGCCCGTCCTGGAGCGGGTCTACACGATCGGCGGGATGGGCGAAAAGGTGGAGGCATTCTGGTGGCGGCGGGTCCACCAGGCCCTGACCGTCGTGCCGGGGCTGGTCCTGGTCGGCCTCCAGGTGGGGGTGCTGTCGGCGGTGGCGACGGCGCTGTCGGCCCGGTTCTCGGTGGCGGCGAGCGTGGCCCTGGCCCTCGGCGTCTACGTGGTGGGGCACCTGATGGTCTTTCTGGAGCAGGCGGTACGGACGGCGACGGCGCCGGTCCGGGCCGCCGCCGAGGTCGCCCTCACCCTGATGCCGTTCCTGGAGTTCTTCAACCTGAATCGCCATCTCAGCCACACCATGCTTACGCCGTTCGACCCGGGCAGCCCCGGCGCCGAGGCCTGGGGGGAGACCTGGGCGTACGTGGGGCTGGCGGCGCTGTACGCGGCGGCGCAGTCGGCGGCGGCGTTGGCGGTCGGGGCGCTCATTTTTCGCCGGCGGTCGCTGTCCTAGATTTTGCATCAAGTTTCCTCTCGCCGGCCCGACAATGAAGGGGAAGTCCCATCCCAGCGCGTGGGCCGCCCGGGACGTGTTTCGGGCGGCCCTTTTCTTGGGCGCGGGTCCGCGTCTCCTGTGGTTGGCCCGGCCGCGGCGGAAGCACTTGTCCAGAAAAAGGTTGACGCCGCCTGTCGCCGTGATACCTTTACCGTGTTGGGCGGGACTGCGCGCGGATGCAGCCGGGAGGCGATGGCCGGGGGCTGCGGGGCGGCCGGACCTCGGAGGGACGGCCCGCGACCGAAGCCCCCGGTCGGAGAGAGCGGCCCCGGACAAAGGGGGCTCCGCGGTGGGCAAGCGCGAACGAACCCAGCCGCCGGCAGGGGCGTCGGCCCAGAGCCGCGTTGAGCAGTTCGTCGCCGGCCTGGCCGAGGAAGAAGTCATGCTCCTCCGGCTCCGCGACGAACTCTACGACGGCCGGTGGGACGCCATGCTCGCCGACCTGAACGACCGGCTCCAGGGCAAGCCGTACGTCTTCAAACTCGCCCACCGGATTCAGGACGATATCGAGCGGATCGAGCGGCTGAACCGCTTCGAACGCCAGGCGAACGTCAACCTGGCGGATTATCTCTAGCACGAAAGGGCGGGTCCGGGAGTCAGGAATGAAGCACGCAGCACAGCCGTGGGCGGCGGCGATGGCCGTGGCGGCGGGTCTGGCGGCCACGGTGGCCGGTGGAGTTCCCCCCACCGTCGACGCGGGCGAGGGAGCGGTCCCTGCGCCGCCTCTCGCCCCCGCCGCGCTCGCCTCCTCCGCGATGGCCGTCCGCTGGCACAGCCATATCCCCCTGCCCCCGGAGACGCATCTGACGGACGTGTGGGTCCGGGGCGGGTACCTCATCGGCCACAGGTCCGACCACCGCGTGTACGTCCTGGACGCCGAGTCGGGCATTCGCCTGTGGTCGGGCGACCTGACCGACGCCCACGAGACCGTCTGGCCCCCGGCCGTCCACCGCGACCGCCTGTGGTTTGTCACGACGAGCCGGCTGATGGGGTACCAGGGGTCGAACGGCAAGAATATTGTGGAGGACGTGTTGACGCCGGCGCCTGAGCAGGCGGCCTTGGCCGAGGGGGGGCAGGGCGAAGGGGATGGGGAGGTGGCCTCGGCGGAGCCGGCCTGGGAGGGCACCACCGAGGCCCAGCGGCGGGTGGAGGCCGAGATCGCCCGCCTCGAACGCCAGCAGGCCGAACTGAAACGCTTCCTGGCTGACGAACTCAAGGCCATTCCCCTGGACTTTGCCCCCTCCGGGCCGCCCGTGACCGACGGCTCGCACGTCTTCATCCCGGACACCAAGGGCTGGCTCCAGGCCGTGGCCATCCGCCCCGACCTCGTCTCGTGGGGACGCTGGACCGAGGACGCCGTCACCGCCAAGCCCGTCGTCGACGCGGGCCGGGTGTACTTCGCCGGCCATAACGGGATCGTGTACGCCTCCAGCCAGAACATAAGGCGGGTCCTCTGGCACTACCAGACCGAGGGACCCATCGTGGCCGACCTCCGCCTCACCGACGCCGGCACGGTCCTGGTCGGCAGCACCGACTACAGCCTGTACGCCTTCAACGGCACCAGCGGCACCCTGGTGTGGAACCAACTGCCCAACCGCAGGTACCACGCCGGCGAACCCATTCGCAAGCCTCCCTACACCTTCGGCGAGCAGATCTTCCTGTTCACCCGCGACGCCGGCCTGACGGTGCTGGATACGGCCACCGGCAGGGTGGAGTGGCAACTGAAGGACGGCTCGGACCTGGTCACCGCCGACGCCGACACGGTGTACGTCCTAGGCCGGGGCAACGACCTGCTGGCCGCCGACCGCGAGAGCGGCAAGGTCCGCTTCGCCATCCCCCTGCGCCGGGGCACACGCATCGGCATCAACGAGACCGGCACGGGGATCCTGTACTTCGCCTCCGCCGACGGCCACGTGTGGGCCATCGCCAGGGCCGCCGAACCACAGACGCCGGCCGGCGAAGAGGCCGCGGCGCCGTAGGTCTCCGGGCAGCGCCACGGCGGGACAGGCGGCCGGCCGAGGCCGACGACATGGGCCCGGGACGGTCAGGAGACACCGCCGAGGGACGCCCCGTGCGGCTGGGTGTGTGCACCGCCTGTTTCGGCGAAGTCCCCCTGCCGGAGGTCCTCCGGTGGGCCGGCGATGCCGGCTTCGACGCCGTCGACGTGCCCGCCCCGCCCCTCCGCCGCCCCGACGCCTGGCACCACAGCAGCGCCCTGGCGGTGGCCGCCCTCGACGGGCCCGGGCGGGACGCCTTCCTCTCGGGCCTCGAGGAGGCCGGCCTGGCGGTCGCCTGCCTGGCCTCCGACGTGCCGCTCCTGGACGCCGATGCCGACCGGGCCGACCGGGCCCGCGAGCACCTGGTCCAGGTGGTCGAGATGGCGGGGGTGCTCGGCGTGCCGATGGTCCGGCTGCCGGTGCTTCGGATGGGTCCGATGTCGGCGGGGGATGCGATCACCGAGACCGCCCGCCGCCTGGAGCCGGTCCTGGCGCGGGCGGAGGCGGGCGGCGTCCGTCTGGCGGTCGAGACGGACCCGCACCTCGGTCGCGACCGCCCCGACACCCCCGCAGGCGCCGCCTTCTGCCCCGAACTCTGGGAGAAACTCTTCACCCACGTCCGCACCGAGACGGTCGGCCTGGCCCTGGACCCCGGGGCGCTCCTGTGGCAGGGCATCGACCCGGTCTCGGCCCTCACGGACTACGCCGAGAAGGTGTTCCATCTGCCTGCCCGCGACGCCGAGACGCTGGCGCTCAGGCGGCAGGACTGCGGCATCCTGCGCCCCGGCGGCGGATGGTGGCGGTATCGCCTGCCGGGCCTCGGCGAGGTCGATTGGCGGCGCCTGCTCGACCGGGCCCGCGAACTCGGCGTTGCCGCTACCCTGGCCATCGACCACGCCGACCCGACGTACCGGGCGGACCCGAAGGCCGTCAAGTCGGGCCTGGCCCTGTCGCGCCGACTGCTGGCCCAGTGGATGGGGTAGGGGCTGGGCAAACGGGGGGAGGGGCAACCGGTGAAAACAGGTTACTCCGCACTGGAACAAGGATGCCAGCGATGAACCGTTACCATTTTAGTCTTGGCAATTCCACTGAGGGGCCCATCGGCTTCTGTGCCGAGGTGGTTGCTGCCACCCAAAGCGAGGCCACCGCCAAGCTCAAACGTACACTACGAAACGTCTCCGGCTCGGCGTGTGAGGTGGCGGTTGGCGACCCAAACCGAGACGTCGAGTGCTTGAACGTGTACTTCAACCCCACCGCTATCGGCCTTTCGGATATCGACGAGGCAGAACCACAGGGAACCAGGGAATGAACTCACGCAGAGCCAACACCATTTCGATCAGGCTGAGCCTCCCATGACCGCCGTCCGCGGCAAAAATGCCGACGCCCCGGACCCTCTGGCCGTAGTGGTCACCGGATCGCGTGCCGTCTCACATGCTGCCCCCCATGCCGCCCCGCCCGGCCTTGTCGCGTAGGCGTCCCGGCTCTCAGGCCCGGTCCCCGGCGGGCCCGGGCTTGACCGCGCGGACGTAGCACACCGGCGGGAAGCGGGCTCCCTCGAACCGTTCGACGTCAAATCCGACCGACGCCAGCGTCTCGCGGACCTCCCCGGCCTCGAACGGGACGTGCCCCCACCAGCGGTTCAGCCACACGGGACGGTCCGAAAGCAGCGCCTCCTCGAAGGCAAAAATGCCGCCCGGCGCCAGAACCCGGTACACCTCCCCGATGGCGTCCCGCCACGCCGCCACGTGATGCAGCATGCCGAACAGGACGACGGCGTCGAAGGAGGCGTCCGAAAACGCCAGGGCCGACGCGTCGCCACAGACCAGCAAGACGGGCCGGGCCCCGGCGTCGCGGAAGGCGCGGGGCGGTCGGAGGAGCGTCCGCCGCGCGGCGCGCAGCATCGCCGGGTCGAGGTCCACGGCCACCACGTCCGCGGGCGCCAGGGCGCGGCGGAGGAGCACCGCGCCGTAGGCGTCGCCGCAGCCGATCTCCAGCACCCGGCTGCCCGGGCCCGGGGCCACGCCGTCGAGCACGCGGGGGACCTCCAGCCGCCGCAGCATCCACCGGCGGACGGGTGAGCGCATCATGAGTTTCTCCAGCCACCGCATCCGCATCGGTTAAGCCTTCACAAAGATGCCCGGAGGCCCTTTCCTTCCGGAGCCGGGCGCGGTATGCTAACGATGGGAGGTTATCAGGAACCCGGTCAGAACGAAAGGGGACGCCATGGCCTACTACGTGAAACACGCCCGGCAAATCGTCGAGGACGTGGTGAAAGAGTTCGAGCCGGCGGGCGACCACGCCGTCTCAGCCGGTCGGGAGATGCTGCTCGCCCTGCGGGCGGCCGTCGATGCCGAGATCAACCTCTACGACCGCGCCTTGCGGAAACGCGAGGGCGGCGAAGGCGAAACCCGCTCGGCCCAGGTCGAGCCCGAACCCCTCGCCCAACCCGGCGAGCCGGCCGAGGACGAGTAGGTTCAGCCGGCCTCACCTGCGGATTCACGGGATTCAGGACCTTGGATTTACAAGGCGCCCTGCGGGTTTCTGCTTCCTCGGCAAAGGGGCCGCGAACGAACAGCGACCTCGGCCGGTCAGGCCGAAGGGCCCCGGGCAAGGCATGCAACGGCTGCCAGGATCCGCCCGGCCAACGCGTCCTTCGCCACGGCCTTCAGATGTTCGCAGGCACCGTCGCGGCGGATGAGCAGGGCGTCCTGGCTGTCTGCGCCGATAGCGGCGGGCAGGTTCGCCACCACCAGGTCCAGGCCCTTGGCCTCGAGTTTCGCCCGGGCGCGGGCCTCCAGGTCCTCCGACTCCAGGCAGAACCCGACCAGCACTTGCCCCGGCCGGCGCCGGCGGGCCATCTCGGCCAGGATGTCGGGCGTCGGTTCCAGGACGAGTGTCCGCGGGGCGGCCGTCTTCCTGATTTTCTCGGCCGACGGGGCCGCCGGCCGGTAATCCGCCACGGCCGCGGCCGCGAGAAAGGCGTCGCACGCCTCGAAGCGCGCCTCGACCGCCTCGAACATCTCCCGGGCGCTGGTGACGCGGACCAGGTCGTCGACCTCGGGCGGGACAATCTCGACCGGGCCGAGGACGAGCGTCACGCGATGGCCCGCCCGCCTGGCGGCCTCGGCCAGGGCCGTGCCCATTCGCCCCGTGGAGGCGTTGGAGAGGTAGCGGACCGGGTCGAGATACTCGCGCGTCGGGCCGGCGGTGATGAGGAAATGCATGGCAGAGGAATGTCCCATGTTCAATGTTCAATGCTCAACGGCCGGCCGACGCGTTCTCCAAGTTGAGCATTGGGCATTGAGCATTCTACACGGTCGGCGCCAGCGCCCGGGCGATGGTCGCCAGGATTTCCTCCGGTTCGGCCATGCGGCCGGTGCCCTCTTCGCCGGAGGCGAGCCGGCCCTGCTTCGGGCCGACCAGGGTCGCGCCGCGGGACCGGAGCGTCTCACAGTTGGCCTGCGTGGCCGGGTGCCGCCACATCCGCTCGTGCATGGCGGGGGCCAGCACCAGGGGCGCCTCGACGGCCAGCAGCGTGCTCGTCAGCAGGTCGTCCGCGATGCCGTGGGCGGCCTTGGCCAGCAGGTCCGCCGTCGCCGGCGCCACCGCCACGACCTCGGCCCGCTCGGCCAGGGCGATGTGCGGGGCCGGGTGCCCTTCCGGGGCCGTCCACAAGTCGTCGCAGGCGGGCCGGCCCGAAAGGGCGTGGAAGAGGAGCGGCGTGACAAACCGCTTCGCCGACGCCGTCATCGCCACGGTGACGCGGGCGTCCGCGCGGGCCAGGGCCGAGACGAGGTACGCCGCCTTGTACGCTGCGATGCCGCCCGTGACGCCGACGAGGACCTCGCGACCGGCCAAGGCATCGAGGTTGGGCGAAATGTCGGACATGGGCGGTCTCCCGACGGGCCGCGCGGCGCGAGCCGTTCCGCCGCGCAGCATCCCGGGGGCTGCCGCGAACGGGGCCTACGCTTCCTCGGCCTCTTCCTCGGCCGGTTCCTCATTGCCGAGCAGGGCCTCGCGGGCGGCCTCTTCGGGGGCTTCGAGGGTAATCTTGCCTTCGAGCACCTCCTGGACGACCGCCTCCATGAGGGTCTTCTCGCCCCGCTCTACGAGCAGCGGCGCCCCCAGGGTCACGTCCACGAGCCGCTTCTGCACGAGGACGGCCAGTTTGAACCGCCCGCCGACCTTCTCGACCACTTCGTCGCTTTTGAGGGCTTCGATCACGCCGGGTTCCTCCGTGTTTCGATCCATTCTATCACATGCCGCACGGCCTCTTCCAGCCGGTCGTTGACGACCTCCACGTCGTAGGAGCCGGACCGCCTGGCCGCGCGGACCTCCTCGTCCGCCTTCTCGAGACGGCGCCGGACCGCCTCGTCCGAATCGGTGCCGCGCCGGGCCAGCCGCTCGCGCAGCGCGCCGGGGTGGGGCGCAAGGACGAGCACCGCGAGGGCGTCCGGATACTTGTGCTTTACCTGGATGCCGCCCTGGACGTCAATCTCCAGGAGCAGCAGGCTGGCGGTCTTGCGTGCCCGCTCGACCTCCTCGACCGGCGTGCCGTACAGGTGCCCGAAGACCTCGGCCCATTCGACGAACCGGCCGCGGTCGACGCGGGCGCGGAACTCCTGTTCGGTGAGAAAGTAGTAGTCCTGCCCGTCCGTTTCGCCGGCGCGTTTCGGTCGGGTGGTGGCGCTGGTGCTGATGGGCAGTCCGAGGCGGTCGGCCACGGCCCGGCAGATGGTCGTTTTGCCGGCCCCGCTCGGGCCGCTGATGACCACCAGGTGCCGGCCGAGGTCGTCGCCGCCGGCCTCGGGCGGCGAGGGGGCGGGGATGTCGCCGGTCTGGCTCATTCGATGTTCTGGGCCTGTTCGCGAAGCCGGTCTACGCAAGCCTTGATTTCGACGGCCTCGCGGGCGAGGTCGGCGTCGCCTGCCTTCGCGCCGATGGTATTGACCTCCCGGTACATCTCCTGGGCGATGAACTCACACTTTCGGCCGACGGGTCCGGCCGCCTCGAACAACTCGCGGAACTGCCGGGCGTGGCTGGCCAGGCGGGCGAGTTCCTCGCTGACGTCGGCCCGTTCCGCGAAGAACGCCACCTCGCGGGCCAGGGTCTCCTCGTCCGGGGTGATCTCCACCCCGTCCAGCAGCGCCTGGACCCGCTCACGGAGCCGCTGCCGATACTCTTCGACCACCTGCGGGGCGCGTTCGGCCACGACTGAAGCGCGGCGGTCGATGTCGTCCAGGGCAGTGGTCATGTCGTCGGCGGTGGCCCGGCCCTCGGCCTCGCGCATGCGGTCGAGTTCCTCCAGGGCCTCGCCGAGGGCGGCCTCGATCTCCTCCGGCAGGTTCGGGATGCCGGTCAATCGGCCCTCCGCCTCACCGACGACGCCCGGCAGGGCCAGGAGCGCATCGTCCGAGACCGCCGGGGCCGAGGCCTCCAGGTCCCGCCGGTACGCATCCAGAAGATCGGTATTGACGGGGACACGGGCGGCAGGGCCGCGCGGCTCGACGGTCACGTTCACCGTGACGGTGCCGCGGCTGACGGCCTCGCGGAGGAGCGCCTCGATGCGGGGCTCCAGGCCGCCGAGGCCGTCCGGCATCCGCACGTTCGCCTTGAAGTAGCGGTTGTTGACGGACCGGACCTCGAC
>Ga0180434_10003117_pt1 | contig 21324 bp, 16 predicted proteins | sample SS_ome_7_FD_132453 | JGI IMG/M metagenome (GOLD analysis project Ga0180434, IMG submission 132453) | Hypersaline lake sediment archaeal communities from the Salton Sea, California, USA - SS_1_D_2 metaG | ecosystem: Environmental > Aquatic > Non-marine Saline and Alkaline > Hypersaline >...
ACATCTCACACAGGGAGCGATAAGATGGGACCGCTGCACGGAATCCACATCATCGAATTCGGCGGCATCGGGCCGGGGCCTTTCTGCGGCATGATGCTGTCCGACATGGGTGCCGACGTCATTCGCATCGAACGCCGCGGCGGGCTGCAGCTGACAGAGCGTGCCTGCGACTTCATGCTGCGCAACCGCCGCTCGGTGGCCATTGATCTGCGTCGACCCGAAGGCGTCGATCTGGTCCTTGACATGATTGCAAAATCCGATGCGCTGATTGAGGGGTTCCGTCCCGGCGTCATGGAAAAACGGGGACTCGGGCCGGATGTCTGCCTGCAGCGCAATCCAAAGCTGATCTACGGGCGCATGACCGGCTGGGGACAGGACGGCCCTCTGGCGGCCGCCGCCGGGCACGACATCAACTTCACCGCCATCAGCGGAGTGCTGCATGCCGTCGGCCCCAAAAACGGCAAACCGGCGATACCGCTGAACCTCGTCAGCGATTTCGGCGGCGGCGGCATGCTGCTGGCCCTGGGCATGGTGTGCGCTCTTTTGGAAGCGCAGCGTTCACAGCGGGGACAGGTGATCGATGCCGCCATGATCGACGGCGCTGCTCTTCTCATGACCATGATTTACAGTCTGAAAGCCGCGGGCCGCTGGGTGGACCGCCGCGGTGAGAACCTGCTGGACGGCGGCGCCCCTTTTTATGACACGTACGAGACCGCCGACGGCCGCTATGTGGCCGTCGGTTCAATCGAACCGGCCTTTTACCGTCTGCTGATCCAGCAGACCGGCATCGACGATCCCGCCCTGCAGAACCCGCCCGACCCGGAATTCTGGCCGCTGCTGCGGGAAAAGCTGACGGCGGCGTTCAAATCCAGAACCCGCGCCGCGTGGTGTGAGCGTCTGGAAGGCACCGACGCCTGCTTCGCGCCGGTGCTGTCCATGGCGGAAGCCCCTCGTCATCCCCACAACGCGGCGCGCAAAACCTTTGTGGATGTGGCCGGACGATCCCAGCCCGCGCCTGCGCCGCGGCTTTCGCGCACGCCGGCGGCCATCCGACGCGCACCGGTGGCACCGGGCGCCGACACCCGCGCCGTGCTGATGGAAATGGGTTTTTCGGCCCGGGCCATAGACCGGCTGAAACAGGAAGGGGTTGTCGATGAAAACCAGCCATAGGCCGCCTTGGAAGATCGATTTCGATCCCGAAGAAACCAGAATGACAATTGGGCACGAAAAGCTGGATGGCTACCGTCTTTCAATCGGATATGTCGCCTGGGTTTACAAGAAAGTTCATTGGGTTGCGGGCATAGCTCGCCTTGGCATCTATCTCAACAGCACTCTAAAATCCGGGCATATGCCGGGAAGCGCTGCTTCTGACTGTGCACATCAGCCATACACAGATCGTCATGGCTTGCGTTCCTCTTCCATGGGAACGCACAGCACCGGGCGCTTGATAAATCGCAGCACGCGCTCGGTGGTGCTGCCGAAAAAAATGCGCTCCATGTCGCCGGAAGTGCCCTGGGTGCCCAGCACAATGATGTCCACGTCTTTTTCAATGGCTTGTTTATTGATTTCAAGAAAGGGGATGCCCTCGCGTATCACGGGCTCGACAGGATCTCCGGACAGTCCTGTATTGGCCAGAAACGCCTGCAGCTTGCTTTTGGCCTCCAAGAACAGCGTTTTTTTTATCTCCGCTTCAGTGCCTAGACGGTTGCCGATGCATTTTTGGATGAAGTCGCGGTCGATGACATGCAGGGCATAAAGCTGATCCGGTCTGCGGCCCATCACCGAACGGGCGCTTTGCAGTGCGAATGCGGAAGAAGGTGAAAAATCAACGCCCACAAGAACTTTGTATTTTTTTTTCGCCATGATGCCCTCCAGTTGAAAAGCATATGCGCTGAGAGCGCTTGTGTCAACAAGAACCCTTTAAAAGCGGCACGGATGAGAGACAGCGGTCTGGGGGCGTGTGCCGGCAATCAAACAAGCGGCTTGATTTAAAGCGGAATCCGTTTTACTCTCGCTCCGGGACAAAGGAGCCGGCCGCCGAATGAAACAGCGCCTAAAAAAAATCGATCCATCCATCATGTGGACGATCCTTCTGATGGCCGTCCTTGGCACCGCCGCCGCGATCTGGCCCGTGGGGGGATCGTTGTCCGACAGCGATGTCTGGTATCACCTTTCCGGGGGGCGCTATTTTTTCGACAACGGGCACATTCCACAGCATGCGTATTTTTCTTTCAAATCCGATACCGGCCCCTTCTGCAATTATTACTGGCTGTTTCAGGTGGTCGCCTACCGGTTGTACCGGATCGCCGGCGACTACGGCCTGATTGTTTTAAGAGTCGTTCTTTTTCTGGCCGCCGTTTATGTCATTTTACGATACACAACCGGTTCCGACCCATCCCATCAACGGCTGCTGCCCCTGCTGCTGGGATGTGCCTATGCAGCGGCCATTGTACCACGTGAAATTTTCCTGATTCGCCCGCATCTTTTCACCTATTTTTTCATCGTTCTCTCAATCCACGTGATCGAACGCCGCAAAAACGTATTCTGGCTGCTGCCGATCATCGGCATCGCCTGGAGCAATCTGCACGGATTGGCCTATCCGGTTTTCGTATGGATTGTGCTGGCGTATCTCTGTGAATCGATCGTCGTTTTTCTGTTCCGCCCACGTCAGGGCCATCGGCTTTCCCGACCGCAGCGTCTGACGCTGATTCTGGCGTTGTACACGGTTCTGATCACACCGCACGGTCTCGCCATGCTCGGAGAGCCTTTTGCACTCCCGCCGTTCATCCACCGCCATATCGGCGAAATGCGGAGCTTAACGCCGGCCTTTTTTTTTCAATTCAATTTCGGCACCCTGCAGACCTCGATACTCAGCCTGCAGCGGGCGCTGCTTCTGTTCGGACTTGTCGCCGCCGTATTCCTGGCGGTCAGGCGTCGTCTGCGGATCAGCCACCTGATGCTTTTTTGCGGCGCCGCCTACCTGCTCGGACAGGGCGTGCGATTCGTTTACGAAGCGCTGCTCCTCTCGCTGCCGGCGACCACGGCTTTTGTCGGCACGCTGTCGACCCCGACGCTTTTTCGAACCACCGCTTCCGACAGGTTTGCCCGCATTTGTGCCTGCTGCCTGCTGCCTTTGCTGCTGATCGGGCATCTTTTCTCCATCCAGCCGCGTTATCCGCTGTCCCTGCAGAAATTTCCTTTCGGCATCGTGCGCTTTCTGCAGCACATCAACGTCGGCGGTCGTATTCTGAACGAACACAACAGCGGCGGCTTCATGCACTGGCATTTGTATCCGGGATATCGTATTTTCATGGACCTCCAGCTGTCCCTGTTCAACGAACGGGATCTTTATCAGTCTGTTCTTTCGCGCCGGGACAAGGTGGTGCTCCACCGCTTCATCCAGGACGATGATCCGGATTTTATCTGCGTGAGACACGGAAATGACCGCTTCCAAGAAGTGGTTGCCGACGGTGCTCTGATCGATTTTGCACCCGTCTTTTTCGACGACGGCGAAATTCTGTTTGTGAATGCCGCCCGCCATCCGGACGTGGCCGCCGAATTCGGTCTGCGGCATCTCGATCCCTTCGCCGCCACACGGCTGGACTACCGCGCAATGGGTGCTGATCAGTTAGAGAATCTGCTGCGGGAGGTTTCCGCCATGCAGCGCCTTTATCCTGACGGCGCCCTGATCAACACCATCGCCTGCAATCTTCTTATCCGCCGCGGTGATCTTGACGACGCCGAAGTCTGCGCCGACCGGCTGATCAGGGCGCACCCCGAAAACCACATCGGCTATGCCCTCAAAGGCCAGGTGTCCCTTGCCCGCCAACAGTTTGATGAAGCCGTCTCTTGGCTCAAAAAGGCGACGGCAAAACCGACCTGCTTGAATGATCCGGCTGTTTTCGAAAATCTTCACCTGGCCTATTTTGAGACCCGTCATTACAAAAAAGCGTTTGAAACCGCCATGGTGCACTTTAATGTTTTCAGTGAAAAATTGAGCTATAAAGATTTGTATAGATTCGGTATTTACGCAGCTTCCTCCGGCAGCAACACGATTTGCCGATCGTTGATGGCCTTTTCGAATTTCAAAACCCCGCCCGCGGACGAAACGCATTTGCAGCGGCTGAGCGCCGCCGAAGCCTGGATGTCCAAGTAGCGCTTTTTTCAACTTTTGGTGTCGCTGGCCAGCTTGCTGTCCAGCATGACGGTTTCGCCGTAGGGCGCCATGTCTTCCATCAGGAAACGAAATTCAAAAACGGCAAAATGAATCTTGTCGCCGCTTTTCAGCCGGATGGGCCGGTTTTCACGGATCACGGCGCCGTTGAGACGCGTCCCATTGGTGGAGCGCTGGTCCTCGAGATAAAAATAGCCGTTGCGAAACTGAATAGTGGCATGCAGGCTGGAAATGGAATCTTGGGGGATCACGATGTCGTTCAGGCGGTCCCGCCCGATGCGAACCACCTTTTTGTTGAGGGTGAGGGTAATGGATTCGTCGGAAATGACGTTTTCGGCGTCAATCAGTTCTGCATGCGGCATGGCCTCCGACCCATCCGCTCCGTTGACAATGGCCGGCTCTGTCGCCAGGCCCGGTTTGTCCGTCCTCGATTTTTTATTTTTCAGCAGCACCGCCAGCAAGGCCAGAAGAACGACCGCGATCAGGCCGGCCACCAGCAACGGCCAGACGGAGGGACCGACCGGATCGGCCGCGGCACGGTTGTCTGCAGTCGCGGGCGGCGGCGCCTTTTCATCCGGGGCTGCATCCGGAGACGCCGGCGCTGTGTCAGCGGCCGCTGCCGGTGGAACCGGAACGGGATTCTCGACCGTCTCATCAGGTCCAGCCGGGGGTCTGGAAACAATTTCCAGCACCGTCTCAAAAATTCGCTGGATATCATCCGGCGTCAGGGCGCGGAAATATTCACCGCCGGTTTGCACCGCCAGGGTCTGCATCAATCTGAAATCGGCATTTTCCGTAAAGGCTACACCGAAAATATGGACGTCCAATTCCCGGCTTTCCAGCGTCAGTCCTTCCTTGAGCCAGCGTTCACTCTCCGCATCTTTTTGGGCGCTGCCGGTGTCGATGATACCGTCCGTCAAAAGCAGCATCACTTTCTGGGCGTCATGCCGACCGTTCGCTTTCAGTTCGTAGAGCGCTCTTTCCACACCGGCGGCGGTGTTGGTCAACTGTCCGCCGTAATTGACCGCCTCAAGCGCCTGCCGGTAGCGTCGGGTCGTTTCCGGCGCGGCGACAGGTGTCAGGGATTCGACGAGGCGCGCATCGGCATCGAAGACCACCATGCCGATTCTGAATGATGCACCCACGCTGCGAATAAAATCCATCACCACACGGCGGGTGATAAAATCGGGATCATGTTTGGCCATGCTGCCCGAATTGTCCAGCACAAATACCATGTCCACGGTCAATGCGTCGCCGGTGTCGGCGCGGACGGATGTGGACGCATGCCAACAGCAAAACAGGACCGCCGTCATCATCAGCCGTGCCACAAGTGCAACGGCGCCCTGCTTTCGGGCCTTTTTCATCGCGCTCTCCTGTTCCGACAAACACGCTTTAAAATTTGCGCAATATCGCTAATTTTGATAATGGGGTTGGAACCCTATGGATTGATGATTATGGTCAATTGGTAAAAAAAGTCAAGTCTGGAGATCGGCGGCACCATTAGGAAATAGCATGTATCTTTCGCATTTTCGCTTAAGAGAAAAACCGTTTCAAATCAGCCCGGATCCAAAATTTTTGTGGCTGGGAGAGGTGCACCGGGAAGCGCTGGCCACCATGAACGACGGCGTCCGGAAAAACCGCGGCCTTCTGCTGCTTTCCGGCGACGTCGGCACCGGCAAAACCACGCTGATCAACCGTCTGCTGGAAAATCTTGAAGAGGATGTCATTGTCGCCGCCATTCCGGATCCCGGTCTTGAAAAACTCGACTTTTACAACTTTTTGACCCACGCCTTTTCCATCAACAAAACCTTTGACAGCAAGGGCGACTTTCTGGTCTACTTCATTCATTTCCTGCATCAGGCGCATGCCGACAACAAAAGGGTGTTGATCATCATCGATGAAGCCCAGCGGCTCAGCCATGAAATGCTGGAAGAAATTCGACAGCTCTCGAACATCGAAAAAAAAGAAACCAAGCTGTTGAATATTTTTCTGGTAGGCCAGAACGAACTGCTGGACATATTGTCTGAAAACAGAAACCGTGCCCTCCAGCAGCGCATCGCCACCCGCTTCAACATCGACCCGATCAGAAGCACCGAGGTGGAGGCCTACATTCGTTTCCGTCTGAAAACAGCGGGTACCGAGAAAAAACTGTTTACCGGAGGTGCCGTCAAACAGGTGGTGCGTACGTCGGAGTGCTATCCACGGCTGATTAATATCATTTGTGACCATGCCCTGCTCACGGCCTATGTTAAAGGCCGAAACCGGGTCACCGCGGCCTTGGTGCGCGAGAGCACCCAGGATCTGCAGATCAAAAAAACGGCTGAAAAAAGCCGCCGGTATGCTGGAAAAGAAGGCGTGGCCGCCCAAGCGTCTGTGCAAAAACGGCCGCTGGTGCTTTATTTCGGCCTTACCGTGGCCCTGGGCGTCCTTTTTCTTGTCCTTTGGGGATTGTTTTACACCGACATCTTCAACCCGTCGCAAAAAGGGCGGCGATCCGAGGCCGCCAATGAATCTCCCAGGGTGATGACATTCACTTTCCAGGCGGACATGCCCCAGCCGCCGCCAAACCTACCGGAGGGGGATGACGCATCCGCGGGCCGCGTTGGGCGCTCGTCCCCGGCGCCGGCCGCCGAAAGTAAGACGCCTGCCGCGCCGCCGGCCGGAACAATTTTCACCATCCGCTTTCCAACGAATTCCAACGCCTTTACGGACGAATCCTATGCTGTCTTGAATTCTTTGGTGGAAATCGTCCAGCAGCATCCTGAACTGCGGCTCGTGGTCAGCGGGCACACCGATTCCAGCGGTGATTATAACTACAACAAACGTCTTTCGACCTTCCGGGCCAATGTGGTGAAAAGCTATTTCGTCGGCCAGGGCGTGGCGCCCGCCCGCATCGAAACCATCGGCATGGGCCCGGAAAAGCCGCTTCAGTCCAATGCAACCGCGGAAGGACGCCGCGCCAATCGGCGGGTCGAGATTGAATTGAAAAAAAATCCCGGCTGATCCTCACTCGCCGGCAACGGCATCCATGCGGCGCGCAAGCTGCTCCAGATGCTGTTTCATCCGGCCGGCGCTCTGATAGCGCTTCGCGGGGTCTTTTTCCAACGCATGGTTCAGAATCAAAAGGGTGCCCCGGTTCAAATCGGGACGCACCCGGATGAGAGGCTCCGGTTCGACGGACGTAATCTGATACATGATGGCCGCCATGTTGTCCCCTTCAAAAGGAAGCCGTCCGGTCAGCATCTGATACAAAACAATGCCCAGACTGAAAATATCCGACTGGCCGTTCACCGTTTTCCCTTGGGCCTGTTCGGGTGACATGTAATAAGGTGTTCCTTTGATAATGCCGGTTCGGGTTTTGGTGCTGGTGGTGGCCCGTGCAATTCCGAAATCGGTTACTTTGACCTGTCCGTTTTTCAGCAGCATGATGTTCGCGGGCTTGATGTCGCGGTGAATAATGCCATTCTGATGAGCGTATTCCAGGGCGGCGCAAACCTGCACCGCTATGTTGAGCAGGGTTCTTTCCGGCAGCAGTTGATCCGGCTGTGTATATTTTTCCAAACTTTCACCCTCGAGATATTCCATGGCGAGATAGGAAAGATCCAAATCTTCCCCGACATCGTAAACCGTGACAATGTGCGGATGGGACAATTTGGCGACCACCTCGGCTTCGCGGTAGAAATGGTGTTTGATGCTGTCGATTTTGTCCTCATCAAACGCATCGGAAAACCGGATGGTCTTTATGGCCGTCAATCGATTCAATTTTGGGTCCCGTCCTTTGTAGACCAGTCCCATGGCGCCCCTGCCGATTTGTCCCAAAATTTCATAGCGCCCGATGGTGGGCAGAGAACGAACGGCTGCTCTTTTTTCCGAACCGGAATCCACCGCCGAACCGCCCGCCGGGGGTGCCGGGGTTGAATGGGATTGTCCATCCAGCATCACCGCTTTCTGGAAAACGGCCGCCGCCACCGGCTTCTTCGCAAAAAAGCGGAGACCTCCGAAAAACAGCACACACATGGCGACAAGACGCAGCAGAATCTTTAAGATCAGCACGACATCCTGCTCGACGTCGATCATGCTTTTCAGAAAATAATCGACGCCGTCGGAAATAAACAGCACAACTAAGAAAACAAGTATAAGGTTGATGGCGGCGCCGATTTTACCGCCGATGTATTCATTGCGGGCACGAAAATAAATCAGCACCGTCATCAAGTAAAAGACCAGAATCAAAAGCTGTGCAAGCCAGTAGCCGAAATCGTTCTGCATGGCGTCTCCACTCAGAAAAGGGTGTCCAGGACGGCGATCAAGTGTTTTCCCAGCGCATCAAACCCGGCCTCCTGACCGTTGTCGGCAACATATCGCCGAATACGTTCCATGCTGTTTTCCAGGGCTTTTTTTCCCAGAAGATCCCGTTTCTGATTCAACAGACCGATCAGCAGCAGTTGAAAACCGGAGATAAAGTTTTTCTTGCTGAGACGATATCCTTTGCGGGCGATGTGCGTGCGGATCCGATCGACATTGGTTTGCATATCCGCGTCGATCCTGAACTGGCACAGAAAATGATCGTAATACTCGGACCGGCGGATCCGCTCTTGTAGCATTTGCTGCGCCCGCTGCCCGATGTCGGCTTCAAGGTCCTGCAGCAGCGACTGAACCAAGAAGCCGTAAAAAGTGATGATCCTGCCCCCGTCCACCTGGGAAAGATCACCGATCGGTCGGCTGGCATCCGGGGCTTCGGCGGGGGTGGATGAAAAATGCCTGTCGAGCAGGCTGCCGGTCTGTCGGTAAAGCTGTTGTTCACCGCCTGCCCGCTGCAGAAACATCTTCAGTTCAGCAGCATGGGGCTCCAATGCCGGTGAAGCGATGTCAAGCGCCGCTGCCAGCCTTGCCAGCATGGCGCCGGTGGCCCGGCTGCCAAGGACGCGATCGGCTTCACGCATAAGATACAGCAGAATGCGTTTCACCCCCCGCATGATGTCCGTTGCGGAAACCGCCGCCGGCAGTCCCTTAAGATGTGCCTCAAGCGCACCGAAAACCGCCTGCCCATCGTCTTCCGCTGCCGGCTTTTGTAAAAAATACTCCCGTTTTGCGGCGGCATTCAGCACGCTGCGCAGCATGACGGCGGCTCTTTTTTCACCGATTTCCAGCTGGATGTCCATCAGCAGCTCCTGCAGGAGCCGCAGCAGAAACGGCGGCAGTTCTTTGCGGTTGGCATCGGCTGCATCCGCGCCGTCATCGCCGTCGGACCGGCTGATGACGGCCTGATCCGCAAGATCCTGGAGGCAGCGATACACAACGGCCCGCGGCAGACCCGTCTGTCGAATGATCTGGGACACATCCCGTTTGCCGTCGATCAGCAGCATGACCTGAAGTGTCCCTTCGCCGGACACGGCTTTGGATCGATCCACCCCGTGTTCCAACTGGAACACCACCCGCTCGTTCGGGATCCAGCGGCGATAGGCTTTCCACTTCTGCCCTTCGGCCATCAGCCGCATGGGATCCATGGTCAATTGGACGTCTTTCACATCATCATCGAGGCCTTCCTGGTAGCTGAAGGTTCCGCTCTCCCAGGAAAGAACCGCGGCCATGGCTTCTCTGAACTGGTGATGAAGCATTCCGGTCAGACGCTCCCGCGTGATGTGGCCTTTTTCCACCAGTACGGCGCCCAGCCGCCGTTGGGTGCGCCGGGCGAGGTCAAGCGATGTCTGAAGCTGCTTTTCATCGACAAAGCCCCGGTCTCTTAAAAGCGCGCCGAGTGTCATATCCGCCGGCAGGTCGCTTTTGAAAAAAACAATATCGCCGCATCGAAAATAAATCCGCGTGACATGGGAACCGTTTGTGATGCGCAACACGCCGGTTTTCTTTTCCCCATGAATCATCCGGCCGACGGCTGTGATCGAAAAACTGGTGATATCGCCTTCAAGCCCCATGGATCTTCTCCAAACAGAGACAGGCGGCGGCCGCGGCACGTCCGACGGGCCGCCGCCTGTCTTTTCCGGCAAAATACTAATCGCAGCCTTGGATCAGGCGCCAGCGGTCTTCCGGGGCGTCATACTGGATTTCCATTGCGCAAACACCCTGGTCGCGCCCTTTGAATGTCCACACTTCCCAGTGATAGGTGACCGTGAAGGCGGCGCCCTGCAAGCTGTTGCGCAGCAGATCAACGCTCTGATAACGGATGTTTTTCGTATGAATGCGCTGGCCGCTGTAAAGCGAGGCCACGTAATTTTCAACCACCGGTTTGACCATCTTCCGCAGAATAGGTTTCAATGCATCCTGGGTTTCCCACTCTTCTTTGTAGCGCACAAAGCCTCTCTGCAGCAGAATGTTTTGATATGCCTCCGGCGCGAGCCATTGTTCTTCAAAAAAAACATAGCCCTTGGGTCCATATGTCATGTCATCCGCCGACAGCGCGCGATCAATGCGTTCTTTCAGCTTGCGCATGCGCGGATCGTTGCTGTCGGCGCTTTGTTCAATAGCGGCAAGGACGGCCGCATACTGTTCCCGGGCCGCTGAATAATGTTTGGCATCCCGCAGGGCTGCAGCGGCGTCCACCTGTTTTTTGGCGACATCGATCTGACGCACGATTTCCGCTTCTCGTATTTTCTGCAGCGCGGCGAGCCGTCGGGCTTCCTTATCCGCCGCCGCGGCGGCTTCAGCATCCCGGCGTGCCTTTTCGGCGGTTTTCTCCTTTTCCGGCGCAGAGCGGACCGGCGGTTTTTCGACAAGCGGCGCTTGGCTTTCGACCTCAGCCGCAGACGACGGCGACGGCGGTTCCCGGGTTTCAACCGGCATTTGCGGCAACCGATCCTGCGGTGGAGGCGCAACCAATGCCACCGCATCAGGCGGCGCCTCGCTTGTCCCCCGCGGGTTTTGCAATTCCGCCTGGCGCTGTTTTTCCATCATCTCGGCCTTCATGATCTCCTGCACACGCGCCTGCTGTTCGGCCATCATTGCCGCCCGGTCTTTTGCCGGCGGTTTGACCAATTGATGGTAGAGAATTTTAATCAGCCGTTCATCGGCCCGCGGGCTGAACCAGAAAAAGTGGGCCCCGAACAACAAAGCAGCGGCCACGGTTACGCCGGATGCCGCCCGGCGCAACAGCCGACGGGGGCGCCGCCTTCCCCGTTCGGCGGGATCCATGGCCGGGGGAATCCCGGTATGGGACGGCGGCGGATCCGACGGGCGCACATCCTCTTGATCCGAAAAAACGGCCGCAGCATGCGGCAGGGCGCGCGGTTGATCACCCTTGTGCAAGTCCGTCGCCGCCGCATCATGAACGTCGGCGTCCCGTGTGCCGGCATCCAGCATCATTTCGAAATCACGGAAAGCGTTTTCCCGGTCCTGCCCGGAGAACCCGTCTTCAACGGTGCGCCCGTTGTGATCGGGCGCTTTATCGACGGTCGGCGCCCCGCGGCCTGCATCCCGCCGTGTGCCGGCCGTTTTCACACCGGAAAAAGCAAGCACTTCATCCGTCTCCATGATGTCCATGCCTGACGGGGAACGATCCGCCGCATCATCTTCCGGCAATGTTCTTCCACCGGTGCCGGCCGGGGTCGATTTCAAGGTCTGCAAATCCGCCCGCATCGCATGGGCGGATCGGTAGCGGTGCTCCGGAGATTTGGCCAGGGCCTTGTTCAGAACGGCCAGCAGATCAGGAGCGATATCCGGATTGTGAACGGTGGGCGGTTCGGGTTCGACATGCGTTGTCTGATAAATGATGGATGCCAGATTGTCGCCGCTGAACGGCAGGCGGCCGGTTAAAAGCTGGTAAAAAACGACGCCCAGTGAAAAGATGTCGGAGGCGCCACTGATCCTTTTCCCGGTCGCCTGCTCCGGCGACATGTAGTAGGGGGTTCCCTTGATGACGCCCGTGCGTGTTTTCATGCCGCCGGCAGCCCGGGCGACGCCGAAATCGGTCACTTTGACCAGACCGTTTTTCAACATCATGATGTTGCCCGGTTTTATGTCGCGGTGCACAACACCGTGGCGGTGCGCATATTCCAGGGCGTCGCATACCTGACGAACGATCTCCACACATTCAGCCGGCGGAAGGATGCCCCGCTGGGCCACATACTGTTCCAGCGTCTCGCCCTCGAGGTACTCCATGGCCAGATAGGACAGGTCCAAATCTTCACCCACGTCATAGATGGTGACGATGTTGCGGTGGGTCAGACGGGCCACGGTTTCCGCTTCACGGTAAAACCGCTCTTTGACACGCTGGGCCTCTTCCTCGTCATAGTCATCGATAAAACGGATGGTTTTCACCGCGGTCAGACGGTTGAGCCGGGGATCACGGCCTTTGTACACAACCCCCATGGCCCCCCTGCCGACCTGTTCAATGATCTCGTAGCGGCCCAGCGTCGGCAGCCGTCCGACAGCCGCATCCGGCAGGCGCACAGTAGCGCCAGGCACCGGGGTTTCCACTCTGACCGTTCCCTGGACGTCATCACCCGCACGGAAGGTTTTTCCGTTGACGGCGTCGACAAAAGCGATGTCGTCGTCAGGGGGTTCGCGCCGCACACCAACGGTGAAAAACCGCAAACCGCCGAAAAAAAGGACACATATGGCCATAAGCTTCAGCAGGATCTTGATGATCAGGACATTGTCCGCACGCAGGGGAATCAACAGGATCAGGAAGTAGTCGACAAAGTCATTCAGAAGCAGGATGAATAGAAAAACAATGATCAGGTTGATAGCCGCGGCGATCTTGCCGCCGACATAGGCTTTGCGCACCCGATTGTAGACAATCAGGGTCATGACATAAAATATCAGGCTCAACAACTGCCCGACCCAGTAGTCCATGGCGACCTTCATAACAGATTTCCCAGTATATCCGGCAGAGCGGCGGGGACCGCCGCCGGGATGAACGCCGTCGGTTCAAGGAGGGCGGTGCCGCCGGGCTGAAGCGGCCGTCACCGTTTTTTCACCCGAATGATCCTTGCTGAAAGCCGTCGGCCGTCCCGGCGCACACAGATTGAGACCGACTAGATCATGGTCGACTTGACGGCTGTCAGTTCGAGCTGATCGGCCGCATTTTCCGCACGGTCGGACACACGCACAATGGAATCAAGACATAATTTTAAATGGATTTTGTGTCCGTATTCAAGATCTGAACTGAAGATTTCTTTTGTCAAATCCCACTCAATGCTGTCAAGGCTGGATTCCTTCAAACCCACTTCCTTGGAGTGCTGCCGGGTGACCTCGATCGGGCAGACGCCTTTGACAAAGCACACCACCGCATGCTTCAAGGGCGCGATAATACCGAAGGATTCCTGAACGGCCACCAGAAAGTGCTGCTTGAGCGCATCCGGGATAACCGGTCGTTGATTCAGGAAAAAATCACAACAGGATTCGCCGGCGTTGGCCACCTTGTCCATGCCTTCGACCAATTTGTAAATATCTTCGCGCAACAGCGGCATATATGCGCCGGAGTAGAGTTTGTCGCGAATATCGTGTCGAATCAGATCCGCTTCGCCTTCGATGCGATCCGCCTCGCGGGCCAGGGTCTTGGCGTTCTTGATGTCCCCCTGAAGATAGGCCTGCAGTGTTTTTATGGCCGTTTGAATACAGTTTTCAACGGTATCGACGTGCTGCAGCAGCAGCTCGATGACTTCGCGTTCTTTTTTAAAAAGTATCATGCCGCTCCTTTTTGCGGGCGTTTTAAAAACCGCGCCGGCCGGATCCGTAAAATACCGGATCGGTTCGCGTTGGTAAAATCGCGGCTGCACCGGCTGTCAATTGCACAGGTGACGCCAACCATACCTGAAAACAAAACGTACTGCAAGCGGCGTAACCCAAGAGGACCGCAGCTGAAAACAGCACCGGTCCGATCAGACGCCACCGGCGGTTTGAAACAGCCAGCGGGTCAGGCGGTAGAGTAAAAAGGCCGAAACGCCGGCCAGGCAAGGGGTCAACACCCAGACGATCAGAATGGAAATGATCGTTTTCTTGCTGATGGCCTTGGCCCCTTTGACCAGGCCTACGCCCACGACGGCCCCCACGATGGCCGACGAGGTGGAAACCGGAATGCCCAGCATTGAAAAAAAATGCATCCCGAAAGCGGATGAAATCTGCGCCGCAAAAGCACCGGGTATGTCCAGCGGTGTGATGCCCTTGCCAACGGTATCGGCCACTTTTTTGCCATAGCTTGCGGCGCCGAAAGCGATGGCGAAACCACCGATGAACAGCAGCCAGAAATCATTGACGATCTTCAGATTGGCGATGGGGCCCACCGCATTGCCGGCATTGTTGGCGCCCATGGAATAGGCCACGTAGCAGGCCGACAAGATGGCCAGCCCGCCCATTGCGTTCTGCACCAGCATGATACCGTAGCGAAGCCGCCGCAGAAAAAATCCCACAAGATGGGACAAGACAAAGGCCAGCATCATCACCAGGATGGGACAAACAATCCAGCTCTCGGCGATGAGGAAAAACTGACCATAATTGACGTCGACCTCCACAGCAAAACCGATGCCGACCACGCCGCCGACGATGGCCTGTGAAGTGGAGACCGGAATTCTGAAAAAAGTGGCGAGGGTTACGAAGAAGCCCGAACAGACCATGGCCACCAGCACGGCGGTATAATCCAGTTCCGCGGACACAATGCCGGTGCCGATGGTATGCATGACATGCTCGCCCTGCAAAAGGGCGCCGAGAACAGCGTATAGCGCTACCAGCAAAACCGCCTGCCGGAAGGAAATCAAGCCGCAGCCCACGGTCGTGCCGATGCAGTTGGCGGTGTCGTTGGCCCCGATGTTCCACCCTACATAAACACCGGCGCCGATGAGAATGAAAAGAATCGGTTCGATCGCTTCTCCTTGTGTGATCACAGGTTGGTATGGCCGGGGGCGCGGCCGGGTGTCCGCCAGTGATCTAGACAGCCTTTTTCTATGCCGGGCGGGCCCGGGCGTCAATTAAGAAATAGTCTAACTTTAATAACAAAAAGTAATATTGGTGGTCAAGGAGCCAGGCGCTGGGATTTTGTGCGAAGCTTCACTATTCCTGATAAATCCGGGTGCCTTCGGACGACGGCCTTCGCATGTCAGCGCCGGTACACCCGCGGCACCCGACTGGACACGCCGCAGGTCAATTCATAGGGAATGGTGCCGATGTCGGCGGCGATGCCGCCGACATCGATACAACCTTGCGACGATTCGCCCCACAAGAGCACCTCATCGCCGTGTTCGACGGGATCACGGCCCACATTCACCATGGACTGATCCATGGTGATCGTCCCCACCAGCGGATAGGCCCGGCCCCTTATCAACACCCGGCCGCGATTGCTGAAATCCCGACGCAACCCATCGGCATAGCCGACCGGCAAAACGGCGATACGGGTGGGCCCGTCGGTGACGAAGCGACGGCCGTAGCTGATAGGATGGCCTCCCGGCATGTCTCGCACGTGGGCCACGACGGTCTTGAAGGCCATCACCGGCTTGAGGGCCACCGAACGGCTGGTTTGCGCGGATGGATAGTGGCCGTAAACGATGATGCCCGGTCGGACACAGTTGAAATAGGTCTCCGGCATGTCCAGCACCGCGGCGCTGTTGGCCAGATGAATCCGCCGCGGCAGCGGTATTTTTGCGGCGGCGGCCGATAGAAGCGTCCGAAAACGCATCAGCTGGGTCAACGCATAGGCTTTGTCCGCTTCGTCGGCGGTGGAGAAATGGCTGTAAATCCCTTCCAGGCGGCAGGCCGGCGCCTGGGCCAGGGCATCAAAAAAATCCGGCTCCTGCGCCAGCATGACGCCCACCCGGCCCATGCCCGTTTCCAGGTTGACGTGTACACGGGCGGGCTCCCGGAGGCCGGCCGCCGCGATCCATTGAATGTCCTGCTTTGAAAACAGCGTCAGGTGCAGACCGGCGCTTACGGCACGGGGGATCTCGTCCGGAAACAGACGGCCGAAAACAAGAATCGGGCGGTCGATGCCGCCGCGGCGCAGCGCCAGGGCCTCCCTGAGCTGCGCCACGGCAAACAGATCATAACCTTCCCGAACCAGGGCCTGCACCACCGGCAGCGCCCCATGGCCGTAGGCATCGGCTTTGACAACCGGTATCAACGCCGCAGGCGCCGCTTTGCGGCGGATGGCGCGTACATTGTCGATCAGATAACCGAGGTTGATTTCGGCGACGGCGGCCGGCGACGGCATCATTTTTTGCGGCGCCGGGCGCGGGCGGCGTTTTCTGCGTCGTCGAACCTGTCGTTCAGCGCCGCCTGAATGTCTTCCGGCAGAGAATCCGGCTGATGGCGGGCGATGATGTCCGCCGCCTTCTCATATGCCTTTTCCACAATATCCGGAGAACCGGCCGTTTCCCAGGCATCCCGGGCGTTGCGGTCAAAAAGTGTCACCCGCGACGCACGCTTCATATTCTCCAGGGTATGGCGGTGGGTGATGAATTCACCCCCCGGGCCCACGGCTTTGATGACATCCATGGCGATTTCCGCATCGCTGACGGGTATACCTTGCACGGCGCGTGTGACCATGCGCAGTATTTCGTTGTGCATCACCGCCTGGGCATAATCCCAGGTCATGCCGCTGTCGAGCATCCCGAGGCCGTAAATCAGGTTGACACCTGCCAACGCCGGCAACATGGCCGTCAGGGTGAACTCGTGCGCCGCCTGGGCGTCCGGGCGTTTGCTGTCCACCTATCCGCCGGCCGTCCAGGTGGGAATGCCGTAAAACTGGGCCAGTTTGCCGACAGCGGCGCTGAACAGACCCAGCTCCGGACAACCCACCGACGCCAGCCCGGTCTTGAGATCCATCAGACCGGTGGAAGAGCCGTATACCATGGGATGCCCCCTGCGGACCTGCTGACCCAGGACGATCATACTCAGGTTCTCCGCATTGTGGGTGACCAAGGTGCTGGCCAGATTGATACATGTGGTGCCGCCGGTCAGACCCAGGGGGTTTATTTTGATGGGAATGCCCAGCCGGCAGGCCTCGATCAGAACATCACAGGCTTCCGCCGAGTGCAGCAGCGGGCTGATGGGATCACAGGTGGTTGAAAACAGCGGCCGCTCCCGAAACGCTTCCTCCCCGCCGGACACCAGCACCCCCATTTCAAAGCAGCGCTTCAGGTTCTCAACGTGATTGATGCCGATGTACCCGTGTTTGGTGCAGTTGTTGAAAAAGGACTTGATGTTGTAAATGCAGGCCACGTCCTGCTCCACATCCGCCGGCGTCAGCGGCCGTTCAAAAACGACGATCTGATCCAGGGCATCCAGCAGCCGGGTGGCTTCGTCCACATCCTTTTTCAGAGGAGGTCTCAGCCGGCGGTCCACCGGATCGATCATCTGCGGCGCCTCGCCGAAATTGACAAAACCCATGCGGTCCTTTTCGCACACATAATCGTTTTGTGGATTGCGGGCGCAGGCCCTGAAGGTGGGCGGGCAGGACCGCACCGCGTCCTCCACCACCGCGGCGGGCATCTTGACGATCCGGGTCTTTTTATCGACCGTGCATCCGGCGCCGTGAAGCCGTTCCATGGCGTTGAGACTCTCCACCTTGACGCCGATGTTGCGCAGCACGTCCAGCGTCGCCAGGTGAATTTTCTGCAATTCATCCTGCGAGAACATCTTTAATCCAATGCCGCTGGTTTGAATTGCAGCCGGTTGGAACCCCCAAATGGTCATTTCGATTCTCCTTTTTGTCAACGGTTGGTTGGATAGGCGGCCGCATCGCCCTTCACCAGGCCTGCGAACCTTTCCCGAATGCGCCGGTCGGTCTCTTTGGAAAAAACAGCCGGATTGTCATTTTTCAGTATCGCCGCCGCCCGGGACAGGGCGCGGACCTGCGTATCGGAGCCGCCCATGGATTCCCAGGTGGCCCGCATCTCGCGCTCGGCGACGCGGGTAAGAAGCGCGGTGTCCTTCATGTGCGCCAGGGTGTGCGTCGTCTCCAGGTAAGAGCCGCCCGGCCCCACCGAACGGATGAGGTCCAGTTGCAGACGGTCGGAATTCACCGCCGGATAGCGGTTCAATTGCTTGAGCATGCATGCGATTTCGCTGTCGGTGACCGCCTTGCCGAAATCAAAGGCCATCAGGCTGTCGAGCAGGCCGCCCATGTTGAGCATGTCCGCCCCGCCCAGTACCGCGGCCGTCGTGTTCATGCCGGTTTCGTATCCGGCCTGGGCGTCGTTGACGTGGGCATTGGTCAGCCCGATATATCCGCCCGAGGGAACCTTGTAATAGCGCGCCATCTGGGCATGGGCCATCTGCAGCATGCCGGTTTCGATGGCGCCGGGAGTGTAGGCGCCGTTTCGGAGATCGGCCACGGTTGACAAGACCGCGTAAATCATCGGCGTGCCGGGACGGATCATCTGCATGAGGGCGGCCAGCGCCAGAAACTCCGCATTGCCCAGGGCCAGTGCCCCCACCAGGGACATGGGGGCGGTCAAGCCGGCATTGGGTACAATGGTGCCGTATATGGGAAGACCCTCCTGCACCAGGTGGATGAGCGTCTCGGTGGAATCCATGTCCATGGTCAGCGGCGAAATCACAGGACAGCAGTGGTGGGTGATCAGCGGCCGCTCCCGATAGGCGCTCCGGCCGCCGGCGATGATTTCGCCCAGTTCGATCACATCCATCAGATCCTGCATGTTGGGTGTGTTGCCGCGGATGGGCTTGGTACAGTTTTTCAGCGCCGGATAGAAGCGGGACAGGCTGAACTGGTTCGGTGGTGCATCGCCGGCCAGGGTGGATATCGAAAAAACGTCGTAGCCATCGAGCGCGTTGACCAGAAAGGCGATGTTGGCGATGTCGTCGGATGTGGCCCGGCGCTCTTTTCCGCTGACCGGATCGATGATGTTGGGCGCCGAAGAGGCCGTCACCATGATGGGACGATCGTCGGGGATGGTGCGGTCGCGGTTCGGATCTCGTCCTTTAAAGGTGAACGTGGGCACAAACCGGCTGCGGCAGGACGCGATAACGGCACGGGGGATGAAGACGGTTCCGCTCTCGTTGTCGACGCGGCATCCGTTTTTGGCATACACCTCACGGGCTTTGGGGTTGTGAACCAGAATGCCGACCGATTCCAGAATCTCCAGCGCGGCCTGGTGAATGGCCTCGACCGCTTCGGTGTCCAGCAAGTGCGAAAATTGCATGACTGACCTCCAGTTGATATTTTGAAAGGGAAAAACACGCTTTCGGCAGCAGCGCAAATCTTGCTTGATGTAATACCATGGTGTAGACTACAAGACAATTATCGACAACCGCCGCACCGCTGCGGCAGCGCGGCGTGCGCATGAATCCGAGTTGCAAAGGAGCCTCACGCATTGAATCTCAATCAGTTGAAAATATTCTATCTGGCCGTCAAACACGGCAGCCTCAGCATGGCCGCACGCCAGCTCAACATCACCCAGCCGGCGGTGACCAAGGGCATCCAGCGGCTTCAGGACTACTACGATGTCCGTTTTCTCAACCGCTTCGGCAAGAAAATGGCGCTCACGGATGCCGGTGAAGCCCTCTTCCGCATCGCCGAAAAGATCTTTGATCTGGATCTTCTGGCCGAAGACTGCATCCGCGATTTCCAGAAAGACGAACGCGGCCACATCCGCATCGATGCCAGTGAGAGCTTCGGCGCCTACTACCTGCCCTCGATCGTCAATCCCTTCAGCAGAACCCATCCGCAGCTGCGCATTTCCGCCAACATCCTGCCCACCGAGCAGGTAGCCGACAACACCGCCGCCTTGAAAAACGACATCGGCTTCACAAGCTATCCGGTAAAGCTGAACAAGCTCGTGAGCCGTCAAATTCTCGAAGAGCAGCTGGTCATCATTGCGCCCCCCGACCACCCTTTCTGCGGCCGGCCCCATATCAGGCCCGCCGACCTCGAGGGCCAATCCATCGTGGTCCACGAAATCGGATCAGTGCCCCACACGGCCATCAACCGGGTCATCAAAGAAAACCATCTCACCGTCAGCATTCCCATGGAGCTTTCCAGCAACCGGGCCATCAAGAAGGCCGTGGAATCCGGTGCCGGCATTGCGCTCATCTGCCGCAACGTGGCCCGTGAAGAGGTGGCCAACCGACGTCTGTGCGCCATCCCCCTGGCGGATCCCGGCATGACCCGCGGGTTTTACATGATCCATCATCGGGAAAAGTATATTTCCCGGCCGCTGAGCGCCTTTATCAAGCGCGTGGACCAATGGGCGGCGCGCTATGGCCGATCATAAATGTAAATAGCGATCGGCCCGATACAACGCCAGTATCGACAGCGCGTCGGTCATCCGACCCTGTTCGATTATATCCATGGCCGCCTTGAATTCGAACGGCACCACTTCAATCACCTCTTCCGCGTCCAGGGCCTGAACGCTTTTTTCAAGAGATGTGGCCAAAAAAACATGAATCAATTCATTTGAGTACGCCGGCAGGATGTGTGTTTTGGCCAGCAACACCATTTCGTTGGCCGCGTATCCGGTTTCTTCGATCAGCTCCCGCCGGGCGCATTCCTCAAAAGATTCCCCCGGTTCCAGGGTTCCCGCCGGAATTTCGTAAAGATAGGCGCCCACCGGATGGCGATACTGCCGCAGCAGCAGCACGTGTTTCGCGTCCAGAAGCGGCACAACGGCGGTTGAGCCGGGATGGTCCACAAAAGACAATTCAACGGCATGCCCATTGGGCAGTTTCACGCTTTCTGTGACAAACGAAAACTGGGGTCCCTGAAACAGGGTCCTGCGCTTGTTGACCCGGGCCGGTCTTTCCGGCGGTCTTTTCGCGCCGTTTGCGATTTTGGTCGTTGGCATTCGGATATGGTTTGTCATTTTATGTTTGCGATTTTTTTCCTGTCACCTTGTCTGAAACTTCGAAATTTTCATGCCGGTCGTGGACAGCGGAACAGGAGCCGGCGTTTGCTGCTGTGCGTCGGGAGTCCTCCTTAACAAACGGGGCATGAAAATTTATATTTTTTAAAAAAAACAATAAATTATGTTAAAAGCGAACCGCTGATGGCTAATGGCTGATCGCTGACCGTTCTGACCAAGTTTCTTTTTGATAAATCTGGATGCTCCGCCGTGATCGTTCTTCGTGAACGTACACGTGCACGTGCTCGTGCTCGGTCCTTTTTGTTTATTTCCATCGCAGCCATCGACCAAGATCCTACTAAACCCCGGACCATCGCTTTCTCTGGATTCCGGCGTGCGCCGGAATGA
>Ga0180434_10003119_pt1 | contig 21318 bp, 23 predicted proteins | sample SS_ome_7_FD_132453 | JGI IMG/M metagenome (GOLD analysis project Ga0180434, IMG submission 132453) | Hypersaline lake sediment archaeal communities from the Salton Sea, California, USA - SS_1_D_2 metaG | ecosystem: Environmental > Aquatic > Non-marine Saline and Alkaline > Hypersaline >...
ACGCAATCACCCGGTAGTTGTTATTTCCTCTTAAGTGAACATTAAAATTATGGAAGTCCCTTCCCGCTGCTCCCATGATGATGGCTTTTTTCATCTCTATCTCCTTATGTTTGAAGTTCAAAAGAATCACTTATTTTAATATAGAGTGGAGTTTAATGCAATAATCCTGAAACGGGTGAAAGGTTAAAGGTAAAATGTGAGATGAGAAATTTAAAATGTACAAACAAGACCTTATAATATCTGATTTTCATGTATGATAAGCTTGACTCATAGGCTAGCCAAGTTAATATAAGGAGAAGGAGATGTCAATGATAGGAATCATGTCTGATTCTCATGATAATTGTGATGCGGTAAAAAAAGCGGTCCATTTTTTTAATAATGCTGAATGTGAGTTGGTTATTCATGCTGGGGATTTTGTCGCTCCATTTACAGCTAGAGAACTGGAAGGACTTAACTGTTCTGTAAAGGCCGTTTTTGGTAACTGTGACGGAGAAAAACAAGGCCTGAAAAAAGCTTTTAAATCATTAGGAACCATAAGTGAAGAGCCGCTTAAATTTACCCATAAAGGAGTGAATTTTATAATCACTCATACTCATTTTAAAGTGCCTGAGTATAAAGCCAAAGGGATTTATGATGTCATCATATTTGGACATACCCATAAATATGAGATAAGTAAGGAGCAGCAGGGCTTGGTTATTAATCCCGGGGAAGCTGGAGGTTGGCTGACAGGAAAACATTCAGCGGCACTTCTTTACCTTGAGGACTTGAAGGCAGAAATAATAAATCTGTGAACTTCCCTATAGTCACTTTTTATTGACAGAGTCAATTCAAACCTTTAATATATATTAGCTTGTGAGTAGGGAAAAGGCGCGTAGCTCAGTGGGAGAGTGCTTCCTTGACGCGGAAGAGGTCGAGGGTTCGATACCCTCCGCGCCTACCACTTGAGAGAAAAAATCGTAGATTTATAGAAAAGAAAGATGTCCACTTGCTCAACCTTAAGATGAAGATTGATTTTTTTCGTTACATAGACATATTAAGACCAAGCTGAAAATCTGTCCTCTTCTTCGGGGGTTAAGTGGGGACATAAAAAATTAATATTCCACATGGATTGTTAAGAATGTACAAAGAAAAGAATAAAGAACTCGGTATCAGCCTGGAGACACTAAGACACAGTGCTTCCCATCTTTTAGCCCATGCTGTACTCGATCTATTCCCAGGCACACAAACTGGAGTGGGCCCAGCTGTAGAAGATGGATTCTATTATGATTTCCTCCGAAAAGAGCCCTTTACCCAGGAAGACTTAAAATTAATAGAAAAAAAGATGAGAGAGTTATCAGATCAGGATATCCCTTTAGAAAGATTCACTTGTTCCAAAGCCAAAGCCATTGATCTTTTTAAAAAATTAGGCCAGGATTTAAAGGTTGAACTGATACAGGAGAAAGGAGATGAAGAAGTTTCCTGCTATCGGCAGGGGGACTTTGTCGACTTTTGTTTGGGGCCTCACGCTCCCTCTACAGGAGTGATAAAGCATTTTAAACTGCTTTCTGTTTCAGGGGCTTATTGGAAAGGAGACGAAAGCGGCCAACAGCTTCAAAGGATTTACGGAACCATCTTTTTTGAGGAAAAAGAGCTCAAAGATTTCCTCCAAATGAGGGAGGAAGCAAAGAAACGTGACCACAGAAAACTAGGGCCTGAACTAGACCTTTTCAGCACTGATGAAAGACTGGGAGGAGGACTGATCCTATGGCACCCCAAAGGAGCAGCTGTAAGAACTGTTATAGAAGATTATTGGAGAAAAGAACATCAAAAAGAGGGATATGACCTGATTTACTCTCCTCATATAGCTAAACTGGATGTTTGGAGAACAAGTGGCCATACTGAATTTTACGATGCACTGTACCCCCCCTTAGTGAGTGATAACATCGATTATCAGCTGAAACCAATGAACTGCCCTTTTCATATAATGGTCTACCAATCCTCCCAGAGAAGCTATCGGGAACTTCCTTTAAGGTGGGCTGAGCTGGGTACAGTCTACAGATATGAACGGGGAGGAGTTTTGCACGGACTGCTTAGAGTAAGGGGGTTCACCCAAGATGATGCCCATATTTTCTGCCGATCAGATCAGCTTGAAGAGGAGATCAGAAGGACGATTTCAATGGCATTGAGAGTACTGAAGACTTTTGGATTTGAAGAATTTGATGTTTATCTCTCAACCTGCCCTAAAAAATTTAGTGGTTCTGAGAAAGATTGGGATAAAGCGACCAAGGCATTGGAAAAGGCTCTCCAAGCAGAAAAGATTGACTTTGAAGTGGATGAAGGAGAAGGGGTGTTTTATGGTCCGAAGATTGATATAAAGATCAAAGACGCACTCAATAGGTCCTGGCAGTGTACTACCATCCAACTAGATTTTAATCTATCAGAAAAATTTGATTTATCTTATGTAGGAGAAGATGGTGAATTTCATCGTCCCTATATGATTCACCGAGCTTTGCTCGGTTCATTGGAGAGATTTTTTGGGATTTTAATAGAGCATTATAACGGAAATTTTCCTTTCTGGATGGCCCCTGTTCAGGTCATAATTGTTCCCATTGCTGATAGACATAATCAATACGCATCCCATCTAAAACAGGAACTGAAGAAAAGAGAAATAAGAACAGAATTAGATAAGAGGAGAGAGAAGGTAGGCTATAAGATAAGAGATGCTGAGAAGAAAAAGATCCCGATTATCTTGGTGGTGGGAGATAAAGAGATTGAAAAAGAAACAGTTTCTGTCCGCGTCCATACAGAAGGAGATAAAGGCCAGTTTGATTTTAAGGAGCTTCTTGAAAAAATTTTGGATTTGAAAGAAAATAAAGATTTGGAAATCATTCTTTAAAGGAGGATTATCATCATAAAACCTAAGTTTTATCCAAGGAAAAGGGATAAAAAACCTCATAGGACAAATGAAATGATCAAAGCTAGAAAAGTAAGACTCATAGATGAAAGTAAAAAACAAATTGGGATCGTTCCCATAGAAAAGGCATTATCAGTGGCTCAGGAAAAAGAGTTAGACCTTGTCGAGGTGGCACCAAAGGCTAAGCCTCCGGTATGCCGTGTCCTTGACTATGGAAAATATCTTTATGACTTGCATAAAAAAGAACAGGAAGCCAAAAAGCACCAGAAACAGGTTCAAACCAAAGAAATCAAATTCAGGCCAAAAATCAGTATCCATGACTATAGTTTTAAGGTGAGACACATAGAGAGATTTCTAAAAGAGGGAAATAAAGTGAAGGTAACTGTTATGCTGAGAGGGCGCGAGAAAGCCAAACCAGAGCTGGCTTATAAGATCATAGAAAGAGTCCTTGAAGATGTCAAAGACCTTGGGAAACAAGATGGGAAAGTGAGGAGGCAGCCTTGGGCTGTTTCTACATTATTGAGTCCTATGAAATCAGGAGAGAGAGATGCCAAAACTGAAAACTCATAAAGGAGCTAAAAAAAGGTTTAAGATAACTAAGAATAAGAAAATAATATATAGTAAGGCTTACAGAGGTCATATACTTACCAAGAAGTCAGCAAAAAGAAAAAGAGAATTAAGAAAACCAGGTCAGATCCATTCTGTTGACCGAAAAAGAATAAAAATCATGCTGCCTTACGATTTTTGATACAGACATTTATTTACTGGAGATTTTAGATCTGGTCAAATGAAAAACAACTGGGAACAAACTTTATACTAGAGGAGAAATAAAATGCCTAGAGTTAAAAGAGGAACAAAAAGAAAGGAGAGGCGATCCAAAATACTCAAACAGGCTAAGGGTTACTGGGGAACAAGAAGTCATAATTATAAAACAGCCAAAGAAGCGGTAGAGAGAGCACTCCAGTACTCTTATAGAGATCGAAAAAACAGAAAAAGAGATTTCAGACGATTGTGGATTATAAGGATTAAAGCTGCGGCCAATCACCACGGCATATCTTACAGCCAGTTTATTAAAGGTTTAAAGAAGAAGAATATAGACCTAAATAGAAAAATATTGGCTGACCTTGCGGTTAGTTCTCCCGATACCTTCTCGCAGATTGTAGATAAGGTAAAGAAAGTTTAAAAGAAATAGTTGGCCAAAATGGTTGATTTGGGGAATAAGATCAAGGTAATGCGGAACCATTTTGATGAGGGACTCGCACAAATAAAGGATAAAAATTCTTTACAGCAATTAAGGAATACTTACCTAAGCCGAAAAAAGGGCCGGATAACAGTTCTTTTAAAAGAGCTAAAAAATGTTCCTCCCGAAGAAAGGCCAGAAATTGGGAAACGAATCAATGAATTAAAAGATTATGTTCAAAAAAAGCTGGAGAAGGCAGCCAAAACGCTCAAAGAGTCTAAATATCTAAAATCTAAGATAGACCTTACTCTGCCAGGAAAAAAGAGATATAGGGGGGCAGCCCACCCCATTTTGCTGTATAAAAAGAGGATTGAACAAATTTTTTTATTGATGGGCTTTTCTATTGAAGACGGCCCTGAAATAGAAACAGATTATTACAATTTTGAAGCTCTTAATTTTCCTCCCCACCATCCTGCTAGGGATGATTGGGACACTCTTTATATAAGTGATGACCTACTGCTGAGAACTCATACATCTCCTGTACAGATAAGAGTTATGGAAAAGAAGAAGCCTCCTATAAGGATGATAAATCCAGGCAAGGTATACCGAAGAGAAACTCCAGATCCTACCCATATCCCTATGTTTTATCAGGTCGAAGGACTCGTTGTTGATTTGGGCATCACATTTACTCATCTCAAAGGAACATTAGAGTATTTTCTAAAAGCACTCTATAATGAAAAGATAAAAATTAGGTTCAGACCCAGTTACTTTCCTTTTACAGAGCCCTCTGCTGAAGTAGATATTGGATGTAGAGTATGTGAAGGGAAAGACAGCCATTGCCGGGTATGTGGAGGATCGGGATGGATTGAGATTCTTGGGGCTGGTATGGTGGATCCTCAAGTCTTGAAAAATGTTAATATTGATCCTGAAAAATATTCAGGATTTGCTTTTGGAATGGGGATAGATAGAACAGCTATGTTTTCTTTTCGGATCCCTGATTTGAGGAATTTTTATGAAAATGACTTGAGATTTATAAGGCAGTTTTCTTAAAATGAAGATTAGCGTAGACTGGTTAAAAGAATATCTCAATTTAAAATTATCCCCAAAAGAACTTGTGGAAGAAATGAACAATATAGGTCTTTTAGTGGAACATTGGGAAGAACGAGATGGAGATACGATTCTTGAACTTGAGACATATGCTAACCGGCCCGATACCCTTGGACATTTAGGAGTGGCAAGGGAAATTGCTGCCAGTCAGGGGATTCCCTTAAAGGAGCGAAAAATTCCTTTGGTTGAGGGTACGGAGAAGATATCTAATTTGTTTGATGTACAGGTACTGGAAGAAGATCTATGTCCAAGATATTGCGGTATGATCATAAAAGACCTGCATGTAGGGCCTTCTCCTTCTTGGTTGAAAAAAAGGATTCGATCCATGGGATTAGCACCGGTAAATAATGTTGTAGATGTGACAAATTATGTCTTATTTTCGACGGCCCAGCCCATTCATGCCTTTGATATAAATAAACTCAACGGAAACAAGATAATTGTGAGAAAGGCAAGGAATGGAGACGAACTCACAATATTAGGAGGAGATCATATAAAACTCTCTAACAATATGCTGGCCATTGCTGATGACAAAAAACCCATAGCACTGGCTGGAGTCATAGGAGGAGAAGATACAGCTGTTACAGAGGAAAGCAGGGATATATTTATTGAAAGTGCCTGTTTTGATCCGATTTCTATCCGCAAAACATGGAAGAGAATCGGAGTTCAGACAGACGCGTCCTATCGTTTTGAAAGGAAATCAGATGTTTCTTTTCCCCCGGAAGCAGCACGTATAGCGGCCTCTTTGTTGACCCAGATGGGGGGGAAAGCCCTTAAGGGCATAATAGATATCTATCCTAAGCCCAGAAAAAAGAAGACGGTAGTGTTGCGTCATCACCGTGTTTCAGAATTGCTGGGGGTTGAAATAGAGGAAAGCTTTATTCTTGATTTTTTAAAGAGGATTGGATTCCAAATAGAAAATCAGAAAGATGGAATCTGGAGAGTTAGAGTTCCTTATTTTAGGGTAGACATAGAGCGGGAGGCTGACCTCATAGAAGAAATAGCGCGATTTTATGGATACGGCAAGATTCCTTCTCACCTCCCAGTATTACAGGGGCTCAATTTGGAGTTCAATAAGAGAAAAGAAATAGAAGATGGGGTGAGAGAGCTGTTGTTCCACCAAGGGTATGATGAAGTAGTTAATTATAGCTTTATGGATTCTGAGAAAGAAAAGGTGTTTGAAACTGGTTTGGATCCGATTGAAATAAGAAATCCCATCTCATCCAAGGCCTCTTTACTAAGAACCACACTTATTCAAGGGTTGCTTGAGAATATAGCCTGGAATATGAATAGAGGGGCTGAAGGAGTTCATGTTTTCGAGGCAGGCAATATATTTTTCCAGAAAGACGGGCAGTGTTTTGAGAGGTATTCTCTGGGCTTTGCTACTATGGGCCAGTTGGATCCTGTCTTTTGGATGAAAGAACCCGAGAAATCAGATTTTTTTCATCTGAAAGGGACTTGTGAAGGGGTGTTAAGGAATCTTAAGTTTGAAGATTTTTCCTTTAATGAAGAGGGAAACCCATTTTTTGAGCAAGATTATTCCCTTGGTTTGTATTTTAAAGGAGAAAAGATAGGAATTCTAGGTGGTGTAAAGCAGTCTATAGTTGAAGCCCATTCTATTCAGAAGCCTGTGTGGGCTGCAGAAATGAACCTTGGGGGTCTTCTTGAAAAGCAGCCCAAAGCTTTTAATTATTCTCCTATAAGCCGGTTTCCAGGTGTGGTTCGTGATATTTCTTTCATTGCTGACCACGATATACATTACCAGGAAATTAAGGACTATATCGATAAGCTGATGATACCATTTCTTGAGGATTATGTGCTATATGACAGATTTACAGGCAAAGGAATATCCAAAGATAAAGTCAGCTTATCCTTTCGTTTTATCTTTCGTCATCCGGAAAGAACCCTACTTACTGAAGAAGTAGAGGGCTTTCAAGAGAGAATTATTAAAGCCTTGAATACAGAATTTGGGTTAATTCTAAGGGGAGGAGATCAAGATTGACAAGCGAATTGGAAAGGATTAAAATCCTAGAAGGGAAAATAGGGAAAATTGTAGATTATATTAATGAGCTTTCTGCTGAAAATGAAAAGCTAAAGCAGGAATTAGATAAAATGAAAAAAGAGAATTCAAGCTTGTCCCTTAAGGCAAAAGAAGCCGGAAAGTTAGGTGAAAGTCTTAAGGGATTTCAAGAGGAAAGAGAAGAGCTTAAAAATAGAGTAGAATCGATAATAGAACAGATTGACAAGATTGGGATATGATTAATAAAGTCATTGAAATTGAGATATTTGACCAAAAATTTAGAATTAAGGTAAGAGGAGCAGAGGATGAAAAGTATGTAAATCACCTTACTTCATACGTTGACAAAAAAATGCGTAAGGTGGCTTTAAAATCAAAGTCGAATGATATTGTTAAAATAGCGGTGCTGGCCGCTTTAAATATTTCAGATGAATTTTTTCTTTCACAGAAGAAATTAGATAAATTAAACGAAGCTATAGGGCACATGGAGAGAGAGATAGAGAGTTTGGAGAAACATATTTCTAGGAATTTGAATACATATAATGAACCGGATCATGCAAGAAAATAAATATAAAAAATGGAAATAGAGTAAATAGATGAGATATTTTTTATGGAAAAAGTGGTTAAAGACAGAAATTCTATGTTCAATTTTTATAGTTGATTCTATGTTTTGATTTCAATATACCTCCAGACTTTCTTTCCCTCTTGCGCCCCTTAGTTGGAGGTGATAGAAGTGAATTTGGGCGTACTAATCGCTTTTGTTTTTTTGGGGCTCTTAAGTGGGTTCCTGGTGTTTTTTCTAACTAACAAAAGATCAGGAATCCGTGCTGTTTTAAGAGCTAAGGATGAGGCCAAAGAAATACTTGAAAAGGCCCAGGAGGAAGCAAGCAAAATCAAAAGAGAGGCTTCCATAGAGGCCAAAGAAAAATTTATTAACCTGAAGTCTGATTTTGAGAATCAGACTAGGAATAGACGTCGCAAGTTGAGTGATATGGAGAGAAGACTTGTCCAAAAGGAAGAGAATTTAGAAAGAAAGTTTAAGAACCTGGAACGCAAAGAAAGAAATGTTTCAAATAAAGAACAGAGATTGTATGACAAGGAAAGGGAGCTGGTTGAGAAAGATAAGGAAGTCCAAGAGGTAAAAAATAAAGCCATAGATGAATTAGAAAGAGTTGGAAATCTCTCCCAAGAAGAGGCAAAGAATGAATTGATCAAGAAGATCGAAGATGATGCCAAACTTGAATCCGTACAGCTTTTGCGAAGAATTGAGGAGGAGACAAAAGAGAAGTGTCAGAATGTCGCCAAAGATATCATAAGTCAAGCCATCCAGAGATCAGCCGCAGAGCATGTGGTTGAGACAACCGTGTCTGTGGTCGATCTTCCTTCTGATGATATGAAAGGCAGGATTATCGGAAGAGAGGGAAGAAACATTAGGGCTCTAGAGTTGGCGACAGGGGTAGACATTATTGTAGATGACACCCCCGAAGCTGTGATTCTTTCTAGTTTTGACCCTATCCGCAGGGAAACAGCCCGATCAGCTATTGAGAAACTCATAGTTGACGGTCGCATCCATCCCGCACGGATCGAGGAAGTTGTGGAGAAGGTAAAAAAAGAACTCGATGAAAAGATTAAAGAAGAAGGAGAATCAATAGCCTTAGAACTCCATATTCAAGACTTACATCCCGAACTCATAAAAATACTGGGTAAATTGAAGTACAGAACAAGTTTTGGTCAGAATGTTCTCCAGCACTCCAAAGAGGTCGCTTATCTTGCAGCGTTAATGGCTAAAGAATTAGAAGCGAATGAAAGCGTTGCTTTAAGAGCTGGTCTGTTGCACGATATAGGGAAAGCTGTGGACAGGGAATTTGAGGGAACTCATACCGAGCTCAGTGTTTCTTTGGCTAAGAAATACGGAGAATCAAAGCAAGTAAGGGATGCGATTGCTTCTCATCACGGTGATGTTGAGTATTCCTCTGTAGAAGCTGTTTTGGTACAAGCGGCTGATACTCTTTCAGCTGCTCGCCCTGGAGCAAGAAGGGAACTTCTTGAAACTTATATAAAAAGATTGGAAAAGCTCGAGGAGATAGCTAACTCCTTTAAGGGGGTGGCAAAAGCATTCGCGCTCCAGGCGGGTCGCGAAATAAGAATCATGGTAGAAAGTCAGAAGATCTCTGATGACCGAGCCTCTTCTGTGGCTAAAGACGTTGCAAAAAAGATAAAAGAGGAATTAGACTATCCCGGCCAAATAAAGGTAACTGTCATCCGAGAGATGAGAGCTGTTGAATATGCAAGATAGAATCAGATTGTTATTTCTTGGTGATGTTATCGGAAGACCGGGCCGGAAAAGCTTAAAAAATTGTCTTCCTCATTTAAAGAAGAAGTACAAACCTTCTTTTATTGCTGCCAATGGCGAAAATTCTGCTGGTGGAATTGGGATCACACAAAAAGTAGGGGAAGAACTTCTTACCAGTGTTGATGTTTTGACTTCAGGCAATCATATATGGGATAAAAAGGAAGCGTTGAATTATCTAGATACAGAACCACGTCTCATAAGGCCAGCTAATTACCCATCGCCTTGTCCGGGAAGAGGGTCGTGTATAGTTAAAGATCCTATGGATAGACCCATAGCCTTTTTAAATCTACAGGGGAGAGTGTTTATGGAACCTATAGACTGCCCTTTTAGAAAGGCTGACCAGGAAATTGATGCTCTGAGAAAAAAGACGCCTGTTATTATAGTAGATTTTCATGCAGAAGCGACTTCTGAGAAGCAAGCTTTAGGATGGTATCTTGACGGAAGAGCATCAGCTGTATGTGGCACTCACACTCATGTCCCAACAGCAGATGAAAGGATACTTCCTCAAGGCACAGCCTACATTACGGACATAGGAATGGTGGGTGGATATCATTCTGTTATAGGAATTAAGAAAAATCAAGCTGTTGATAGATTTTTGACTTCACGTCCCCAGCGGTTTGGTCCGTCTAAGGATGGATTTGTCTTGAATGCTGTTTATATGGAGATCGACTATAAAACAGGAAAAGCTTTATTCATAGAAAGAGTGAAAATGGTTGGGGATGAAAGAAACTAACAGTTTACCAGGGAAGAACAAGGTTTATTCTGTTACAGAAATCACCAATATAATCAAGAATGAACTTGAAGAGAAATTCCCATCAATATGGGTAGAAGGAGAGGTTTCTAATTTTAAGCGGGCTCATTCCCAGCATCTCTATTTTGACCTAAAGGACGAGAACAGCCAACTCCATGCTGTTATGTGGCGTTCAAATGCTTCCAAAATCCCATTTAGAATGGAGGATGGAATCCAGGTTGTCTGTAAAGGATTCATTAGTGTTTATCCGCAGAGAGGTCAGTACCAGATTCAAGTCAAAGAAATTGAGCCTAAAGGTAAAGGGGCTCTTCAGCTTGCCTTTGAACAATTAAAAAAGAAACTTGATAAAGAAGGTCTTTTTAAACCTGAAAAGAAGAAGAAAATTCCCTTGCTCCCCAAAAAAGTCGGGGTCATCACTTCCCCAAGGGGAGCGGCAATAATAGACATCTTGCAGACAATAGAAAGAAGATTTGCAAAACTCCATATCATGATTTACCCAGTAAGAGTTCAAGGAGAAGGGGCTGCTGAGGAAATCGTCAGAGCTTTGGGTTACTTCGGGGCTCTCCCAGATATAGATGTCATCATCATAGGTCGCGGAGGAGGCTCTATTGAGGACTTATGGGCTTTTAATGAAGAAAAGGTTGCCAGAGCCATATTCCGCTGTCCTACTCCTATCATTTCAGCAGTCGGTCACGAAATAGATTTTACTATTGCTGACTTTGTGGCTGATAAACGTGCTTCTACTCCCTCAGCCGCTGCAGAGATACTCATAGAAAAAGAGGAGGCTTTTCTAGAAAGGATTAAAAGTTTTGAAAGAAGATTGGAGCATCAGATAGAATATTCCATCCAGGATATAAAAAGTCGGGTTATGGACTTGATCAGACATCATGCTTTCCAGAGGTTTAAAGAACATTTGTATCATTTGGCTCAGATTGTAGACGATCTTGATATTAGGGCTGTAAATTTTATTAGAGAGGAGAAAGATAAGATGGCAGAGTACCGATCAAATGTAAGGCTGATCCAAGAAAAAATAACAGCTTTAATTAAAGAGAGAGTCAGAAGCCTTAACGGAAGGTGGGAGATGTTGGCTTCTCAGTTACATAGCCTAAGTCCCTTAAATATATTAAAGAAGGGATATACGTTATGTTGGGAAGAAGGGAGTGATTCTCTTGTCAGAAATATTGATCATGTTAAAAAAGGAAAAAGGATGACCGTTTCTTTTTTTAAAGGAGAGTTCAGGTGTGAGGTGAATTCTGTGGATAAGGAGAAACGGATAGAAGACAGATATAAAAAGAAATGACCAACCTGATTAAAGAGATTAAATGAGGAGAATAAAATGAAAGATCTTAATTTTGAAAAAGCCCTGAAAGATTTGGAAGCTACTGTAGATAAATTAGAGCAGGGGGATCTGTCTTTAGATGAGTCACTAAAACTTTTTGAAAAAGGAGTAAAGCTCGCTAAATATCTGAGAAAAGAGCTTGAAAAGGCTGAGAAAAAAGTTGAAATCCTTCTTAAAGATGAGGAAGGGAATATGTCTGCTGAACCTTTTGATATTAAGAAGGACAGTGACCATTCTACAAAGAATCAAGAAGAAGATCCTGATAATGGGGAAAATGAATCCCTTCCATTTTGAAAATGAAGATAGAAGAAAAAATCAAAGCCAAAAAGGACTTGATCGAAAGAGAGCTTAAGAGAATATTTGCCGGTTATAAAAGCGGACTGGCAAATGTGATGAAATATTCTGTTTTTTCTGGAGGAAAAAGATTCAGACCTATTTTGGTGCTTGCTACAGGGGAATGTTTTGGTTGTGATAATGATACAGCTCTTCCTTTTGCTTGTGCTATTGAGCTTATTCATAATTATTCCCTAATCCATGATGACCTTCCTGCTATGGATGATGATGATTTTAGACGAGGGAAGCCATCCTGTCATAAGGCATATGGAGAAGACTCAGCTATTCTAGCCGGGGATGCATTATTGAATTTGGCTTTTGAAGTCCTAGCCATATCTTCTGTGGGAAGCATAGGTCTTGAAACAAAAATTGAAGTGATAAAAGAAATTGGTCGTTCTGCTGGGATTTCAGGGATGATCGGGGGTCAATACCAAGACATAAAAATAACTCCAGAAAATTTTAAATGGGAGGATTACCATTCACTGGTGATGAAAAAGACGGGAAGTCTTATATCCGCTTCAATAAGGACTGGAGCCCTGCTTGGACAAGCTTCTCCTGGTGAGATAAAAACATTATCAGAGTATGCTGAGAACCTAGGATTTGCATTTCAAATCAGAGATGATATCCTAGATTCCCGAGAGGACATCCGGGATGGAGAACTGTTTAGTCCAAATGAAGTTTTTTTTCACGGCCACGATGGAGCAAGGAAAGAGCTTTTTAAGTATGTAAACTCTGCTGTGCAAGCACTTGATAAAAACTTGATAAAATCTGATGAATTGAGATACTTAGCCATAAAGCTATTGGAGGTTGAAAAGCATAATGGGAAACAGAAATATCCTTGAACGAATAAATAATCCCGGTGACTTAAAAGAACTTTCCATAAAGGATCTTTATATCCTTTCTGGGGAAATAAGGCAGTTGATTATTAAGATTGTCTCAAAAAACGGGGGACATCTTTCTCCTAATCTGGGAGTCGTTGAGCTGACATTGGCTCTTAATTATGTTTTTGATTCACCCCAGGATAAAATAATTTGGGATGTGGGTCATCAATGTTACACCCATAAAATAATTACGGGAAGAAAGGATAGTTTTCATCAACTGAGAAAGATGGGCGGTATTTCAGGGTTTCCTGTTAGAGAAGAGAGTGAGCATGATGTTTTTAATACAGGACATGCCTCTACTGCCCTTTCCGCAGCTATGGGTATGGCGGTGGCGAGAGACAGAAAAAATCAGGAACACCATATCATTGCTGTGGTTGGGGATGGAGGATTAACTGGAGGCATGGCGTGGGAAGCCTTGAACCAGATAGGTCATCATAGAGAGAAAATAATCATTGTTCTCAATTATAATGAGATGTCAATATCTCCGAATGTGGGAGCGTTATCCAGATATCTGACTTATCTTGTATCCGGACAACACTACTTGAGGTTGAAAGATCATGCAAAGACTTTTCTTAAAGCCATTCCTGTCATAGGGTGGCCATTGATAAAAGCAGGAAGGGCTTTTGAAGAGGCTATAAAAAAGACCTTTTTTCCAGGCCTCGTGTTTGAAGAACTCGGGATACGTTATATAGGAGCGGTGGAAGGACATAGCCTTCGGTCTCTTATAGAGGCTTTTGAGGAAGCTAAGTATTTCGACGGTCCTGTGATTGTTTTGTGTGCCACAAAAAAGGGAAAAGGCTACCTCCCTGCTCAAAATGATCCTTCTAAATTTCATAGCGCCCATCCTTTTGAGATTAAGACAGGTAAAATGGGAGACAAAGATTCCAGACCTACTTTTTCTTATGTTTTTGGGAATACCATAGAAAAATTAGCTGAAAAGGATAAGGAGATAATCGCGGTTACTGCGGCTATGCCTGGGGGCACAGGCCTTAAAAATTTTGCCAAGAGATTCCCAGAGCGATTTTTTGATGTGGGTATTGCTGAGCAGCATGCAGTCGACTTTGCCGCAGCCATGACCTTAAGTGGATTCAAGACAGTTGTTGCTATTTATTCAACATTTCTTCAAAGGGCTTATGACCAGCTTTATCATGATGTCAGCTTAATGGACATTCCCATTGTATTTGCCCTGGACCGGGCTGGGATTGTACCTGACGATGGACCCACTCATCAAGGGATCAATGATATTGTGTATCTCCGGCATCTTCCCAATATGATCATAATGGCGCCTAAAGATGAAAATGAACTTCAGCACATGCTGAGTTCTTCCTTTTCCTATGGACATCCTGTGGCAATCCGATTCTCAAAAGGGAAAGCCTGGGGAGTTCCCATGGATAAAGATTTTAAATACATCCCTGTAGGCAAAGGGGAGCTTTTAAAAGAAGGAAAAGACCTCCTTATTGCCTATGGAAATATGGTTTATCCTTGTCTTGAAGCCGCCAATAAACTCGAAGGTGAAGGAATCAGCCTTACTGTTATGAATGCAAGATTTTCTCATCCTTTAGATGAAGAGATGATTCTTGACTTTGCAAAAAATAAACGCACTGTCATTACTGCTGAAGAAGGCGTTGCTTCAGGGGGGTTTGGAAGCGCTGTTAGGGAATTTTTAGACAATCAAAATATATTTGATATTAAATTTAAAAGAATTGCCATACCAAAACAAATTTATCCAGTGGGAAAAACAGACCAGATAAGAAAATTGTATGGACTGGATTCAGATGGCATTGTAAACCATATAAAAAGTTTATACAGACCAAAAAACACTTAAAGCTGCAGCAAACTGGATAATCCGGGCAAAATAATGAAGGAAAGGGCTGATAAACTCCTTGTTGACCAGGGACTTGCCAAAAACCGCAGTAAGGCGAAAGCATTGATTATGGCCGGACTTGTGACAGCATCAGGGAAAAAAGTGGAAAAACCCGGAGATTTCATTGACAAAACCATGGATATCTCCGTAGAAAAACCCTTTCCCTATGTAGGACGGGGTGGTCTGAAGTTAGAGAAAGCCCTGGATGAGTTTGAGATAGACCTAAAAGGAAAAATAGTGGCGGACTTAGGAGCTTCAATAGGAGGGTTCACGGATTGTATGCTTAAAAGAGGGGCACAAAAAATATATGCTGTTGATGTTGACACAAGACAAATTGACTGGAAGTTGAGAAATGACCCAAGGGTTATTTTAGTAAAAAAAAATGCAAGATATTTAGAAAAGAATGATTTTAATGAAGAAATCCAACTCATGACCATGGATTTATCTTTTATTTCGATTTTAAAAGTGCTTCCAGCTGTCCGGGATGTTTTGAACAAAGGAGAGGTTATAGCTTTGGTTAAGCCTCAGTTTGAAGCGGGAAGAGATAAGGTAGGAAGAAATGGAATCATCGGGGACAGCTGCATTCATCAGGAAGTCTTGAACTGCATTGTGGAACAGGTTCAAAAATTAGGATTAAAAATTCAGGATTTGATAGAAAGCCCCATAAAGGGACAGAAAGGAAATAGGGAGTTTTTTATTTTATGCTCTGTGAACCAAAAGAGCATAAGTGATCAGAAAATAAAGACATTGATAAAGGAGGCTGTTTGGAATGAAAAAGATTAAAAAAGTGGGATTTGTTATAAAGCCTCATGCGCCAAATATTGAGAAGATATTAAAGGAGCTTGTTTTTTATTTTGAAAAAAACAAGATTGAGTGTATTCTGGAACAGGTTGCCGCAAAAAAAATCAAACAGAATAAAGGATTCCCTAGAGAAAAAGTCCCAGGATTAGTGGATATGGTTGTTGTTTTAGGGGGAGATGGGACCATGTTGAGTATCGCTCACCTCGCTGCAAAGCAGGGGATTCCAGTGATGGGGGTAAATATGGGAAGTCTGGGCTTTTTAACAGAAGTGCCTCTTGATGAGATGTTTCTGACAATAGATGAATATTTGAAAGGGAATGATTCCATTGTAAGTCACAGGCAAATGCTGGAGGTTTATCAACAAAACAGGATTTTTCTTTGTTTGAATGATATTGTCATAAATAAAGGAGCCCTCGCCAGGATGATCAGATGTGAGATATGGATCAATCAGGAAAAGATAGCTGTTCCCCGATTAGACGGGATTATCATATCTACACCTACGGGGTCTACAGCCTATTCCCTCTCAGCAGGAGGTCCCATTATACAGCCCCATATTCCAGCCATTATTATCGCACCCATCTGTCCTCATACCCTTACATTTCGTCCTATGGTCATTTCATCAGAATCAGAAGTCATGATAAAAGTGCTTTCTGGAGGAGAAAAGACATACCTCACTCTTGATGGACAAAGAGGGAATTTAATAAGGAAAAACGAAGAGGTCAAAATAAAAAACAGCAACTACGCATTTTCTTTGATATCCTCCCCAAAAAGAAATTATTTTAACCTGGTTCAAGAAAAATTGGGTTGGGGATAATAATATAAGAAAAGAAAGGAATGTTTGACGATGAAGCAAAACTATGATGTGGTCATTTTAGGGGCAGGTCCAGCGGGTTTGTCAGCAGGCATTTATACAAGCCGGGCTATGCTAAAAACTCTGATTTTAGATAAAGGGATGCCGGGGGGACAGATCTTATTAACAGATGTCATTGAAAACTACCCGGGTTTTCCTGATGGAATCCAGGCTTTTTCGCTCGCTGATAAATTCAAATCTCAAGCTCTAAAGTTTGGATGTGAAATCAATCAGGAGGAGATTGAGAACATCAGAAGAGAGGGGAATATCTGGATTATACAAACTTCGGTAAAGAAATATTCAGCCAGGAGTGTTGTGCTTGCCACAGGATCAAGTCATAGGAAGTTGGATGTTCCGGGGGAAACCCAGCTTACGGGAAAAGGAGTATCCTATTGTGCCACTTGTGATGGAGCTTTTTTTAGAGATAAATCCGTAGCTGTTATAGGAGGAGGAAGTTATGCTTTGACAGAGGCATTGTTTTTGACCAAGTTCGCTAAAAAAGTATATATTATCCATCGGAGGGACCAATTTAGAGCAGAAAAATTACTTCAGGAGAGATCCAGAAAAAATAAGAAGATAGAATTCAAATTGAATTCAATTGTGAAGGAAATCATTGGGGAGGAGAGAGTTAAAGCAGTAAAAATAGTGAATACAAAGAACAAGAGTGAATTAGAGATAAAAATTGATGGATTATTTGTCTCTATTGGGATGGTACCCAATACAGATTTTGTGAACAACCTCGTTGAGTTGAATGAAAAGGGCGAGATTATTGTCAATAAGAAAACGGCCACCTCTCAAGAAGGGGTTTTCGCAGCAGGAGATGTGACAAATACTTGTAGTAACCAGGTCGCTACAGCGGCAGGGGCTGGTGTAGAGGCTGGGCTTTCTGTTAACGAATATATAGAAAAGAATAAGTTGAATGCGTGATGAAATTCGGGTATGGCTCAGCCCTCGGATAGATTTTAACGCCCATATCTTTCATTTTTCTCTATAGCTCTGTCTGGAGTTATGAATAATTATGGATAATTAGGATTGTATGATTTAGGTATTATTTTTTTTCTCAAGCTTTTCAAGGCGTTTTTTGAGTTTTTTTACCTCTTTGATCATGGGACGGAGTTGAGATAAAGAAGCCCATGTTTTTCTCCAAGTCGCGATATCTCTATGGGGGGAACCAGCAACAATAGAATTTGGCGGGACATTTCCTGAAACGCCGGATTTTGCGGCAATGAGCACATTGTCACCAATTCTTGTGTGGTCAGCGATTCCTACTTGACCTCCCATGATGACATTTTTCCCGACATTTACGCTGCCACTGATCCCTGTTTGCCCAGCAATTATTGAATTCTCCCCAATTTTGACATTATGTCCTATCTGAACCAGGTTATCTATTTTGACTCCTTTGTGGATAATGGTGCTGTCTAAGGCTGCTCTGTCTATTATTGTGTTCGCTCCAATCTCCACGTTATCTTTTATCAACAGCTTCCCGATTTGGGGGATTTTAGTTTGAGTATTATTTTCTTTCTTTATATATCCAAAACCATCAGAACCAAGGATGACTCCATTGTGAAGTATCACTTCATTTCCTATTTCAGTAGAACTTCGGATTGAAACATTTGAATGTATGACACAATCTTCTCCAATATGAACACCTGAATAAATAGTGACCAGGGGAAAGATAATGGTTCTGTCTCCTATCACTGTATTATCGCCTATTGAAGCAAAAGCTCCTATAGAGACGTGAGCTCCGATTCTGGCTGTTGGAGAAACAGAAGCACCCGGATGAATCCCTGGCTCAGGAAGGATTGGAGGAAACAAAATTTTGATGATTTTGACAAAGCTCAAATGCGGATTTTTTGATTTGATGACGGGAAGATGATGAAATTTCTCATTAATGGGAATAATGGCCGCAGAAGCATTGGTATTTTCAAGGTATTTCCGATATTTTTTTTCGCTGAGGTAAACCAAGTCGCCCTTACCAGCCTTTTCAAGACTGGATATCCCTTTTATTAATGTTTCTCCCTTTCCTTCAAAGGGACAATTTAGATATTCAGCTATTTTTTTTACAGTCAAAGGTAAGTTTGGTTTCTCAGGCTTTTTTTTCATGGAACCTCTCATTAAGAACAGCGGCTAACTCAGCCCCCCAAAAAAGTATCACAAGAGAAAATGATATCCATAAAAGGAAGAATATAATGGAGGTGAGAGTTCCTTGGAGCAGTTTAGACAGCACAATTCCTATAGCTGATAGATGGGCGACATAAAACGCAAAAAGACGTTTAAAAACTTCCCATAACAACGTACTTATCGCAGCAGCTATAACCGCTGCTTTGGTGTATACTTTGACTTCAGGAATAAACTTGTAGAGAATGAAGAAAACAACAAAAGTTAGAGTAAGCGGAAGAAGATATTGGAGAAAGAAATTATCGGCAAGTGAAACCACTTTAGGATTTATATGTTTGGCTATGACAGCACTTTCCTTTAGTGTTCTATGCAGGGCGGTCCATATGGCAGTAATAGAAAGGGAGATGAGCATGATGACTCCGAGTATGAACATGATAAGATATTCCATAAGACGGTTATAGAAAAAGGATTTTTGGTAGTTTGCTTTAAATATAAAATTGATAGAGTAAATCAGATTTGAAAAAAGAAGGCTGGCAGCTACAAAAGATCCCGCAAGTCCAAACCAACCCAGATTACTTATATCTTTAGATACAGATTGTACCCGCTCGAAAAAAAGAGGATCAAACTGAGCAAAAAATTCATCAGATAAAATGTTAAGGCTGCGGAAAGCAATTTCATCACTTCCTAATACTTTGGTAGAGATAAAGGCAAAGAGAGCAACCAGAGGAATAGCACAAAGTAAAGTAAAATAAGAGATGATTATTGAAAAATTTCCACATCTGTCTTCACCGAATCTCTTAAAGGTTGTTTTGATGATATTAAAGACAGAGCTGGGCATCTGATTTGCCTAGGGGGTCAGTGATTAAACGTACTGTCCCCACTTTACCATGAGTATGATAATAGAAATAAGAAGGGCATAAATAACAAGTGTTTCGATGAGAACTAAGCCGAAAATCAATAAGAACCTGATATGAGGGCCTGAATTAGGATTCCTCGAAATGCCCTCACAAGCGCTGCTTATAGCTTTGGCTTGACCGAAAATTCCAGCTGCTGCAGCAAGAGTGATAACAGCGCTTCCTATGATTAGGGATAGTTTAAATAGCGAAGCTCTGTTGTTAGACAGGTCAGTGTCTTGGGCTAAAAGTGGGGAGGTCATCACCGCTAAAATAAATAAAAATAAAATCAACGGTTTAAAATTTTTTATCATTTTTTTCTCCTATAGATTTAATGTTCCTCCTCCTGAGCCACTGCTCCAGATAGATAAATACATGTGAGCAACACAAAGACAAATGCTTGGATAAATGCGGTAAAAATAGCCACGGCCATAAAGGGAAGAGGAAGGAAGAAAGGGATTATAGAAATCATAACGACGATAAGCAGTTCTTCAGCAAAAATATTTCCAAAAAGACGTATAGATAGAGAGACCACCCTTGAAAAGTGGCTGATGATCTCAATGGGGAGCATCAAGGGAGCGAGAAGAGGTATGGGACCCAAAAAATGTTTTAGGTATTTAAAAAAGCCTTGGCTTTTCATCCCCTGCCAGTGGTAATAGACAAAGACCACAAGAGCGCAAGCTGCGGTCACATTCAGTTTGCTTGTAGGGGACATAAACCCTGGGATTAGGCCAAGAATATTGCTGGTAAAAATAAATATACCGATAGTAGCAACTAAAGGTACGTATTTTCTTCCCTGTTCCCCAACAATTTCAACTAACTGATTTTCAAAAGTTTGGATTAATAATTCCAGGAAAACTTGAAGTTTGGAAGGAACAGATCTTAGATTTCTTGAAGCTATTTTGAAGAAAAATATAAGGCCCACTGATACGATGATGCTCATCACCACATAGTCAGGGATAAAATGCTGTGGATTTTTAATTTGGATTCCAAAGAGAGACAGGAATCCTGCTATAGGTTTGCTGAATATTTTGTTGAACAATTCTACGATGTACAGACTATGTTCTAGTTTTTCCATTTCATTATTTTCGAAGCGGCAGCCAGACCTTCAAACAGAAATACTGCGATGATGGTCGAAAATCCTGCCACAAAGGCTAATATTTTTTTGTGAAAAAAAAGAATTATAATAAATATTACTCCAATAATCAATATGAGTCTAAGTCCATAAAACAAAACAGTTGACTTTACAGCCTTTTTTTTCTCGAAATACAAGAACTTGGTGATGGAATTTTTCAGCCAGATAAAACTAAGAACAGCTGTTACAGCTCCTAATAATAAGAGCGCCGCAGTCAGTAAGTCAAAGAGAACAATAGTGCCTATGGATAAAACAGAGGAAATCATAATTATTTCATTTGGTATGCGCTTTAAAATTTTTTCTTCAATATTCTGATTATTTGAATTCATTTCAATAACCATTGTTTTGCATTCGCGACTATTCTTCTTTGTATTTGTTTATGCCTCTGATGAGAGATATTATTCCTGATGCAATGCCGAATAAAAGAAAAATAATGAGAAGCCAAGGGTGAGTTCCAAATAGTTTATCTAAATAATACCCCAAAAAAAGACCAATGGCTATAGAAGAGGGCAGGGCAAGTCCAATGGAGCTCAGTTCTATGATTTTACGGGCACTTTCTTTTTTTGGCTGAGTTGATTTTTTCTGAGGCATCTGAAGAATCTTTAAATTTTCATCTTTCATGTGAATTTTTATTGGGATTTGGCTTCAAGTTATTATCGGTCGAATCCAGGTTGCTGTCAAGCCTGCTGTATTGATTTGTACAGGGGGTTGTGTTAAATTCTTATCAATATGGATCAAAGAAAACTGGTTTTTTTATTCATCGGGATAGTTTTATTTATTGTTCTGTGTCCTATTGTAAGTTTGGC
>Ga0180434_10003121_pt1 | contig 21309 bp, 18 predicted proteins | sample SS_ome_7_FD_132453 | JGI IMG/M metagenome (GOLD analysis project Ga0180434, IMG submission 132453) | Hypersaline lake sediment archaeal communities from the Salton Sea, California, USA - SS_1_D_2 metaG | ecosystem: Environmental > Aquatic > Non-marine Saline and Alkaline > Hypersaline >...
ACGCCCTGTTCGTCGAGGTCGCGCCATGGCGTCTGGTCGCTGATCAGCACCGGCACGCCGGCGGCCAGCGACTCGTGGATCACGTGGCCGTAGTTTTCTCCGCGCGTGGGCAGGAAGAACAGGTCGTGGTTTCGCAGCTTCGGGGCGACCTCCTCGTGCAGGATGGGACCGTGGTACGCGACGGCGATGTTCGACGGCAAACGGTCGATCTCGCGCCGGCACGCCTGCCAATAGGGTTCGTCGTCGATGACTCCGTAGATGTCGAGCGTCAACGCCACGGTCACCCGGCCGAGCACGCGCAGCGCGAAGTCGAGGTTCTTCATCGGGGTGACGCGGGAGAGGAACACAACCCGCAGCGGGTCAGAATCGCCTCGCGTGTTGGCCGCCGCATCCGTGCCCAACTCGACGAAAGCGGCCGGCAGGTTGGGAGCAACGACGATCTTCGTCGCACAGGAGCCCATCATCCGGCGGATGTTTCGGGCTTCGTGCTCGCTGGAGGCCTGCCAGGTCAGGTTGCGGTACAGCCCCATCGGTCGGGACAACAGCAGATAGGGGCGTTTCTTCCATGCACGAATGCGCAGCGCCCCGGGCGAGAACTCGCCGCGCGGCGCGAGGACGACCGGCCGGTTGGGAATCCGCCCGAGCCGACGCGCCAAAAGCGGACGGGCGGTGAACCGCGGATCGAAGCAACTGTTCAGGTACAAGACGTCGTGCGGCGTTTCACGGATCAGCCGGCTCAGGCTGCCCAACGACCGGCTGCGCGGCGACGCGTAGAAGACACGGGCTTTGCCCAGCGTGTTCCACTGATCGATCGCCACGTCGGCGTAGGGGGTCGACTCCAGCGCGTCGCGATCGGCCGTGATGATGCGGAAGTCCAGCTCGTCGCCCAGAGCGTCGACCAGATTAGCGATGGTACGAACCGGCCCGCCGGACTTGTAGCCGGGCAGGTAGTAGCGGACGAAGGTAAGTATCGTCGGCCTCATTCCCGGCCCTCCCGGCGGACCAACACCTCGTCGCCAGCGGCCAAAGGGGTCGGCGACGGAACGCCCCGCCACGGAGCCACGGGGCGCGCGCCCCGGGCCTGGACGTGAGCGATGATCGCGAGCAGATAGCGGGCAGCCGCTTCGGGGGCAATGGCGCCCAGGGCCCAATTGCGAATTGCCGCCCGTCGCTGCGCGGAGAGGCCTGGGCTGTCGAGAACATCCTGGAGTGCCTCGCACAGCGAATCGACCGAGCCGGCCTGGAACACCCGGCCGCGCCGCGGATCGCCCACCAGATCGGCCGCGCCGCACGCGTCGCTGACGACCACCGGTGTGCCAAGGGCGAGCGCTTCGTTGACCACGGCGCCCCAGCCGTCGTACCGGCTCGGCAGGATGAGTGTGTCGGCCTCGGCCATCCAGGCACGCACGGCGTCGTTGGGCAGGCTGCCCTGCCAATGCACACGTGCGGCGAGGCCGAGGTCGTCGGCAAGCGTCGTGAGCCGTTCGCTGTCCGTTCCTTGGCCGACGAAACAAAGTCGCCACGCTCGCGAACTCAGGCGTGCCAACGCGTGCAGAAGCAGATCGACGCCCTTTCGTGGGATAAGCTGTCCGACGAACAGAAGCTTCGTCTCGCCCGGCTCGCCGGCCCAAGGGTCGTCGAGGTCTTGTCGGCTGTCCTTGGCTCTGTCATTGGCCACGAAGTAGCCGAACGGGTAGGCCCGCTCCGCGGGGAATCCTTGGCCGGTATACCAGCGCACGCCGAGTTCGCCGGTCGCCAGCAGGAAGTCGAGTCGTCGTCGCCACCGCAGCGCCAGCGCGGCGTAGCGCAGGCGTCGCAGCAAGGCCTTCAGCCCGTCGTTGTGCCGCGCCGGTTCCGCGAAGACGCCGAGGAGTGCCTCGCTTCGGCTGACTTGCCGGAGCGCTCTGGCTGTTTCCGGGTAGGCATGCAGCCCGGAAAAGATATGGACGGAACCAGCGGTGGCATATTGGCGCACCAGTTCCCGGCGCTGGGCGCGCGACGGTTCGACCACGAGCCGCGCCGGCGCGAAGTCCGGACGCTGCCAGCCCTGGCTCTTGCGGGCGCTGGAGATATCTGCTTCGGCAACCGCGACCACCTCGCCCGGCCACAACGCAGCCGCGGCGCGGAGCAGCGGCGCCTGATGGATCGAGGGGCTGTTGAGCCAGAAGACTAACGCTTCCACGGCGGCTCCTCGTTTGTCATGGCCCGGGCGGCCCCAAACAGCAGCCACACAAGCAGTCCCGCGCCGCCCAGCGCGAAGAAGAGCGATTCGCCGACATTGACCAACAGCGCGCCGAGCGCCAGCGCCAGCGGTGCCATGGCCGTCTTCGATCGGAAGGTGGGCCAGAGAATACTGGCGATCAGGCCGACGAACAGCGCGAATCCCAGGATTCCGACCTCCTCCAAGACCGCGGAGAAGAGAAAGCCCTTCTCGACGGAGGCTCCCACCGGCAGATTCAAGACGGAATCGCGCTTGACGTGGAACTTGCGCGGGTCGGAGGCGACGCCGAAGCCGATGCCCGTGATCGGATGCTCCTGGAAGTTCGCCCACGACTCCTGAATCACATCGCCGCGCGACGCGTGGAACGCCTCGGCGACGGCACGGCCGGTCCGGCCCTTGAGGATGAACGACTCGATCGAGCGCTGGATGGTCTGGACATTCAGGAGTATGACGATCACGGCGACAATCAGAACGGGAGAGAGCCGCACGAGCAGCGTCATGCCGCGGCGCATCACGCCGGGTCGCCGCAGGATATTCCACGCGACACAAAGCAGCGGCGCGCCGACGGCCGCCACGGCCCCGGTCCGCGATTGCGTGAGGAAGAGCGAGGCGAGGGCCGCGGCCAGCAGCGTCCAGGGAAAAATGCCCCAAAGACGCCGTTCGAAGAGCATAATCGTCAGCCACGCGCTGAGCACGCCCAGGAACGTGCCGTAGGCTTGCGGATGGTTCAGGATGCCCTGGAAGCCGCGGTTGTTGCGCACGTAGCCCAGCGGCATCGCGATTAGCGGCAGACTCACGAACACCACCACCGCGAGGAGGACGAGGAACCACGTTCGCCAGTAGCTTGCCTCGTGGGCCGTCAGATGGAACCCCCACAGGATGGTGCCGGCGCCGAGGGTGAAGCTTACGAGTTTGAACAGCGACACGTCCGGCGCGTAGCTGACCGCGACCGCCAGAAACGCACTGACGCCGGAGAAAGCGAGCAGCCACACAAGGGACGCCGGAATCGAGAAGCGGTTGCGCAGCGCCGAGACGACCACCGACACGAAGGCCGCCGCAATGACGATCCAACGCAGCAGATCGCTTTGCGCCGCCAGGCTGTAGATGCCCGGATTGAGGAACGTCAGCAGCCACGAAAGGGTCAGCGCTTCGATGGCCCGGCGCGCGCCGCCTAGTGCCCAGAGCGTCAGCAGGACATACGCTCCGACATGGGCGAAGGGCCCCGCCAGCGGCAACCCCAACACCAATAGCACCTTCAGCACGATCCCGACGACCACCCAGACGGGAGTCCGGCTGGTCAGAACCCAGGATTCGAAGGCTCTGGTTGTTTGGGCGTGGATCATGCGGTCATTGTGCCCGAAAAGTGCGTCTTTGCCGCCATCGAGATTGGTAGTTCCGAGTTTCACCGTGTAGGGTACCCGGGCGGGAGGGCGAAGCTCCTGCCGAGCCGTGGATCTTCAGGGTATCAGCGGCTCGGTGGGAACCTCGCCCTTCCCAACTTGGAACCGCTGAGATCAACAATATCCGAGTCTCCGATTCGTGCGTCCGGCGACCGCTTGGAATATCCGAAGTTGCTCGGGTGTCAGCTCTTGCTTCCATCGTTGATCAAGCCTGATTTCGCATTCGTCTTTTCGGAATCGCATGGGGTTGCCGCCGATGTTGTGCGACTGTTCCTTTTGCAGTGTCAGCACGCTCGACTCAAAGTCGAGGCCGATAAACTCAAGAATCCGCTGCATCGTCGCCCGCGGCTCGGTGCATAGTGTCTCGTACTTGACGTATAGGACGCTCTCGTCGGGGATCCCTCGCCTGGCCCATTGCGCCGCGCGATGCGAACGCCGCCACATCTTCGCGGCGTCCTCCATGGGCACGCCGGTTCGTCGGATTGTCGAGGCACACACCGCGCGTCCGTCGCGCACGAGATAGATCAGCCTGTATTGCTCCGGGGCAGCCAAGTACAGAAGCTTCAGCCGCCTTGCGTCTTTGCTGGAATCGACGATGACCGGCTTGCCCGTGGCCTCTCGGATGGCGTCGTACCACAACAGGGATGTTTCAATCGCCCGATAATGGGCGGGCGCGAACAAACGACATGCCCCCCGCGCCAGCGCGGGCGAAGCAAGGCAGAGAGCGGCCCGCTCGAACGCGGAAGCCAGGGAGCCGACGGCGTCCTTTCGGAGCATCACCTCGGTTTCGAGAAGCGGTCTGCGGTCTGCGTGCCATCCCAGTTGCTTGCGGACGATGTTTTCGACGTTCCGCCAGAAATCGCACTGCGCGACGGGTTGTCCGCAAGTACAGGGCTCACGATTCTCACGCGAGCAGAGACTCAGGCGATGGATCTCGCCTAGGGACTGAACGGTGGAGTGCCTGCTCAGAAGCAGGTCGAGAAGCGTGCTTCCACTTCTGCCTGTTCCGCCGATGTAGACGACACGTTTTTTCGCGGCGATTGCGGCCATCGTCCTACGCTTCTCCCCCGCGGCCATGAAAGGCGGTGCAGCCGATGCCGACGTGCTTTGCGATCGCCCAGCAGAGGATCGCTCTCCAGACGACCTGTGCCAGCGCGTTGGCGACGGCCGCTCCGACGGCGCCGAACAGAGGGATCAATGCCAGATTCAATGCGATATTCAGCAGCGATGCGACGCCCACGCCCACCAGCGTATAGCGCTCGTGGCCTGTCATGTTCAACAGCATGCCGACCGGCCCCATCGCGGCGCCGAGCAGTTGGCCGACGCACAACACGGCCAGGGGCTGATACGACGGGATATAGGCCGAGCCGACGACGAATGTCAAGAGCGGCTTGCCGAAGAGGATGAACGCTCCGGCCACGGGGATCGCCGCCAGCAGATTGATGCGACTCGCGGTCGTAACGATTCGCTGGAGCCGGGGTAAATCGCCTGCGCTGTAGAGGCGCGCGAAATGCGGCGAAAGCACCTCATTGAGCGCCCCGAGGGTAAAGATCACGAGGCTCGATCCCGCGACCGCGACGCGATAATAGCCGGCCTGCTCCTTGGTGGTCAACAGACCGAGCATGAAGATGTCGGTCTGGCTACTGATTACCTGTACGCCGGCAAGCAGGGAGAGCGGCAGCGTGCTTGCCAACCATACTCGTGTATCATATTTCGGGGGCGATTGTCGCACCGGCAGAGGCAAGCCCTTGTAGAGCATCAGGGCGCCCAGAACGAAACTCACGGCCGCCGCCGCCACATAAGCCGCCATCGCCAACGGCGGCGTCAGTTGGCTGGTGAGGATCACAACGCCCAGCAGGACCAGCAGCAACGCCGGCTGAACCAGCTTCTCCGGCAACTGCCCCAGAACCACCCTCCGCAGTCCCTGAAGGGCCGCCGCCCGCAAACGGTTCAAAGCGATCAGTGGCAGCAGGGCAAATGCCCAACCGAGGGTCATCAGTTGCGTCGTGTCGATCCGGTCGGCCAGACTCGACGCCAGGAGCAGGGCCACCAGCCCCATCGCCACGGAGATGACCAGCACCGCGCGGGTTGACCAGCGGAGAAGCCCGTGCAGCAGCCCCCACGACTCGGCGTATTGGTAGCGGGCAATCTCGCGGACCAGCAAGGTCGGCATCCCGAGTTGGACCGGCACGGCGATCAGCGTCATCACGGAAAACGCGAACGCGTAGATGCCGTAGCCTTCCGGCGAAAGCACGCGAGCCAGCACGATCGACAATAGCAGACTGAGTGCGGTGTGGCTCACCTTCAGCGCGACACTGCCGATGGCACCCCGGGCCAGCTCGGTCTTCAGCCGACGCGTGTCGAATAGGCGCACGTAGGCGGTCGGTGTCATGAGTTGGTTTGCGACTCCAGTACGGCCACGATCCGCTCGCACGCACGGCCGTCGCCGTAGGGGTTCGCTGCGTTGGCCATGGCGGCATGGGCGGTCGGGGCAGTCAACAGTTGGCTAGTGGCATCAACGATCGACGCCGCCTCGGTGCCAACCAGCCTCGAGGTGCCCATCTCGACCGCCTCGGGCCGCTCGGTCGTGTCGCGCATCACCAGAACCGGCTTGCCCAGGCTGGGCGCCTCTTCCTGGACGCCGCCGGAGTCGGTCAACAGCAGTGCGGCACGATCCATCAATGCGACAAACGGCAGGTAGTCCAGCGGTTCGATCAGGTGAATATGGCCATCGCCGCGCGCGCCGAGGATGCGGTGGACCGGCCCGCGGACATTCGGGTTGCGATGGACGGGATAGACGAAATGCACCTCGGGAAAACGCTCGCTGAGCGTCGCAATCGCATGGCAGATGCTTTCGAGCTTCGGCCCGAAACTCTCGCGGCGATGGGCGGTGATCAGTACCATTCGGGGTGGGACATCGGGGGCGGATGTGTTGCCCGGCTGGAGCATTTCGGGTAAGTCGGGCACCACCGGCGGCGCGGCCCGGACTCTCCCAAGCGCGATCCGCAACGCATCGATGCCCGTATTGCCGGTGAGGTGGACGGCCGCCTCCGGCACTCCCTCGCCTAAAAGGTTTCGGCGGGCCGTCTCGGTCGGGGCAAAATGCAGATCGGCCACCCGGGACGCCAGCACGCGGTTGATCTCCTCGGGAAAGGGCGAATACTTGTCGCCGGTCCGCAGCCCGGCTTCGACGTGGCCGACGGGAATCCGGCGGTAAAACGCACACAACGCGGCGCACAGCGTGGTCGTCGTATCGCCCTGCACAAGCACTATGTCGGGCTCGACGTCGGCGAAGCAACCGTCCAACGCGGCGACGGCTCGCGCGGTCAGCTCCGCGAGCGTCTGGTTCGGTTGCATCAACTCCAGGTCGACATCCGGCCGAATCTCGAACGCCTCGAGCACTTGGCGGAGCATGCCTCGATGCTGGCCGGTCACGCAGACATGCGGCCGAAGTGTGGGGTGATCCTGCAGGGCCAGCACCAACGGGCAGAGCTTAATCGCCTCCGGCCGGGTGCCGAACACCAACGCAACATTGTTTGTGGAAGGCATAGTTCGTCGCTACACTCCGCCGGACCCCGGCAATCCGCAGCCGCGTCCGGGCAGACTCCGTCCTTGTCGGTCGCACCGCCACGTCCTGATCTGTCGACTGGCGCGGTGCGAAACCGGTTTCGGGAAGCCTGTTCTTTATCGCGGCTCACTGCTACCATGGCGGCGCAGCCGGAGTGCCGTTCCGCCGAATGCCTTGTCAGGCGTTTGATTTCTTCATCTTGCCAAAGGCAAAGATGGCCGGTCTCATGAATCGGGGAGCGTATCTCTGATGTAAAACGCCAAGCCAATACGCGACCCTTGAGAACGAAAGGTACGATGGCTCGGCTTCATAGCCATAGACCACACACTCAAGCTCGTTCTTTCTCATGATATTCTTCAATTTCCGAATACTATTGCAGCGATAGACCGTCGGAAACACGTCCTCCGCCTTCCTCGACTGCTGGACGAAGGATGTTACCTTGCAGTGATGTTTGTTGGGGATAATCGTTGCGGCCAGCGCAATGTAGCTCCACCGATTCGGAGTTCTTACGCAAAGATAACCCCCGTCTTTCAAAACACGGTGGATTTCCGAGAAGAATTGGTCGGGATTTGGAATGTGCTCCAAAACATTGTCGCAGACGATAAGATCCACGGAATCGCTCTGAACAGGCCAGGAATCTCCCTGAATACGACGGAACTCGTCCAGAAATGGATTGCCCTGAGCGACCGGATCCACGTCGAGCCCGATGACCTGAGCGACCTTCCCTTTGAAATTCCGAAGTTCCCTCCTCAACGGCACCGGATCTTCCTGGTACTCGCCTCTTCCGCAGCCAACATCAAGAACGACCGAAGATGCGTCCAGGAGCGACTGGACTCTGCTGAAGAAAACGATAGTTCCGTCAATATCGGTGAATCCGCCGAATAACGCTTCCGGATAAAATCGTTCCTTATTGGTCATTGCGTTATCCTCGGGAGCATCTAGGGGCTGACCTCAAATTATAGCCTACCGCGGACGCTTCTCCGCCGCCGATCGGCCGCGGGGAACTAACTGGTCCCGGAGAACCGTTACGGCTGCCACTGTGGTTGCAGGCGGAAAGATCCGCGCCATTGGCGCATTCAGGAAAAGGACGGACTTACCGGGGCTTTGTCGCATCCGTCGACGAGGCGGCCCGGCTCAGGTCTGCGGCCATCGTGCGGGGGCATGTCGGATTCTGTCTTGCTAACACGCAAGGCCGTGAACTTCTTCAGGAGGTTTTGATCCCGCCTCCGAGCGGAAGCTCGCTTTGGCTGGCGGCTCTGCCGCCCTGGGGGGCGACGGGAAGCGAACTGCCGGCGATCTCCAGAAACAGCGATTCGACCGGCCCGACCAATGCGAACAGTTGCTGCAACTCCTCGACGCCCGGCTGGTTGCCGTGGGCACCGAAAACGGCAACATGCCCGACCGCTTGCTGGCCCAGGAGCAAGGGGACTTCCAGCCGCCATCCGAACTCGCGGCTCAGTTGGTCGGGTTGTTCCCATCGGGCATGGTACGACTCCCGCTCGGCCGTCATGTTGATGTCGAGCCGAATCTGCTGCAGGCGCAGTTCAGCCGCCGAGGCGATCAGCGCGTCCCAGAGCAGGTGCCAAGGCCGCGTTCCCTGCAAGCGAACCGCCGACTGATGGGGCCAACGCTCGCCCGACGTGCCCGAGGGCCCAAACGCGCGGCGCAGCCGCTGCAATCGGCTGCCCAACAGCAGTAGTTCCGTGCGGCCGAAGACGCCGGTGGCGATGAAGATCACCACCACGCTGGCACACGCGATTAGGGCGATGAAGTCGCTTTTCAAAAAGACGCTCAGCAGCGCGGCGGCGGAGGTCACCGCACACGCGCAAGCGACCAGCGCCAACACACGACGGTTGCTTTGCAGCAGGTCGAGCAGGCGGTGGTGGAGATGGCCGCGGTCGGTGGCGTAGATGCTCCGTCCGGTCAGTTTGCGTCGCAGGATGGCCGCGACGGAATCGAAGATGGGGATCGCCCAAATGGCCAGCGGGGCGGCCAGCAGGACGGTGCCGGCCCCCTTCAGCGAGGCCTCGACGGCCAGCGTGCCGACGATCAGCCCGATGAGCATGCTGCCGGCGTCGCCGAGGAAGATGGTCGCCGGTGGGAAATTGAAGCGGATAAAGCCGACCAATGCGCCGGCAAAGGCCACGCCCAACAGGGCCGTCTCGTAGCGGCCAATCATGGCTGCCATCAGGGCGATCGTGGCGATTTGGATCAGCCCCAGCGTGGAAGCCAGCCCATCGATCCCGTCGAGCAGATTCAGGCTATTGATGGCTCCCAGCAGCCAGAAGGCGGTAAGCGGATAAGCCAGCCAGCCGAGGTGGAAATGGGCGCCGAAGATGCCGACCTCTCGCACAACCAGGCCGCCGGCCAGCAGGATCCCGATGGCCGCGCACTGGCCCAACAGCTTTTGCCGTCCCCGCAAGCCGACCACGTCGTCGACCAGTCCGACGCCGACGATGGCGGCCCCGGCGAGCAGTAGTCGGGCGAGTTCCCACCAGCGTTGGTAAAGGTCTTCGCGAAAGGCGTTGGGGAAAACCACGAGCAATCCCAGCACCACGGTCGTTGCCAGAAAGACCGCCAGCCCGCCGCCCAACGCGGTCGGTTGCGTGTGCAGCTTGCGGTGGCCGTCGGGGCGATCGGTAAACCCGATGCGCATCGCCACCGCCCGGATGAGCACCGTCAGGACGATGCTCATCACGCACGCGGTCAGGAACACGTTGATGATGGTGACGGTCAAGGGCTTGTGGAGTCTTCCGGAATCGGTTCAGCGGCGCGCTGGGCTGCAAGCCACGCATGCACGTCGCCGGCGACGGCTAACAGTCGGGCGTCCGCTTCGGCGGGCCGTTCGACGGGCGTCTGCAAGAGCACCTTCACCAGCGGCGGCCACACCTGGCGGCCGGCCATGGCGAATCGGGCCTTGCCCAGGTCGTATCGGCCGAAAATGGTTTGTTCTCCCAACTGATACCAGTATAGCACTCGAACGCGTTTCCCCTCGCGCTCCCAGGTCGACAGACTTACCGGAATGCGCGGCGCACCTTCGACGTCCAGATCGACGCGGTCATCGCCGATCTTCTGCCAGCCGGAAGCCCGGTAGCAGTTGGCCGGATAGTGCCGCACGCCGACGTCAAAGTCGCGAAACACCGCCGTGTGAAGGGTAAGGAGGTCCCCCCCGGGGCCTCGATAGACACGGTCGACGACCGAGCTGGCCCCGATCTTGGCGAAGAGTCTCACATCGAGTTCATCCGCGGGCTCTCCCGACCATCGCCCGAGTTGCATCGGCAGGTCGTTCAGGTCGTACTGCGGCAGGGCGACGTCCTTGGCCTGCAGGGCCTGACGGAACTGGCTGCCGGCGACCTGCACGGCCAGCAGAATCGCGGCGGCGACCAGGATACGCGTGAGGGTCTTTCGTTTATCCATGGTTTGGCTTATTCCGGTTGATGGGTTTATTGCATCTCAGACAGCTAAGGTTGCTACACGTCGACGCGCCGGTGCGTGGTTCTTCATTGCATGACCATACCCATTCGCTTGCGCTTCGAGCTTGAATTGTTTGGCATTCCATTCTCGGGCACCCGTAACTACTCGGCTGTCGCTTCCTGGGCGGGCAACCGGGGCTTGTAGTCCATGTCCTTGTAGCCGCCTTCAGTGGGGCCGGTCACGACGGCTTCGATCAGATCGACGCCGAAGCCCTTGAGGATCTCGCACGCTTCCGAAACCCGCGGCGTCTGGCTGACATCCCGCAGGATCGACAGCACCACGGCGTCGACGTGCTGGGCGAGGAACCGAGCGTCGGCCACCGGCAGGATGGGGCTCGCGTCGACCACGACAAAGTCGTATTGCTCGCGAAGCTGGTCGAACAGCCCGGCTGCGGCACCATTGGACAGCGCCGTGAGGGCCTGCCGATCCCACATGCCGGCGGTAATCACGCCCATGTCGAGGTTGCCGGGTTCCTGGATCAATTCCGACAGTTCAGCCCCGCCACGGAGAAACTCGCAGACGCCGGGCCGCAGCGGGAATCCGAAGATCTTGTCGACCGCCGGCCGACGCAGGTCGAAATCGACCAGCACGGCGCTGCGTCCATTGCGGGCAAGGCTGGTGGCCAACTGCGTGGCCAACGTCGTCTTGCCTTCCCCACCCATCGCGCTGGTGATCAGCACCACCCGGGTCTTGTCGACCTGGGCCTTGCGCAACAGTCGGGCCGCGATGCCGTCGGCCGCCTCGGTCAGCCGGGAGTGCCAGAGGTTCTGTCGCGGCGCGGAGCCGTTCAACCGCCGGATGACCCGATCGGGGATCGTCGGCACACAGCCGAGCACCGGCAGCCCGAGGCCGCGCGAGACCTCATGGGCCGAATTGATCCGCTGCCGCCGCAGATCCCACAGGACCAACCCTACTCCGGGCAGGCCCAGCCCGACGAACATGCCGAAGATCGTCAACGGGATCCGAGCCGTGCGGTCCTGGACCTCCGGCACTTCGGCCTTCTGGACCAGATTGATCCGGGATGTCGATTGCAGCTCGACCTTGACACGTTCGCGTTCGGCGGCGATGCCGGTAAGCACCTGGTCGAGGTGCTCGATTTCCGCACGCATCATCTCCACGTCGATCGAGGAGGTGCCGCAGCGCATGGCCTCTTCACGCTTGTCGGCCACTTCGTCAATGAGTTGCTGCTGCTGATCCCGGAGCGTCTGCACTTCGATGGCCAGTTCGCGGGCGCCCGACTCGACCTCCTGAAGCTGCTGGCGACGCAATTCCTCACGCAGCTCGTCGGTCCGCTGGCGGTACTGCTCCTCCAGGATGCCCAGATCGCGGCCGTAACGCGTGACGTATCCCGATTTGACGTTTCCGCGGGCAACCGCGTTGGTGTAGGCGTCGCTGTAGCGGTAGGCGGCCAATTCGCTGAGCAACTGCCGGGCGTAGGGGTCCTGGTAGGCGAACCGGTCGAGTTCGGTGTCCGAGATTGTGGCTTCGGAGAGCACCTGCAATTCGGCCTGCTTGGCCTTCAGGTCGCCCTCGGCGCGCATCAACTGGAATTGTACCTGCATCAACTGGTTGCGATAGGCGGCCAATTCCTGCATGGCGCTTTGCTGCTTCAGCGACAGGGTTTCCATGTCGCCGGTGCCGAGCTTTTCGACCCATTGCCTCAGTTGGGCCCGCTTGGTGCGGGATTCCTTTTCCTTCTCGATATAGACACTGTCCAGCTTATCGAGCCGTTGTCCCCGCTGATTGCGTTCTTGGACGACGACCTTGTCGAGGTAGGCCTGGACGACCGCGTTGACCAGCGCCTCCACCTCTCGCGGGTTGCTGCCCGCAAGGCTTACCTCCATGATCTCGGCCTCGCCCGGATAGTGGACTCGCAGTTCTTCGGCCAGCCAGCCGACCTCGTCCTTCTCTGCCCGCACGCTCGGCAGATTGGCGATCTCCGGGTTCCGCAAAGCGGCATTGAGCACGAACCGGCTGGCGAGCAACTGCTGTTGCGTGGCCTTGAAGATTTCGAACTCCGTCTGGTGCTGGGTCTCCTGGGTGTCGAAGACCAGGGCCTGCTCCAGGGCGGCTACCCGCAGGAATGCACTGGCGGTGTAGCGGGCGCCAAAGAGGACCCAGATGGGCGGTCCGATGACCGCGGCCAGCAACAACCCCAGGACCATCGCCATGGCCCAATGCCGCCGCAGGGCGTGCAGGTAGGTGGTCACGTCGGCAGAAGGCGCCGCAGCGGCGGAAAGCACTCCCGGGCCCTGATGCCACGGGGCGAGAGCTTGCTCCCTAGACGGCGCGGCGGGGCCGGACAGCGCCAGCAAGGGCTTGGCTCCGTTGTCGGACGACGGATTGTGATCGTTCCGGTTCATGGATTAGGTCTCGTTCGGGATAAGGTGTGCCCCGAGGGGCGATAGTGAATAATCGGTCGAATGGTCGTGGTGCCAGGAAGCTTACTTCTTGCGCGACGGGTCGGGTTGCTTCGATTTCCGCAGGTCTTCACCCAGGGCAAGGCTGAACTGCCCCGTGTCGACCGGTTGCATGACCAACTGCGAGAGCAACGCCAACTCGGCCCAAAGCAGCGTCAACGCCAGCGGCATCATCAACAGCCCGGCCATGTCGTGGAACACCTTGTCGGCCAACTCCGTGCTGACCAGCTCGTGAAGGACGGCGGTGACGGTGATGCGGGCGACATTGGCTAGAATCGCGATAGGCACCGCACTGACGACAATGACCGCCCGCTCCCAAATCGGCCGCTTCTTCAGGACAAAAGCGGCTCCGATGCATACGGCAAAGAACAACATCAGCATCCGCAGCCCGCTGCACGCCTCGACGACGCCAAGTTGCCCCTCGGTCAGATGGATCACATTGCCGTGACGGAATGAAGGAATCCCCAACGTCTGCACGAGAAAGACGCTCGCGTGGGTAGCGATCTTCTGCAGGTCGTGGCTCAGCGCCCCCGCGAGAAACCCCGGCAGGGGTATCATGAAAAACAGGAACAGGATCGAGGGCCATGCCCAGTGCAACGCTCGCCATCCGCCGACCAACAGCGTCAGCCCAGCCAGGGCGGGCAGGATCGATAGAGCCGCAAGATAGCGAAAGTTGAAGTAGATGTAGATGCCCCAGGCCACCGCAAAGAGGGCCATCAACGCCAACCCCCACCAACTGCCTCGCTCCGGCCAGGTCCGAACCATATTCCGGCGATACCACAGCAAATACAGCGAAAAGGGGATGACGAAGAAGCCGTGGCCGTAGTCATCCTGATTCCACCAGACACCGACCAGCTTGCCCAAGGTATCGCCGTAGCCCCAGAGGAACACCCCGACAAAGACCATCCAGCCGAACATGACCGGAGCGCTGGGACGCCAGTGCTTCAAATCCGCTTGGATTGCACCGATTTGCTTCTTCAGTTCGCCGTCTTGCGTCATCGCATGCCTTTTGGCGGTAAGAGGTTGGCGGAAATCGCCGAGAAAAGTCTCCCGTAGTCCAGTTTGCCCGCACTCCGAGAAGCTGTCAATGTTCGGTAATGCTATCCCGCGGCGGTTGATCCCCCCGGGTTCGGTGCATGGCATTTGTGCCGGAACGCCTGCCCGAAGCAACGTGCGTCAACGAATAGCAAAGGCCATGCCGAAGATTGCCTAGTCGACCCATGGTGCCCGCAACCCCTAGCTTCCACTTGGATTACGATGACCAGCTTTCCTTTGGCCAAGACGCCGGCCGATCGACTCCGCCGGAAGGTTGGGCAAAACCTCAACAGCGATGATGCGAAATCGCAACGCGCCGCGCAGAGGGAACCGACTTCCGCGTCATTCCCGCGCACGCGGGAATGCCGTCCTTCGTTTGGCGGAAGTCTTACCGGATTTGTAATCGGTCCCGTTGGCCAATGGGCGGACTACAAATCCATCCTACAGAACCAACAGCCCGAGCTACGTCCCGCCCTGCCCCTGCTCGGCCCGGGCGACGGCGTTAAGAATCCGATCGAGCATCTCCCGCCCGCGGGGACCGCCGATCTCGAGGAACACCTCGCGAACCGCCAAGCTGCGTTTCCGGAAGGTGTCCCGCTCCTCGTCCGTCAGTGGGGGGGTGATGTTGACGTAAGGATTGTCGTCTAGCAAGTCCGCCTGCTGCTCGGCCGACAGCGTGCCGCGGAACCGGCGGAAATCGCCGCACAGATTCAGCACGGCCCGCTTTCGCTGCTTCTCCCGGAGAATCGTCTTCAGCCGATCCGTCTGGAATCGCACCTGGACCTCGAAGATATAGTCCTCCAGGTCGGCCATGGTCTGAAGCACCATTTGCTTCCGTTCGGGCGATAGCCGGTCGAAGAAACGCCGATTGGCGGCGGCCGTGGTGATGAAATGGGCGTGTTTGGGAAAGATCATCCAGTCGGTCACCTCGTAAAACTTCTGCCGCTCGATGGCGAAGACCGGGTTGACCTGCCCGTCGATCATGTTCAACTGCAACGCGCTGTAGACCTCCGAATAGGGCATCGGTGTCGCGCTAGCGCCGAACGCCTCATAGGCCGCCAGAAGGATCGGCGAGGTCATCACGCGCATCTTCACGCCCCGAAAATCCTCGGGCGAGCGGATTTCCCGGTTCGTCGTCCAGACCATTTCTCCTTCGGGAAAAAGCGAAAGAAGCTTCAGCCCCCGCTTGGCATAGAGCGAATCGCAAAACCCGACGAGCTTCGGATCGCTCAGAATCTGCTTGTTCACGCGGTCATTTTCGGAGAAGACAAATGGCAGCAGAAACACCTGAAGCTCGGGGATGTACTTTCCCAGCGTGCCGGGCGAGGCCATGGCGAACTCCAGCACGCCCATATTCAACTGCTCGGTCGTTTGGGCTGAGGTGCCCAGCGCGCCGTAGGGATAGATGACCACGTCGATCCGGCCGCCGGACGCCTTCTCGATCCGCCGCTTGAATTCCAGCGCATATTCGTGCTGTACGCTGCCCTCAGCCTCTTCGATCGCAAACCGCCAGACCTCCGGCATTGCGGCGTCTTTGCCCAGATCACCGCACGACGCGCACGCCAGCGCCGCGAGAACGGAGAGGATACAGCCGATTCGGGAGGAACAATCACTCATGGCTCTTTGTCGCGGGGGAATGAAGTGCTGGAGTCATGGTCATTGAAACGCCAGATCCCGCAGGACCAACGAAATCGACGGGAACGCAATCAATACGACGGCGGCCAGCAGCAGGATGGCGATAAACGGCGGCGTACCGCGGAGCACTTCCGCGTAGGGTCGGCGGAAAATGGCGATGGCGGTGAAAATGTCGCAGCCGAACGGCGGCGTGGCCGAACCGATGGCCACTTGCAGCGTCACGACCACGCCCACAAGCACCGGGTCGATGCCGGCCTGGGCCGCAATCGGGTGGAAGATGGGCGTCAGAATCAGGATGACCACGATCGGATCGACGAACATGCAGCCGATGAAGTAAGCCACGGCGATCGAAAGCATGATGGTCCAGTAGCCCGAGTCGGCCGTCAGGCCCAGCATGTCGTTCAACAGCGCACTGGGGATCTGTGCGAACGAGATCACCCAGGAGAAGGCCGCTCCGGCGCCGACCAGCACAAAGACCACGGCGGTGACGATGCCGGTCGACAGCGCGACTTGCCGCAGGTCGCCGAGGGTCATCTCGCGGTAGATGACGATCTCCAGGAAGGCGGCATAGAAGACGCAGACGGCGGCCGCCTCGGTCGGGCTGAACAGGCCCGAGTAGATCCCGCCCATGATGATCACGGGGAACCCCAACGGCAGAACCGCCCGGCGGATCGACTTCCGCCGTGCCGCCCAACTCGCTTTCGGCTGGCGCGGGATGTTCAGCCGCACCGACGCGACATAGCAGTAGACGCAAAACATCGCCAGGATCAGCAAACCCGGCCCGATGCCCGCGATAAACAGCTCGCCGATCGACGTGCCGGAGACCACGCCGTAGACGATCATCCCAATGCTTGGCGGGATCAGAAGCGCAATGTCGCTGGCGTTGATGATCAGTGCGGTGGAGAATGGGTCGGAATAACCGGCCTGGAGCAACCGCGGGCGCAGCGGCCCGCCGATCGCGACGACCGTCGCTTGGGTCGAGCCGGACATGGCGCCGAACAGCGTGCAACTGACGGCCGTGGTCATGGATAGCCCGCCGCGGACATGGCCGACCATGTTCATGACCATGTCCAGCAGGCGGTCGGCCGCCTGGCCTCGGGTCATGATATCGGCGGCGAGGATGAACATGGGCACGGCGATCAAGGCCGCGGGAGTGATGCCGCCGATCCACTGCTGGATCAGGATGGCCGGGCTGACGTCGCCCGGATAGTAGAGCAGCAGCACCGCCAACGCCGCCGCGGTCAGCGGGACCTTCATCGGGAACCCGAGCAGCAACAGCCCGATCATGATCCCGACGATCAGCAGCGTCATGAGCAGCATGTCAGATTTCCTGAATAACCGGCTCTTCGTACTCGTCCTTCCGCTCGAACGAGAGGTAGACGTCCCGGGCTGTAAGGTTCTTCACCACGGCCAGGGCATACTGGATGCTTGCCAGGAACAGCCCGACCGGCGCGGCCAGGTAGACGATCCACGACGGCACCCGAAGCACCGGATAGATGCTCCCCAACTGATACACGGTATGGACATAGCGGCAGGCGTAGCATCCCAAGGCGAACAACAGGGCCGACGTCGAGGCGGCAATAGCAACCATAAACACTTTTCGCCATCGGGGGCTCAACTGGTCGTACAGGGCCGTCATGCGAATATGCCGCCCCTTGCTCGCCGCATAGCTGAGCCCAACGAAGCAGACGATGATGATCAGGAACTGCGACAGCTCCTCGGCGAAGGCAAGACTATGGTCGAAGACGCTCCGCGCGACGACATTGCAGATCGCCAGCAGCGCAATCCCCAGCACCGAGGCCGAGAGGAGCCACTCCTCGAGCGTCTGGATTTGTTTCGAGATTTGCAGGACGATAGTTTCGAGCATGGGGCTCTTCCGGCTTATTCCAGGTCAATTCTACGGAGGGGTACTGAACCATCGGCCACGTATTATTTGTGTCTTTTTCGAGAACGCTGGTCAGCTGCAGCGAGCATAAAGCAGTCCCAAAGCCGACGCAACCGATGAGGAACCCTTAAACTGTTTCAGGGAAGCATCTTGCGATTTGCATCGCCTCCGAGGAGCCCGGCCCGTTCCAACGGCATCTTACCACAAAAACCGGGATTAGTCGCCCCGTTGACGCCAGTAGAACTCACGAACCGACCGAAGAACTTTATCGTACACAATATTTCACGGCCCTTGAACCCATGCGTGGGATATGGTATTCTGCGTTTTGGCACGTCGGGAGAAACGGAGCTTTGTCCCCGGCGTGTCGGCGATAGATTTCCCAGCCATTGCGGCATTGCCGCATACGTGGGCCATGGCGGCGTTGCCGCACACGTGGCTGGTTCCCAAAGATCAAGTTGGCGGTGTCGCGGTTGCGGCCTGAAGAACAGGTCGGGTTTGCGGCACTGTCGATTGCCAACAAGGATTCGTGCCGAAAGAAACCACCACCCAACAATCCACCTCCGCCGAGGATGGCCCGGTTGCGACGGTCGTCCTGCGCAATCCGACGGTGGCCGATGCCGCTGAGGTGTGGCAGCTGGTGCGAGAATCGGGGGTTCTGGATGCGAATTCTTGTTACGTCTACCTGCTCCTTTGCGAGCATTTTTCGGACACGTGCGTCGTAGCGCTGCGTGGCGACGACTTGGTGGGGTTCGTTACCGCCTACCGGTTGCCCAAGCGCCCCGACGTGCTGTTTGTCTGGCAGGTGGGGGTCGACGTGTCTGCCCGGCGGCAGGGGCTCGGCAAGACCCTATTGGACCACCTACTCGATCTTCCGGCGTGTCAAGGGATTCGCTTCGTGGAAGCGACCGTCGCGCCGTCGAATCAGGCTTCTCGCCGATTGTTCGAGTCCGTTGCCCGGCAGCGCGGCGCTAGCTGCACTTGGCGCCGCGGTTTTGTGGCGGCCGATTTTGGCGGGTCCTCGCACGAGGATGAGGAGCTTGTTCGCCTAGGCCCTTTCTTACAAGGGTGATTCCTACTCAAGGAGAAACGATGGATACCTTCAATCGCCTCGAATCCGAAGTGCGTAGCTATTGCCGGTCGTTCCCGACGGTCTTCACCGAAGCCCGGGGCCACACGATGATCGATGAAGACGGTCGCGAGTACATCGACTTCTTCGCCGGGGCCGGGGCCTTGAACTACGGCCATAACAATCCGGTGCTCAAAGAGCGGCTCATCGAATATCTTGCCGGCGACGGCATTACCCACGCCCTGGACATGGCCACCACCGCGAAGCGCGATTTTCTCGAGACGTTCGAGAAGGGCATCCTCAAGCCGCGGGGGATGGACTATAAGATCATGTTCCCCGGCCCGACCGGCACCAATGCCGTGGAGGCCGCGCTGAAGCTCGCCCGAACCATTACCGGCCGCTCGAATGTGATCGCGTTCACCAACGCCTTCCACGGAATGACGCTCGGCTCGCTCGCCTTGACCGGCAACGGCGGCAAGCGTTCCGGGGCGGGCGTGGCCCTGACCGACGTCTCGCGTATGCCGTTTCACGGCTATCTCGGCCGCGACCTCGATACGATCGACCTGCTCGAACAGCACCTCGAAGACGGCAGCAGCGGCGTCGACCTGCCGGCCGCGCTGATCCTCGAAACCGTCCAGGCCGAAGGCGGCGTGAACGTCGCGTCGAACCCCTGGCTGCGGCGGCTGGAACGGTTGTTGCGCAAGTACGAAATCCTCCTGATCGTCGACGACATCCAGGTCGGCTGCGGTCGAACCGGGCCTTTCTTCAGCTTCGAGATGGTCAATATCCAGCCGGATATCATCTGCCTGTCGAAATCGCTCTCCGGCTACGGACTGCCGCTGTCGGTCACGCTGATGAAGCCGGAACTCGACCAATGGGAGCCGGGCAAACACAACGGCACCTTCCGGGGCCACAACCCGGCCTTCGTCACCGCAACGGCCGCCATCGAGGAATACTGGAAGACCGACGAGCTTACCCGCAAGGTCCGACGCGATAGCCAGACGGTTCGCAATGTGCTGACCGACCTGTCCGAGAAGTATGGCGGCACCGTTCGCGGCCGAGGCATGATCCAGGGCATCGAGTTCGACGATCCGGACACTGCCGGCGAAATCTCTCGCGCCGCCTTCCATCGTGGACTGATCATCGAAACGGCCGGCGCTGCGGACCAGGTTGCCAAGGTCCTCGCGCCGCTGACGATCGACCCCGACGCCCTGCAAGCCGGGCTCGATATCCTCGTCGCTTCGGTCCACGCAACCCTCGGCCCCGCGATGATCGGCGCCGGCCCCGCCAACGGAGAAGACCATGATCGTAAGGACGCTTGACGAAATCCAAGGTTCCGACCGCGAGGTCTCCGGCAAGAACTGGACCAGTCGGCGGCTGCTCTTGGCCGACGACCGGATGGGTTTCTCGCTGCACGATACGCTCATCCACGCGGGCACGTCGACCGAGATCCACTACCAGAACCACCTCGAAGCGGTCTACTGCATCGAGGGCAAGGGGAAGGTGACCCTGGAAAGCGGCGAGGAGTTTCCGCTTCACGCCGGCACGGTCTACGCGCTCGACAAGCACGATAAGCACGTGCTGACCGCCGAGCAGACCATGCGGATGATCTGCGTCTTCAACCCGCCGCTGGTCGGCCCCGAATCGCACGACGAGAACGGCGTCTATCCGCTGTTGCGACTGGAAGAGCCGTAGTCTTGGCCCTCCGACGGCGCGATGATCCAGGTGGTGCGGTCCAATCCGGTATTGCCGTTCGATGGCTGGTGGGCGTAGATCAATGCGTCGTACACGCCCGGCTCGGCGGCTTCGTACTCGACACGGAACTGGCTGGGCGTGCCGGCATAGCGCATCGGCAACTCGGCCACCCGCTTGCCATCGCGACGGACCACCGCGCGGATCTCGAACCGATCGGCGTCCCAGAGCCCGTCGGGGGTGATCGGGCAACCGCACATCATCGTCACGTTGGCGTGGAGCTTGATCGTCTGGGCCCCTGGAAGCTTGATATGGGCCGGCGGCGCAAGCGCGTCGACGATCAGGCCCGGCATCTGAAGCAGCCATCCGTCGCCTTGGTTGATGTGGCGGCCCGGCACGACCCATTGCGTCGCGCTGACGCGACCGGCCGACTGACGCTGGGCCAGCGGGCCGTAGGCGGTTACCTCGATCAGCCGGGGCTCTTCCAGCTCCAGCGTCGCGGTGTACGAAGCCGCCTGCCGGGTCGACAGCGCATCGCCGCGGCCATGCTTCTCCTCCATGATCTTTTCGGTGTCGCCGGTGGTCCCCTGCGTGGTCCCTTGGGCAAGCAATTCTCCGGTCCGCGCGTCGCGCAGAGTAATCGACACGCCGCCCATCGAACTGCCGATGAACTTCGCCCCCTTGCTGATCACGTGGACGGTAATCTCGGTCGGCTCCGCAGCCGACGATGCCGCCAGGCAGAGAGCCACAATCAGGCCGGCCGTGCTTTTCCAGATGGTCATGAGGACATGCTCCTTGGGTCATGGGTGACAAATCGAAGGGTGCCGCGGCACAAAAACGACGCAAGCAATTATACGCCGACTTCAGAATACGGTAACACTTCAGCCGCCTGAAGTACGTCATTCCCGCGCAG
>Ga0180434_10003123_pt1 | contig 21300 bp, 13 predicted proteins | sample SS_ome_7_FD_132453 | JGI IMG/M metagenome (GOLD analysis project Ga0180434, IMG submission 132453) | Hypersaline lake sediment archaeal communities from the Salton Sea, California, USA - SS_1_D_2 metaG | ecosystem: Environmental > Aquatic > Non-marine Saline and Alkaline > Hypersaline >...
CCCCAACATAGGCGCGGTTGCCCTCGCCGCATGTGGTTGCGGCTCTTGCCGCACTCCTCCCGCCTCGAATGCCTAGAAGCTGTACCGGAGCGAAAGGATGCTGGCGAAATCGTTTCGCTTGAAGCCCGGTGACGGTGTGTTGTCGTACTCATCCAAAAGGGTCAAAACTGCCGACCATCTCGCAGAAAGGGTCGTGGAGAACTCGGTGACGGATACGAGAAGAACGTCCTCCAAGTCCTCAACCGACGGCAGCACCTCCAGAGACTGCATGAAGTCCAGATCGTCAAGCAGCACGTGAGTATATTTGCCAAACAGCCTGAGCGCGATGCTGTCTTCGTCGGTCGCGGTCTCATAGTCGTCGTTTATGTAGGTTACCCCCGCCTCACCTTCGAGGGTACGCTTTGGCTCGACTATGAACTTCCGCCCCATCCCGACTCCCAGCTTCGTCCGCAGATTGAGGTCCTTGAACTCATCCGTCTCAAGCGCCGTCGCCCCGTACACGTATACCCGCTCCCACGGGAAGTAATCGTACTTCAATTGGGCCGACGCGTTCCGCGCCGTCAACACATTCTCAGACTCCTCGTAGTTCCACGCAGCTCCGGCAGACATCCGGTCTTGCTTCGTTTCCCGGACCATCGACAGCCTCGCTCGCCCGTTAAGAGCTTCGACGTTCCCAGTGCGATACGTCGAACCGATGTCCACGTAGCCGCTCCACTTCGCTGGAGGGACCGGAGGCGCGTTCAAGGAGGTGACGTTCTTCAGCGGAATGCTCTGCGTCTCGCCCACAGCCGCAGACTTGGCAACCAGTGCCCCCGCCGCCCCCGGCCGCAGCGTGCCCTCTATCGTCTCGCCGGTGGCTAGCTTCACCTTCACCGGCTCATCGCTCGACACCTGCGCAACCGCGTCCCACTTGATGCTCACCGCACCCGCATAGGCCGTCTCGACCTGGAGCGTCCCGTCGGTCATTTCGACGATCTTCCCGGTGATCCGGTCGCCGTCCGTGAGCACCACTTCGTCGGCAAAGAGCCCACGGGCGCAGAGGCAAGCAAAACTCAACACCGCGACAACACATAAACGCTTCATCACTGTCCTCCCTCTCCCACGAGAGAAGCAGACCTTCCGCTCCTCTCAGACCAGTGTGTACGCTTGAGCCGACCCGCGGAGACCGCCCGCGCCCGGCAATCTATCTATATACCGTATACCATGCGGTGACAACTTGTCAAAGAGGCGGCTGCATGCGCCCCTTGCCCACACACGTTCCGCGAGCGCTCGCGCCGCCTGTTGCCTCTGCGCGACATCCCGCTACAATGGCACAATTCCATCCGCCGGACTGCGACGACGGCCGCATCCTCGGAATGCGGACTGTCGCCAGCCCCGTCGCCAAAACATTGTGCCATCCGTGGCAACGCACGCTCTTCGGCAACACCCCCTCCACGTCTTGCGCCTTGAAAGCGTCGCGACTACAATCCTTCCTGAACCACGGGACCATCGCCTCTCTCCAAATGGAAGGAGCATAAGATGCATATCACTCCCATTGAGAAAACCTTCAAGGGATTGTTGTTGCTCGCTGGGCTCCTCGTTGCTCTCATCTGCCCGGTCCACGCGGATCAGATCCAAGAGGTTAACTCGCTTCTCGATCAGGTGGAGGTCGCCTGGGCCCAGCGCGACGCCGAAGCCCTCGCTCAATGTTACAGCGAACACCTCCTCTTGGCCGTCGACCCTCCCGGCAGCCCGTCCGGCGCTGCAGTTTTCGACAAAGAGAAAGCCATCAAGTCAATATCCATGCGCTTCAAATCGGGGAAGAGCCCCAGCACGCACCAGTTCGTCAAGAGAGATATCATGATCGAGGGAGATGCACTCGCCTTGATCAGGATGACCGCTCTGGATCGCTGGGATAACGGCCGGTCTGAAATCACGACGACATTGGGAATAGCGTGCAGAGAGGGAGACACGTGGCGGATGTGCTTCGGCTTCCCCATGTTCTACCAGCCCGCCGTTCTCGTCACGGATGCGCTCGCCGGCAGCCAGGCAGAGCGAATGGGCATCCGTCCCGGCGACGCGATCACTCACTACGCTGGGCAGAAGATTGAGGTGGACTCCCAGCTAGTTGAGCTGGTGCAGGCGAGCGGCACCGCTGGCGACGGGGCTGACATCCAGCTTGGCCTCATGCGGGGGCGCGAATACCTCCAGCTCGTGGCTGCGCCGGGGCCGCTTGGCGTCAAGATGGAGACGCGCCTTCTGCCCGACGATGGCGCCAACATGATTGGGGCAGATGAGCAGTACCCTATCAAGGAAACTGCCGAGAGAGTCATTGAGGCCGTTAGGGCTCAGGACATGGATGCTTTCCTCGCTGAAGCCTCCTCGGAGGGGATGATGGAGTTTGCTTCCCCAGACGGCAATTTGAGACCGGTACGGATTACTGACTCTGAGAACGGCCGGAAACGTATCCTGGAGACGTGGAACGAGCTCTCACTGGCTCTCGAGCCGCAGAGCCTGCGATCCGAGGAATCCCGCGCCATCGTTAAGGGAAACCTTGGACTGCTGGCCTCACGGTGCAGATTCCGTGCTCGCAAGGGAAATGAATCCCGAACCGTGAACCTGCTGACGTTCGTGAGGCGCGATGGTCGTTGGCGGTTGTTCAGCGCTCTCCCCCTCAAGATAGACATCGGACTAGACCCGCCGCTCGAAATCAACGTGACCCCCGAAGAGCTCGCCAGAATCGAGGAGGGAGCCCGTGGCTCCTTTGCCGGCGTCGGCCTCCAGTTGGCAGAGGCCGCAGACGGCGTCCAAATCAAAGCGATCATCCCGCATGCCCCTGCGGACAAGGCAGGCCTTGCACCCGGAGATGTGATCACCGAGATAAACAGCTTGCCGACAAAGCACATGAAGTTAGGCGACGCGGTGAAGCTCCTCAGAGGTCCGATCGGAACGGTGGTGCACCTGGTCTTCCTCAGCCCCGGCTCCGAATCGTCCCGCCACGTAAGCCTGGCGCGCGACACGATTGTCCCAACGACAGTTAGCTCAGAAATCGTGGAGCCAGGAATAGGTCTGATCGTCATCTCCCGCTTCACAGAGCACACCCCGGCAAGCATGCGCCGCGCCCTGGAATCCCACGAAGCCGCAGGAGTTCAGGCGCTCATTCTCGACCTCACAGAGAACACCGGCGGATTCTACCCAGCCCTCTGTGAGGTTGCCGGCATTTTTGTCGGCCAAGAGCAGCCCCTTTGGCTCGTGCGAAAGCCCGCCGACCAGCAGGTTGAGGAGATAATGAGCCCTATCCCTCTTGAAGTTTCCTGGCCTTTGGTGGTACTGGTGGGACCGCAGACAACGGGGGGGGGGGAACTCGTCGCCGCAGCAATAAAGGACTCGGGCCGTGCGAGACTCCTGGGCCAAACCACCCCGGGGCTCGCCATCCTACGTAAGGTTGAAGAACAGCCTGACGGCAGCAGCAGGAAAGTCGTCCTCGGACGGTTCCTAAGGCCTGGAGACAAGACCATTTACGGCCATGGGGTTGAACCCGACGAGGTAGTGGACACAGGCTCCACCCGAGAGGAAGTCCTTCGTCGCGCCGCGGAAGTGCTCAAGGAGCAGATGGCCAGGTAGCGCCTCCCCGACACACGGTCCTCGCTGCTGCAACAGTGGCTTCGTCCGATTATCTGCGAGTTCAGCACGCATTGGCCGAAGGATAACATCGATGAACGCCCTGGATCTTGCCGAGCCCTTCTTCAATGAATTCGGGCTGCCCGCCCTCAAGGAGCACTTCCCGGAGATCGTCGACCGCGTCGCCGCAGGTCTCCTCGGTAGAGGCTCCGAGGTGCTCGGCGCTGACGACGACTTCTCCCGCGACCACGGATGGGGACCCAAGTTCCGCCTCTTTCTCGAAGAGCAGGATCACCAACGAATCGGCGAGGCCGTCGAGACAAAGCTGAATGAACTCAGGCCCACCGAGTTCCACGGCATCAACCTGGCTCGCCATCGCACCCACCCCATCTTCGTCTCCACCATCGACCACTTCTTCCGGCACCTTACCGGCTCGCCGCTGCCGCCGCACAATGCACACGAATGGGTCTCGGCTGACGAGAACGCCCTCCGCTTCGCCCAGGCTGGTAAGGTCTTCTACGACCCTCTTGGGCAGTTGACGGAACGTCGCAATGCCTTCGCCGACGCTTACTATCCAGACGATGTTTGGCTCGGCCGCATAGCCTTCAAGCTCTTCCTGCTGTGGCATTACGGAGACTACAACTTCTGCGGCCGCATCGCGCGGCGCGGCGACGGTATCGCCGCCGTGATCGCCCAGGGCTATTTCGTTGAGGCCGCCATACAGCTCGCATTCCTCTTCAACCGCCGCTTCGCCCCTTACTGGAAGCTGCTGCACTGGGCGTTCCTCCGGCTGCCGGACCTAGCCCCCGATCTCGAGCCCATGCTGCAGGATCTCGCCTCCTCATCCGACCTCGCCGCAAGTGCGCGCGTCGTTCGCGACATCTGCCAATTCTATAGAGGCATCCTATGCGACCACGGCATCTTCCCCGACGCAAAATGGCGCAACTTCATGGGCGCGTTCGAAATAGTCGAGCAGAAGATCCGCGACCCCGAGGTCAAACTACTGGTGAACGACTACTTCGCACCATTCCTTTAACCAGTGATAGGAGAAGACAGGAACCATGCGACCTTTCGACATTGCCCCTTTCGCACTGCCGAACCATCCGAGCAACGAGCTTCGCTTCGAAGAGCCCAGGGACATCACCCGAATCGTGGTGACTTTCCGCGGCGCGGCGCCTGCGAAGCTCGGCCTGTCGTACCTGCGCCAGCACTGGCCGCACAACCGGACTGAGCAGTTCAGTACCAACGAAGGTGGATGGGGCCGCGCCGACGACCTCTTCAGGTCCGCATGGCACAAGGCGGCTATCCGCAAGGACCGCCTCAGCGCTGCCAGGGCAGCCATCAGCTTCAAGGGTCTCGAAACCGAGTTCGGACCGCTCCCGGAGATCCGCGACTACAACGTGACCTTTCGACGCACCCTCGGCATTCGCATTGATGCGCCGCCGACGGCCGCCATCCGGCGCATCGAAGTCTTCACGCGTTCAGCGCCCATCGAGAGTATCCTTCGCGTCGAACTCGATGCCGGGAAAAAGACGAGAACTACGCGGTTGACCCTCTCTGGATATAACGCAGTCATGAAGAAGATCGTGCCCGGGAAGGGCACACGGATGGACGGAGAATTGCTGAAGCTCGATCAAAGAACTCGCCGCCGCACCTTCCTGATCCACGTCCTGCACATGCACCCGGCGAGCGCCTATTGCTATGACGACGGCCTCGTCACACTCGGTCTCGGGAGGGATGCCTTTACGGTCTCACTTGCCGCACTCAGTGACCAAGGACCCGTCTGGTACGCCGAAAAGGGCATGTTCATCACGCGGGAAGGCGACCCCACGACGTTTGCACAGTATAAGGAAAGCATCAAGGGCTCCCGGACCGTGGCCCAGCGCGTCATGAATCATCGCGAGCAGAGCTTCGGCGGCGCAAGGCTCTGCCAGCCCCGCCCCCACCCTGGCGCTTTCTGCATCGGCTGCAAGCGCGCCAGGCAATCGTTCTGGATCGAGCCCAACGGCGACATCGTGCTCCACGGCCAGTTCCTCAGGGAAGTCCCCGGCAAGGACACGCCGCTATTCCTCAACGAGAGCAACGGGCGTTTCTTCTTCGGGCTCGAGCGCTGGCGCGTCGAGGGAAGAGCCCCCGACCCGCCTCCCGTTCTGGCTTACAACATCCGCCTCTCCGACTCCGGCCTGACCCTCGAGCAGAAGTGCTTCGCCGTCCCGCTGGAGAAATCGCTCCTCAACGGAGAGTTGGCCGGCGACGATACTACGGTCGCCCTCGTTCGCTTCAGGATGCAGAACGCGGCCGGTGAGCCGCGCCTCGCCAGAATCCCCGTCGCTTACTCCTCCGACTCCCACCGGGCCCAGCTCAGGCTCGCCCGCCAGTTCAAGCGGCACAGCGACGACCTCGTTCCCCAAAGCCCGCTCGACAAGCTGGCAGCCACCGACGGACGCATCACCGGCCAGTGGCACGGCGGAACCGCGCTTCGCGCTTCCTACCGGACGACAATGGAGCCCCGCCCTCACGGCGACGGGCTCCTCTTCATCCAGGAGCTGCCGCCCGGCGCATCGTGCGAGCTGCTCCTCAAGGTCCCTTACGTCGCTTTGGATTCCGCTGAGGAACTCGCCGCCCTCGACGCGCTGGATTTCGATGCTTGCTACCGCGACATGAAAACCTTCTGGCTGCGAGAGGGCCGGCGAGGCGCTCACGTGCACACCCCCGAGCCCCGTCTCGACTCGGTCTACGCTCTACACCTTCCGATAATCCTCATGACTGATTTTGCAGTGCCCGACGACCCTGCACTCATCAACACCTCCGTCGGCACGAACACCTACCGGAACTTCCCCAACGAATCCTCCATGATCCACGAGGAGCTCGACCAGCGTGGACTCCACGACGAGGCCCGCAAACGACTGGAAATCTACCTCAAGTATCAGGGCAAGGGCTCCATGCTCGGCAACTTCACCGACTACGACGGGCTTTTCTTCGACAGCGGAGGATTCGAGGGCAATCGCGCCTACAACCAGAGCCACGGCTGGGTGATGTGGCGGCTCGCGGATCACTATTTCATGACGGGCGATGACGACTGGCTGAAGCGTGTGGCCGATTCGCTGGTCGCCGCGGCCGATTGGGTCTTCCGCCAGCGCCGGAACACAATGAAAGACCTCCCGAATTCCAGGGGCTGGGAATACGGGTTCCTCCCGGCCGGCGGGCTCGAAGACGTCGACGACCACAACTACTGGCTCGTGAATAACGTGATGTCGTGGAGAGGAACCGAATGGGCTGCAAGGGCCCTTCAGGCAATCGGCCATCCCGAAGCTCCCCGAATTCGCGCCGAATCAGACGCGTATCGTCGCGACATCACTCAGGGCCTCGAGACCTCCCGCCGATGCTCCCCGGTGGTCCGGCTCCGCAACGGCAGGTGGGTGCCCCACTATCCCAGCCGGCTCTACCACCGCGGCAGAGATGCCGGATGGATCCGCGAGCTACTAGAGGGCTCCATCCACCTCCTCCTCTCCGGCCTCTTCGACCCAGACAGCCGCCAAACCGATTGGATCCTCGACGATTACCAGGACAACCGCTACGGAGTCCATTTCGTCGGATACCCGGTGGATGACCCGGAAGCGGCCTGGTTCGCCAACGGGGGCTTCTCGCTTCAACCGAATCTCCTCCCCGGCCTCCTCCCGCACCTCGACCGCGACGAGCCGGAAATCTACATCCGGATGTTCTTCAACGCCTTCGCCTCCTGCTACGAGGAGGAGCTGAACGCCCTCATCGAACATCCCATTCCCCTGGGAGGGTACTACGGATACAGGTCGTTCAAAACGAGCGACCAGAGCAACGCCATGAAGTGGCTCGTCTACATGTTCGTCTACGAGGTCGGAGACCTCCTCCACTTCGGCCGCGCCCTGCCGAGGGAATGGCTGACCGACGGGAACGAGATATGGGCCAGGGACGTGGTCGCGCACTGCGGCCGCGTCGGCGTGACCTATCGATCACATTTGACGGAAGACCGCATCACCGCCGAACTGAAGCTCGACCTCCGGCACGAGCCCCCTAAAATGCTCGTCCGCTTCCGCCATCCGGAGAAGAAGCCCATCAAGCGCGTCACGATCAACCGACGCGCCCACAAGGCCTTCGACCCCGCTACGGGCGACGTCGACCTCTCCGGCATGAAGGGCGACGTGAGCATCGTCGCAAGCTACTGACGGCCGGCTCAGACTCACGCAGCCCCGCGCACATTTCCCACCAATGTGGTATAATATATTGTCGCGATTGCAGAGCCCCTGCCATCAGACCTCAGACACTAATGGAACGAGGCCGAAATGAAACTGCTTCCGAGCTTCCGAAACCTGTGCCTTACTTCAATCCTCGCCGCGCTAGTCCTATCATTCGGATGCGCGCCCGAAAGACCGGCGACCCACACAGAATCGCCCCAGCCCGCAGGAGGGAATCCCGAAATGGAAAAGGCCATCTTCGCAGCAGGGTGTTTCTGGGGCGTCGAAGCCTCCTTCCGCCAGGTCCCCGGCGTTACCTCAGCCACGGTCGGATACACCGGAGGACACACGCAGAACCCCACGTACGAGGAAGTATGCTCCGACACTACCGGCCACGCCGAGGCGGTCCTCGTCGAATTCGACCCGTCGAAGATCTCCTACGGAAAGCTCCTCGACATCTTCTGGGGCATCCACGATCCCACCACCAAGAACCGCCAGGGCCCCGATGTCGGCGCGCAGTACCGGTCCGCCGTCTTCTATCTCAACGACGCCCAGAAGGAAGCCGCTCTCGCGTCAAAGGCCGAACTCCAGCGCCTGGGCATCTACAAGAGACCCGTCGTGACCGAGATTGCGCCGGCCTCCGAATTCTACCCCGCCGAGGAGTATCACCAGCGTTACCACGAAAAGCACGGCATCACCTCCTGCAAGATCAACCTGCCCAAGTCCTGACTGCCAATCCCGCATGCGGCGACACGGGGGCCCGCAACCTTCCCCCAACCACAAGATCTCCGCAAAAAGGTCTTGCGCCAAAGCAACCTAGCCACTAGAAAAGTGGTTACTGTATCGCGCGTTCCGGAGACACCCCAAAGGAGGTTAGAAAATGGCCGTGATCAACTTCGGCGGAACCAGGGAGAAAGTCGTCACCCGCAAGGAGTTCCCCCTTTCCAAGGCTCGCCGCGTGCTCAAGAATGAAACCATCGCCGTGCTCGGCTACGGCGTTCAGGGCCCCGCCCAATCCCTCAACATGCGCGACAACGGCCTCAAAGTCATCATCGGCCAGGCCAAGCAGTTCACCAAGGACTGGAATCGCGCCAAGAAAGACGGCTGGGTTCCCGGCAAGACTCTCTTCGACATCGACGAAGCCGCCCGCCGAGGCACCATCCTTCAGATGCTCGTATCCGACGCCGCGCAGAAAGTCATCTGGCCCACCGTCAAGAGAAACATGAACCCAGGCGACGCCCTCTACTTCTCCCACGGCTTCTCCATCGTCTACAAGCACCTCACCAAAGTCGTCCCCCCCAAAGACGTCGACGTCATCATGGTCGCGCCCAAGGGCTCCGGCACTTCCGTTCGCCGCAACTTTCTCTCCGGCGCGGGCATCAACTCAAGTTTCGCCATCGAGCAGGACTTCACCGGCCGCGCCCGCGACCGTTGTCTCGCCGTCGGCATCGGCATCGGCTCCGGTTACCTCTTCCCCACCACCTTCGCCAAGGAAGTCACCAGCGACCTCACCGGCGAGCGCGGCGTTCTCATGGGCGCTCTCGCCGGAATCATGGACGCCCAATACGACGTCCTCCGCCAGAACGGACACTCGCCTTCCGAAGCCTTCAACGAAACCGTCGAAGAGCTGACCCAAAGCCTCATCCGCCTCGTCGACGAGAACGGCATGGACTGGATGTACGCCAACTGCTCCGCCACCGCTCAGCGCGGCGCGCTCGACTGGAAGCCCAGGTTCAAGAAGGCCGTCTTGCCCGTCTTCAAAGAACTCTACAAGCGCGTCAAAACCGGTGCCGAAGCCAAGCGCGTCATGAGCGCCTGCGGCCGCAAGGACTACCAGCAGCAGCTCGCAAAGGAACTCAAGGCCATACACGATTCCGAAATGTGGCAGGCGGGAGCCGCCACGCGGAAACTTCGACCCAAAGCAGCTGCCAGAAAGGTCACCCGCTCCACCAAAGGCGTCGCCGGCCGCAAGTCCAACTGAGTTCATTCATACCTATGTCTCGCCGTGGCCCAAGGGCGGCAACCCATCCTGGCTGGTAATCAAGGGTCGTTGCGGGATACGCCACGGATTGGAAGGGCTTTGGGCGTTTGGTGGGGGCAATCAGTTGCCCGGGATTACCGTTGTCGGCGATACACTTTTATGTAATCGACGCAAACGGCACTCGGCTTGAAGTTGCGAAAGCCGAAGAATCCACCGCGCGTTAGCGGCATTCGCGAAAACACACCGGGCTCGGTCTTGCCGTTATCCTGGACGTCGAGAACCTTTTCTCCATCGACCTCCAACGTGATGCGATTGCCCACAATCTGGAGATCGAACTCAAACCATGTGTCCGGTTTGCCTTCAAAGGGAGAGTCATACGAGCAAATGAGGGTCGCCTTGTCGTAAGCCCGGTCTTGTTGCCGATTCGGGCGGTTGTAGGCATGGACCGTTCCCCCTCCGATATACCTGAAGTTACACTTCGCCGTGTTTCGCAACAGCCCCACTGAATACATCTCCATCTTTCCAGAACCCGCGTAGCGAGCCATCTGCGCATCCGGCCGTACCCAGTCGAAGATGCTGTCATATCCGGAGTCCTTGGTGGGGTTGGCGTTGAAGTAGAAAATGGACGCGTTTCCGGATTCTCCCTTGGCCCTGAACCTGAACCTCAGGTCGCCTAGGAATTTCTCTCTGCACCACAGGACGGACTGGAAGTTCTTGGGATTGTCTGCGCTCGGCCTGATTTTGATTCGCAAATGGCGCGTCCCCCCCTCACCTTCTAGCGATAAGTCTGCGAAACCGTCCAGGAACCAGCGGTCCTCGTACGACGCGTCGGAGAAGTCCTCCTCGAACGCCAGACTCCACGATTCCCCGCAACCGGCTTCCCCTTCGCCAAGACGCCGCGCAGGATTCTCATTCACTGCCGTACACCCGACCACTGACATCATCGTCAACTGGGCCGTAAGCAGATAGATCGCAAGCGGTCTGCCCATGACTCGCCTCCTTCAATCTGATGCCGCGCAGGAACACGACATGGACGGTATTCTACACTCACCGAGACGTCACCAGAAAGTCGTTGTTGCGTTCGGTGATCTCCCGAATCTCATCATCTGGATCGATCTCGATAAGAAGGTCCAACGACCGCAAATCCTGCGTGACCAAGAACGAGACCAATTTCGTCTGGGGGTCCAGGCTCACTGGCGCATTGAGATAAGATATGATCGCTTCCCCTATGTTGGTTGCTCCCTCGCCGCCGAGAGCGGACAGGCGTACTCGGATATTCTCTGCTTCCAGGCTGCCGATGTTATGAATTCGCACGGCAAGCTCGCCCTCGCTTAGCCAGAACACATCCTCGTCGGAGATTCCCAGATCGGCAAGATGTTCCGACTGTTCCGGTGGGGTCTTCGTTTGCCGCACATCCACGGCCTGCAGCTCCCTCGCCGGCATGATGAAACGCACAGAATCCCCTCGATGTTCGAGGACAAATTCATCGCGAAATCCTACCACGTCAATCCTGCCGTCTTCGTCCGAATCAGGCCCCGCTGTGATCTCGTACGTGCCGCCGACCTCGAGCCTCCAGGGCCGAATGCCGACTTCTCTTTCTTCGGCCAAGAAGCTGTACATCCACACTTGGAGACTCTTGTCGCTTTGCTCACGCACGAGCGCGGCGAAATTCCGCGTTGTGTCTTCATAGGTGACTGCGTGCAGCGGAACGCCGTGATGAATCGGAATCGGATTTCCCCCCGTGAACGCAAAGAACATGTCGATGAAACCCGGAACGGCTATCCTGTCCGTCAGCGCTGCTTCACTGGTCTTAAACGGCCACGTGCTCCGCAGCAACTTCCCGGCCATCTCCATGCTTTGGACCATCGTCTCCATGTCACCGTTCAGCAGGTATCTCGCGTAGCTTTGCACGTGAGGCAGCAGGTAGTCATCATACTTGTGCGTGCCCGTGATCAACTTCACGTAAAAAGTCGAAAGCGGCTGAAACCGGCCCACAATATCCCCTGCGAAAATCACGTCTTCAAACCACGGATGCGTTCCCTTGGGGAACGGGTCTTCGGCATCCGGCAGATAATGCCGCGCAATCTTCACCAGTTCGTCGATCGGCTTCAGATACTTCTCGTCTCCGGTTTGCATCCACCAGAGAAGACACAGGTCATATAGGTAGCTCTGGTAGTGCGGCCAAACGAACGAATCGTCTACCCCTTGCCGCCGAGCGTCGCACCAGTTCTGGGCACCGGGCCCGCCCAATTCGCCCGTCTCGAATGCCACCGCGGCCGGGAAGATATACTCCGGCTTGCCCTTGTCCGTCCGCAACGAGTCCTCGTACCACGAGTCCAGCCATTCCGTCATCAACCCTACGGCTGCGGGATGTCGGCTGTACCAGCACAATGCCGAAGCCCCAAAAGCCGGCCGCAGGCAAAGCGGCGCGTCCAATCGCTGTTGAGGACCGTCGCCGAGCCGCGTAGCGCTCAGATAGACCGACTTGAAATGCCGATGCCCGCGGCTATTGATCCCCGTGGCGAAATCTCGCAGATATTTCGTCGTCTTCATCGCCCGTTCCACATAGCGCGGGTTCCCATAGTCGGCCACGATCATCATCGGCTGGCTGTAGGCCACCAGCTCTGAGGCCGGCTTAACCCACGTGAAGCCAGTGGCGAATCCCTCCTCGGGGTTAACGGCACCTCTGTTCCATACGCCGTCGATCAGTTTTCGCGCGCCAGCCATCAGATGGTCGCTGGCGCCGTCCGAGATCATCCCAAGAAACGACCATAGGGGGACGAGTTCCACATCGTCACCCCAGCCTCCGCCGATCTCGCCGTTTTCAACCTGACGGTTCTGGATCCACCAGTCGGCCACGTCGACGGTGCGCGCGAACTCTTCGCGCATGTGAACGGCCCACTCCGGCGCTCCCTCGATCCCGTCGCGGTAATCGGCTACCTCCCACCCCCTGTAAGCCTTCGGTTCGGGAATATAATCGTCCGCATAGCTCAGTTCATCGTCCACATACAGACGCACCCATCGATTGTCGGGGAACTCCTTCTCCATCTCCCGAAACATCTCCCGTCCGCGGTCATACCACCAAGCCCATCGCATCGGATCCAACATGCAAGTCAGCCGCGCCAGGTAGAGTTTCGCCTTCCAGTACGGCGGCCGGGATGGGTCGTCGAATTGGCCCAGCAATGCCTCGCCCCTTCCCATTTGCTCCCGCACTCCGAATCCTGTGCGTGAATAGCCAAAACCGTAGAAGGCCTCCAAAGCCTCGGAGAGCACTTCCGCTTCCCACAGAAGATCTTGCGCCACGACGCCCTCACGATCGTTGCCGGTACGCCTTTCCAGAAGCGCGATCGCATCGGACAGGAGTTCGCGCTCCGTCTCCACCTCCGGCCTTCCCGCAAGCCAAAGCAGCGTGCAGGCCTTAAGCGTCGGCCAGCGGTCGCCGTCTATCGACTCCGCAGTGCTGCGCGCCTCCGCGAATTCTTTTGCGTTGAACTGCCGCACGAACGTTGCGGCCTCGTCCGGCGCCGAAAGATCGGTCAATGCCAGTCTGCCGTCTGAAACCTCCAGCGGCGCATGCAGTGAGCTGTGAATGACGATCCCCTGAATTGCCACCCCGTCAAACGCCATCCGCGAGACCCTTTCCGTCAATACCTTGCGCTTCCCCATGGGAATCTCGACGTATTCCTCCTCCGAATCGGCGTCACCGATCATCTCGATTATCAGCTTCCCGTCGCTTACCCGTACGGTGGAGCGTACACGGCGTGCCGCGCCGGTCTCGGTCTTCATGTGTATGGTCCAAAGGGTGCGCGAGTCGAAGTCCTCCTTCAGCGGCTTCCCGTTCGCAAACAGAGTCAGACGCGACAGAGGTCGCGCAAGATTCCCGACCCATATTGAAACGTCGTATTCGCCGTTGGGCAGGTCAGTGCGGAAGACTAGGGATTCAGGATCCATAACGCAGTCCACCGTCATGGCGTTCACCCCCAACACGAAATCGACAACACGCTTCGTGTCACCCCATGCACTGAATTCCTCACGACTCGCATCTTCCGCCGCGGCCGGCCTTCCTTCCCATCCGTATCCGAGTTCGGATGAATAGGCCGTGTCTGGATCGACCCTGAGATAACCGTCGAGTACGACCGAAGAGCCCGTCCCCATATCCAACTTCAGCAAAAGCGGGTCCCTATGCTCCTCGGCGGCAATTCCCGCCGCGCCAAGCGCCGCGATGGTCACAACTAGAGAACAAAATCCTTTCCACATGATGTCTCCTCCTTAACCCGGCGAGTCTCAATTGGTGGGAGTCTTGCATGCATCTTACTCCGAGCGCTAGTCTAGCCAAGGGAAATCACCAGGGGGCCACAAGATCCTGTGCCCGCCGCTGGCGTCTCCTAGCATTCCCAGCCGCCATCTCGATGTCTTTCGCTTTCGCGCTGGCTCGAACTCATGCTTCTTCCGGTCAGTCCGGAATTCCTGGGAGAACATGGCAAACTCACGCATCCGCTCGGTTTCGGTTGCGGCAACACGCCAATCATCGGATAATGTGCCGGCGGATTCCCCAGTAGCCGCAGCCGAACGGAGGTGCACAGCAATGGCAGACACACCTGAGATTCACAACCCGTTGATGAACATGATGGTCCTCAACAGCAACCGGACCAGACGCGTGTCCAGTTGGGATCGAGAGGGAGGAAACAGCGACTTCCTGACCCTTCACCCGGGCGGAACCACAACGATCTTCGACGTCCAGGGACCGGGCATCGTCAACCATTTCTACGTCACCCTCATGAGCCGCGACCTGTTCGTCTACCGCCGTGCCGTTCTTCGCATGTTCTGGGACGACGAGGAATCCCCCTCGGTCGAAGTTCCCATCGGCGACTTCTTCGGCGTCCCCTTTAGTCGGCCCCAGTTCTTCCAATCTGCCGTGCTGTCCGTGAATCCCGGCCGCGACCGGCTCTCCACCGAAGGCCTCAACGCCTACTTTCCCATGCCCTTCGCCAAGCGCGCGCGGTGGGAACTCTTCAACGACTCCGACGCCGTCTTCCAGAATTTCTGGTACCACGTCAATTACGAGAACGTTACCGGCCTGCGGCCGGACCTCGGCTATTTTCATGCCTGCTGGCACCGCGAAAACCCGTGCGAAGAGGTCGCCCCTCCTCCGGCGCAAGATCAGAGAACTCGCGGTCCCCATGTGAATCTCACTGGCGACGAGAACTACGTGATCCTCGACGCCCAGGGCCGCGGGAATTACGCCGGATGCATTCTGCAAATCGACAACCTGAGACACGGATGGTACGGCGAGGGCGACGACATGATCTTCATCGACGGCGAAAAGTGGCCTCCTTCGCTCCACGGCACGGGCACCGAGGAAATCTTCGGCGGCGGCGCTTGCCCCAACGAGCCCTTCTTCACCCCCTACTGCGGCTTCCATTTGGTCGAGAACCCCGACTTCTTCGGCCAGAACGCAATGTACAAGTTCTTCATCAACGACCCCGTGCGGTTTCAGCAGTCCATTCGCGTGACCATCGAGCACGGCCACGCCAACAATCTCGGCAACGATTACACATCGGTCGCCTATTGGTATCAGAAGGAGCCGCACGTAGCGTTCGCGCCCCTGCCGTCAGCCGAGGCGCGCTTGCCTCGAATGCCGGATGAAATACGGGAGATCATGGACCGAGGCAACGAATCCGCCGTCGAATACACAGCGCTGGAACGCAACCCAACCCTTCCTCCGGCGGATCGCTGGGCGCTGCGGACCCTGTATTTCAAGACCAAACGCTCCGTCTACAATCGCGACGTCAACGCCGTCGTCGAAAACGCCAAGGTGTACTTCGAAGCAGGCGAGGCCCTTCGCAAGAAGGTGTGATTCGACCGCATCAAGACTGATGAGAACGCTTGACAAGATTCACACTCAGGTGATACATGCTTTGGCCGGACGCGGAACCTGTTCGACTTAAGAGAGGGGCAGCACGATGAATCAATACGTGGTGACGCCGGCCTCCGGCAAGCGCCTGATCGGCAAAGCTCTCGTTTCCCATCCCGCCGTGTCGTCAGCCCTCGAGTCCGGATCGATCGTGATCGTCGCCGGCACTACAAACGGCTACGTGGCGGAAGAAATCCTAGCATCCATAGGCCAGGCGCAGGGCTTCGACCGGAGCAGGTTCTTCCGCGGCGTTACCCTTCCTCCTTCTCAACCGAGGACCAACACTGGGCGACTTCCGGACGAGAGCGAGTTCCCCGGCGACGTGATCATCACCAACGGCGTCTGGCAGAAAGGGAAAACCATCTTCGACGTCGTCGACGACCTGAAGGAAGGCGACGTCATCCTCAAGGGCGCGAACACGCTCGACCTCTCTCGCAAGCGCGCCGCAATCCTCATAGGGCATCCCAAAGCCGGAACAATCGGCGTGGCACTGCAAGCCGTCGCCGGACGGCGCGTCCGGCTCATCCTGCCCGTCGGACTTGAGAAGCGTATCTCCGGAGACTTGGACGCACTCGCTGCGCAGTCAAACGTTCCAGGTGCACAGGGACCGCGCCTTCTGCCCGTGCCCGGTGAGGTCTTCACAGAGATTGACGCTATTGCACTTCTGACCGGTGCAGTTGCCGAGCTTATTGCGGGCGGCGGCGTCTGCGGAGCAGAGGGCAGCGTCTGGCTCGCCGTCAGCGGAAACGCCAAACAGACGGACACCGCCGACTCCCTAATCAAATCCGTTGCCTCCGAGCCCCTCTTTCGTACTTAGAATGGAGACCCGCATTGTTCACCGAGACCCATGAACTCGCGGCGCGCACGGCCGCCCGTCTAGCCCCGGAACCCTTCCCCAGCAATTGGGACAAGTGCCGCGGTGCTGCCCATCCCGACCACATGGTAGAGCAGCCCTTGGGGCACGAAAACGCTCGTCTCGCCGGCTTGCTCTATACTCTCGAGGCAATACGCTATCTGCGCGAACGTCAGACAAACAAAGCCATGATGACGGCTTCGGCACGCACCCACTACATCGGCGACAGCGCCTGCATCTCTCACGCGAAAGTGTGGAGTCCTCGCAAGCAGGACGACGTCCTTCGCCCCGGGCGTCCGGCCTCCGGAGTGTTCGGGTTTCTGCCTGCCAGGTATCAGGACTACTGGCTCCCCTTTGACCCGTTCATTCTTGAAAGGCATTACGCTCCTCTGCTTATTGACGAGCCTCCCATTTTCGCCGACCGGTGGAAAGCCCTCGAGGATATCGACAACCGCCAGAGCATCCACGCTTTCTTCGACCGCGTATCCTGCCGTCCATGGCATCCTGACGGTTTCCCCGCGGAAGGCATTTCCCAAGCGGAGAACTGGTCGGCTTATGATCGAGAGTTCTACGTCCGATGGCGCGCCCAGTGTATAGCTCTGGACATTCTTGACCGGCAGACCGCTGTGGACAGAACGAAGCCATTGCGCTTCGCTCCCGAGCCGCAGTTCAAGGTGGCGATGGACGAGGAAATGCGCAATGTGATTAGTGCCATGATCGCCTACTACCGCTACCTGACGGTTGCCGGAGACACACGATTGCAGGGCGACGTCATGGATATATTCCCCTCAACCGATCCACTTCGCCTGATGTCCCAGCGGAACCCCAGAATCCGCATCGGCAAGCGTGCACCGTGGCCGCTCAAGCGCGCGGCGTATCTTCTTGCCATGGAGCTGGTCCGGGCGAAGTACCGGTACCACGGCCGCTACGACGATGAATTCGCCGCCGACTTGCGCAAAGAAGCTGATGCTTTGTTCGATACCGTTGAATTGCCGGAGAAGGAATCATCGCAACGGTTGGTGGTCTCTTGGAAGGAAAACTCAGAGGAGATCAAAACGTCGGCATCTCTCCCGTTAGCGGGCAACGTTATCGCGATTCAACGCGGGAAGCAAAGCGCCGGCCGCATCATTCTCCACGGCACGGACCTACAGTCAACAATTCACCTGATCGACTACCTGCTCGACCTGACCTACGCCCCGCTGAATGGTCGCACGCCCGTGGAAGTGCTGCTGACGGTGTTCAAGCGAGAATGGGCCGGCACGGCGTTCCTTGAAGAACTGCGCAAGGTTCCCGACGCGGAGATTTTCGACCATCCCGAGCTGCTTCGTCCGAAGAACATCCATGCCGACGACGCAGAAGAGTGGACTGACAAAGTCCACTGGTTGGTTTGGCCGAACGTGGAGGGCGAATCGAGCCTCGCGGGCCCGCTGCCCACCATCTGGAACCTGTTTCTGCTGGACTTGCCTTCCCCCGACGGGAAAACATTGGATTTGACCAGATAACTTCGCTACATAGAGCCCGGAACCTGTACCTCCCCGAATATCTCCGCGAAGAAATCCTTCATCGCTTCCCACGAGCGCCTGTCCGCCTTTGCGTTGTAGGCCGACCCGGCCGTCGGGTCGTCACCCGAATCAGGATTGGTGAAAGCGTGCACCGCCCCACCGTAAGACACCGTCTGCCAATCCACGCCCGCGTTCCGCATCTCCTCCTGGAACGCAATGACCTGCTCCATCGGGACATGCGGATCGTCCGCCCCGTGGCACACGAGCACTTTCGCCTTCATGTTCTTCGCATCTTCCGGATCCGCCGTGCCCAGGCTCCCGTGAAAGCTCACCACCCCGGCAATCTCCGCGCCGTCCCGCGCCAGCTCCAGCGCCACACCTCCGCCAAAGCAATACCCGATCGCCGCGACCCGTTTCGAATCGCACAGCGGCCGCTCCCTCAGCACTTCCAGTCCCGCTCTCGCTCTGTCGCGCATCAACCTCAGGCCCTTCCGCACCCCACCCGCCAACGCGCTCGCCTCGCCGCGGTCCTTCGCCACCTTCCCCGCGCCGTACATATCTGCCGCAAAGGCCACGTACCCCAGCCTCGCCAATTGCTCCGCGCGCCTTTTCGCATACGCATTCAGCCCCCACCACTCATGTACCACCAACACGCCGGGGCGTTTTCCCGTGACTGCGTCGTCGTACGCCGCGTATCCCTTCAGCACGACTTCGCCGTACTTATACTCCACTGTCTCCGTCGCGACTTCCGCATGCGCGCCAAGCGCAAACACGGCCACCAGCACGAACGCCATATACCTCATCGCCCTTCCTCCTACTGCGCCGCACAGCGCCTCTATCAGCTACCCATAAGTCCATTCTATCCCATGCCCCAACATGTCAAGCCCCACAGCCTCTACCTTCCCTCTCCCCTGCCGCTAACGATTCAGGAGAAACCCGTGACCGCACTTCCTGGCACCCGTGTCCTTGACACCAGCCCAGATCCGAACTACGTTGGATCTTCACGTGAAGTGCCGACAGGCGTCCGTTTCCGGATGCCGGAAATGTCTCATTTTGCCGAAGACACGGAGTGGATATGCTTATGAATCGCCGTCGATTCCTCCAGTTGGGGGCAATTGGAGCAGCAGGAGCGTCGCTGGGCGCTTGCGCTAATGCCACACGCTCCGCGACCTCGCCTGCCCCCCAAGACCGGGGCTCACGCCCCAACTTCATCGTCATCATTACCGACGACCAGGGGTATCAGGACGTCGGTTGCTACGGATCGCCGGATATACGCACCCCGAACCTCGACCGCATGGCCGCCGAGGGCGTCCGCTTCACCGATTTCTACGTCGCCGCTCCCCTCTGCTCGCCCTCTCGCGCCGCCCTCATGACAGGTTGCTATCCTCAGCGTGTCAGCATCACCAGCGTCCTCCATCCTCATTCGAAGATCGGTCTTAACCCCGGCGAGATCACCATCGCGGACATGCTCAAGACGCGCGGCTACGCCACGGCCTGCATCGGCAAGTGGCACCTGGGCCATCTGCCGCCGTTCTTCCCGACCCGCCAGGGCTTCGACTACTACTTCGGCCTCCTTTACAGCAACGACATGTTTGTGAACCGTGACACAAATGAGAGAGGCATTCCGCTGATGCGCGGCGAGGAAGTGATCGAAAACCCCGTGGTCCAGGAGACGCTCACTCCGCGCTATACCGAAGAGGCCGTCCGGTTCATCACCGACAACAAGGATCGACCCTTCTTCCTCTATGTGCCGCACACTGCCCCGCACGTTCCGCTCCACGTCTCCCAGCGCTTCGCCGGCCGCTCGAAACGCGGAACCTACGGCGACGTCATCGAGGAGATCGACTGGAGCACGGGCGAAATTCTCAACGCACTCAAGCGTCTGGGCCTCGACCAGAACACTCTTGTGACCTTCACGTCGGATAACGGGCCTTGGCTCGCCAAGGGAAAAGACGGAGGCTCCGCTCTGCCCCTGCGCGACGGCAAGGGCACCGCCTGGGAAGGAGGGATGCGCGTCCCGGCAATCATGCGCTGGCCGGGCCGAATCCCATCAGGGTCGCTCTGCAAAGAAATGGCCCTAACCATCGACCTCCTTCCCACACTCGCAGGTCTCGCGGGAGTGGAACCGCCCTCCGATCGCATCATCGACGGCAAAGACATCTGGCCCCTCATCTCCTCCATGCCGCACGCAAGAACCCCGCACGAGGCGTTCTTCTACTACGAGGGCGCAGGCCTCTGCGCCGTCCGCTCAGGAAAGTGGAAATTGATCATTCCGCGCAAGAGAACCCAGCGCAGATCTGACGGATCCGCCAAAGAGACCGACGTGCCCCTCTCCCTCTGCGACCTCAACGTGGACATCAGCGAGACAAACGACGTTTCCGCCAACCATCCCGCCGTGGTCAAGCGTCTCCTCGACCTTGCCGAACGATGCAGGGACGACATCGGCGACTCCTTGCAGCAGCGCGAAGGCAAAAACGTACGCCCCCCTGGGACGTCTGAGGGATGAGCAAATCCTCCCGGACCAACCCTGATCGCCTCACCTCCACCAACCCCCACCCTTCCTCTCGTGCTTGAAGTTTCGGAGGCCATTGTCTACGATTGGCGTAGCGGTCGAGCCAAGTCTCGGCCCTGCCTGGGCGGACAGCTCTTACATGGAGGGCAGAGCTAGACACTATGCGCGCCGACGTCCGAGAGCGCTTCTATCGAACGTTCACATACCAGGATGTGGACCGGGTTCCCGACATCGAGTTCGGCTACTGGCCGCAGACCATTCGCCGCTGGCTGGGTGAGGGGCTGCCCCTTGAGCTTACCCCCGGTGAGACAAACCAGATGTTTCTAAGGAAGCTTGATGACTTCTTCGGATTTGAGCACGAGGGATTCTTCATTCCCGTCATCATGCAGATGAATCCGGAATTTCAAGAAGAAGTGATCGAGCGCAAGGAATCCTCCGTGGTCATGATTGGAACAGATGGCGTCCTCGCGGAGCGATACCTCGACGACTCCCCCAACAGTTCCATACCTCATTTCATCGAGTTTCCCGTTACCACCCCGGATGACTGGGCACGAATGAAGGAACGCTATCGACTCGACGACCCCATCCGCCGCGCGCCTGAAGATAGGATCTCCGCCGCCAGGCACGCGCAGAAGAATGGCAAATGCATAATCGTGCGCCTGTCCGGTTTCTACGGCCGCCTCCGCGGCTGGATGGGCATCGAGAACCTCTCCTACGCCTTCTACGA
>Ga0180434_10003124_pt1 | contig 21292 bp, 40 predicted proteins | sample SS_ome_7_FD_132453 | JGI IMG/M metagenome (GOLD analysis project Ga0180434, IMG submission 132453) | Hypersaline lake sediment archaeal communities from the Salton Sea, California, USA - SS_1_D_2 metaG | ecosystem: Environmental > Aquatic > Non-marine Saline and Alkaline > Hypersaline >...
ACCGCGCGTCTCCATCTTGCGGCGATTGTACGCGCGCGGGCCCGGCGGGTCAAGGGCGGCGCGGGGTATAGTGTAGCGAAGGGGAGGTGGTGCGATGGCGGACAGCAAGGCGAAGGTGCAGGCTGCGGTGGACCAGGCGTGGGAGTCCATGAGGGACTACAGGGCGGTGCTGGCGGCCGTGGAGCGGGGCGAGGTGGCCCCGACGCCCGGCGGCGAGCTGCTGACGGGCATGGCGGCCCTCATACGGCTGGAGCTTGAGCTGAGGGAGATGGAGTCGGAATGACGAGGACGGCGTACGAGGAGTTCATCGCCACCCACCCGGAGTGGCAGGAGTACGACCGGCATTGCAGGGAGTGCGACAGCCCGCAGTGCCACCACGACCTGTGGGGGCCGGCTCCGCACCTGTGGGGGGACGAGGACTGCCGCTGCGCGGAGTGCGTGGCGGGGCCGAGGGGCTGAGGCGGGGCCGCCCTCCGGGCGGCCCTGTCGCAAGGGAAGGGCAAACAACTATGTCGGAATTCTTCTATGACGACCTGAGCGTGGCGGACGTCCTGGGGCGCGAGAGCCTCGCGTTCGAGAATCTGGTGATCGGGTTCCTGCGGCGGCTGGGCCATCCGGTGGCGCAGGTCGGGCTGGATCCGGGGAGGGCCCGCCTGCTGGTCGGCGTCGTGCCCGACGAGCCGGAGGGCCACGCCTTCGACGGGCCGATATTCATGGGGTCGGGCGCGCACTCCGAGCTGGGCTGCGGGCTGCTGCTCGGCAAGGTGAGAGAGGCCCTGTCCCTCCTCTCCGGGCAGCAGCAAAACGGCGGGATGGGCTCCGGCTTCGACGAGGCCGAGGACCGCGCGGCGGCCGAGCGCATCGAGGCCATCGTCCGGGAGGTCTCGATGGCGCTGACTGGGAAGGCCATCGACTTCAGGGAGGGGGCACGATGAGGGCGCTGAGGATGATCAGCGGGCTGGCAGCGGGGCTCCTCGGCTGGCTGGGCCGCGCGAAGCGGAAGGACGAGCGTCCGGCCGAGCCCGAGACTCCACGGCGGCTCACCCGGATACCGTTCTCCGGCGGCGCGATCGTCGCCGAGGGTAAGCCGTGCGGTCACCCCGGATGCCTCAACCATGTCTCGCACCCGTGCGAGGGCTGCGGGAGGGTCGCCGGGAGGTGGTCGCCGGACGAGTTCACGCCCAAGGACCATGTCACGCTCGTGCGGGAGCTGGGAATCGCCGACACGTGCATCGACATGGGAAGCTGCGGGGAGTGCGCCGACGACGCGTGTCCCCAGAGGTCGGTGCCCCGGAGCGCCGTCCCCGGGCCGGGCGAGGGCTGCGACAAGTGCTCCTCCCCGTACTGCGAGTGCGACGGCACCTGCGACGAGGATTACGGCACCGCCTGCCACCGGTGCGACACGTGGGTGTGCGGGTACTGCGTGGTTGAGGGCGCGTGCCACGACTGCTTCGCGAAGATGCAGGGCGGGGTAAACTGATCGCGCAAAAAAGAGGCCGCCAATGTGACGGCCCAAGGGTGCCCCGAGGGGCGAGTGTCTTACGCGTGCTGGATCCGTCAGGCCGGATCGGGCGCGCGAGCGCCCGCCGCGTTGTCGCCGCAGCATACAAGGTGGCTGCCGGTGTAGTCCAAGAAGTCCTCGCGGGCCAGGTCGCACTCGGCCCACTGCATCTCCTCCTCGAACCGCCCGTGCTCCCGGCACCAGAGCAGCTTGTCTGCCTCGATCTCAACCCACATGACGTCGCGTTCCATGAGGCGCAGCTCGGCGAGGCGCTCGGCGAGGCAGCGCACCCGGAGCGGGTCGGGGGACAGGGCCATCGCGTCGATCAGCCTGCCGTACATCCCGTCCAGCCGCGCCGCGTCGGCCTCGCGGGCGACGGGCTTGCCCTGCTCGTCGTAGCGGCCCCTCGCACCGCAGCCGGGGCGCCCGTGCCGCTGGGCCACCGGGCTGTCCCCCGACTCCCAGCAGCCCCACTCCGCCCCGGCCGCCAGCTCGTTCCGGATGTCCGTCAGCCAGCCGCCGCACAGCGGGCATGTGTCCTCCTCGTCCGGCCCGATAAACTTGTGGACCTCGGTCCGGCAGTCGTGGCACAGGCTCTCGTCGGCTGGCCGGCCGCATTCCGTGCGCCGACCGCCATCTTCAGCATCGCAATCACGGTTCCCTCCCCATGGCGTCGCGTACCGCTGTCCGCACGTCCCCGGCGGCGGCGGAGCGGGAGGTCTCGTGGAGCCGCCAGCCGTAGCCCCTCGTTGACCACCGCCAGAGAACCCGGCCGGTGTAGCTCCCGCCGAGGGCGTCGAGCCAATCTAGCATCTGGGTGTCCGTCGGGGGCGGGGCGCCGAATGGATCAAGCCCGTTCCAGCCTGTCTTGAGCATTTCCTTCCGAATCGCATCGCGCACCGTAGGCTCGCCGGGCTCGTCCGCAATCGCCTCCCGCAGCCGCCAGCCGCGCCCCGTCGTGGACCAGTGGAATACGGTACGGCCCGTCACCGTGCCGCCCTTCGACTCCATCCAGTCGAGCAGGGCCCGATCCGCCTCGGCCAGGGTGGGCTCGCTCCGCTTCGTGCAATTCTCGTTCGGTTCCGCCATGGTGGCTCTCCTGCTCAAGTGTCTGTCGCGGGCGACATGCCCGCCGATCTCGATCAAACTATACCCCCCGAAACCGGGGCAGGCAAGCGGCGTGGCCCAAAAGGCGCGGCGGCGCGCGAAACCCCTCTGTGATTTTGCACACGGCGTCCCCGCTGGCCGCACAGGCGTCGTGGGTTGGTCTGCGGAAATGCAGGCTGACGCGGGCGAAAAATAATCTCCCTGATCAAAAAGGGCCGCCCTGAGGCGGCCCTTCTGGTTTCCTGGTTTCCTGGTTTCCTGTTAGCGGCGCTTCGGGCGCTTCGCCGCGCGCTTCTTCCTGGGCAGCGGCTTCCCGGACTTGAACACCTTAACCTCGGCGTCGGTCGCGACGAGATCCCTGAGGCCGGACACGCTGCGGCCCTCGCAGACGGCCAGGATCAGACCGATCGTTATCTTGAACGCATCCATGATGGCGTTGTTGCCCGAGTTGTCCTTCTTATCGGGGGATTTGGACCACTGTCGGTAGACCTCGTACGGGCTGTCGACGCGGAACTTGGCGCCGCCGATCGCGCGGGCCACCTTCCTCACGGCCGCGCCGTAGTGCTCGATGCCGAGCATGAACGCCGCCTGCGATCCCGAGTCAGCCGCGTCCTGGTGATGGAGCAGCTTGCCGCCGGGGCCCTTTTGCAGGAGCAAAGCGTGCACCTCCTCAAGCATCGCCATCCTGCCAGCGACCCTCTCAGCCTTACTGAGGTTGCCTCCGCACGGCCGCCTACCGGTGGTCGCGTAGTCGTACGCGACGCTCCTGGCAACCGCCTTAGCGTTCCCGAACGAGAAGTGCACGCCCATGTAGTGGAGCGTGTCCGCCACGCTCCTCGTTGCTCCCTGGTCGATGGACAGCTTGATTTTCGGATCCAGCCCCAGTATCACATGGGCAGGGTCCGTCTCGTCCTTGCCGACGAGGGCCTTGAGCCTGTGTTGCAGGCTCACGCCATGCCCGTCCCACGAGAACAGGATTGGCTCGGCGATGTTCATGAAGAACCTGCCGCTGTCGATGTCCGCCTCTATGTCCCTGACTTTGCCGCTGCGACACCCCCTGTTGCCGACGTTGGTGCTGAGCATCCTTTCCTGCACCTCTGGTGTGAGCGTGACGAGGAACATCCGCGCCTCGGCGTCAGGGCGCCCGCGCCGTCCGGCCAGCACGCTGCGGGATTTCCTTGACACCACCAGTTCCTGCACATGGGGCGAACCCTTGAACAGCCACTTGGCGTATTTGTCGGTATCGACCTTGCCCCTCACGGGCCTAGGCGCGCCCTTCGGGAGCCGGGTCGGCGCCGGGGGGACCGCCTTCGTCGCCACCACCTTCACCTTCCCGCCCCGTGTCTTGTCGGATTTCCTGCCGCCTCGCCTCGTTTTCGCAACCTTCGCCCTCGTCCCGGCGCGCGTTTTCGTGCGCGTTTTCGTCGTCTTTCCCATTGTCCCCTCCACCGTGAAAATACATCTCTCTCCGCAACGGCTGTCCGGTGCGCCGCGCCCGCCGCGCCTACGGAAAATGCCGGGATATAGAATCAGCCCGGAGGAGGCTGGAATATGGGACAGACCGGGAACCGAACCCTGCGGCTCATAAGGTCCGAGTGCAGGAGGGTCGCGGAGAAGTCGCGGAGGTCGGCCGACCTCGGGCGGCAGGCGGCAATCCACGCCCTGAACGCCGGGGGCGAGCTGTCGAGGCTGAAGACGGCCCTCGGCCTGGCGGGGGCGGAGTGGGACGGCTACTGCCGCGAGCACTTCGGCGTCAGCGGCAGGACGGCTTCGCAGTACATGTCGATCTCAAGGTCGTTCCCCCGCCCGGATGACCTGCCGGACGGGGTCCACGGCGTACGCTCCGCCGTCAGGGCCGCGCGCGGCGCGGGCAGCGGCCCCATCAGGGGTCGGGTGCCGACGTGGCAATCCGTAGAGCCGGGCGCGGTGTTCAGGTTCTGGAAGGCGATGAAGTCCGGCGACGATCCGCTCCGGCTGAAGAGGAGCCTCGGCGGCGGCTGGATGGTGTGGAGCAACGAGGCGCGCTGCGGCAGGGTGGAGGCGTCCGGCTCCGCGGGGGCGGGGGCGTGCGACATCCTGCTGAAGCGCGATGGCGCGATGGAGTGGGTGATCGTGGAGGTCAAGTCCCAGCCCGTCACCGGCGTGGCGGAGCTTGAGCAGTTGGTCGAGTACATTCGCAGCTTCCGCCGCCGGCAGCGAGGCAAGGTGTTCGGCGTCCTGGCGTGCGAGAACCCCGCGCCGGGCCTCCGGGCCGCGTGCCGACGCGCTGGCGTGCTGCTGCGGACATACGGTATAGCCTGCAAATGATCCCGGGTAGGTTCCCTCAGGGCGTGTCGGTCAGCATCCTCAGCCCGTCCGCGAGGTCGGCGTCGGTCACGTAAAAGACATCCACGCCCGGGGCCGCCATCGCGGCGGCGTTCTCGACCAGTTGCCCGATCCGCAACTCCGGGTGGGCTTCGAGAGCCTCGGCCAGCAGCGAAAGCATATCGCGGTTCTCGCCCATATCTGCGCCTCCTCGGCGACCGTCCTCGCCCGGTCAGTCGACCGCGCTGATGTCCGATACCCACAGCTCCAGCATGTTGCCCATCGCGTCCCGCTTGCGGTCCTCGCAGTACACGAGCACCTTGAATCCCGAGCCGCTCAGGGTGCTGACGGCGAAGAGCGCGACGACCTCGCCCTCCATCCCGAGCATCTCGCACCCGGTGGCGCGCCGGTACGCGCCCGGCGATATCGCGACATTCCGCCCCAGCAGGTTCGTCTGCACGGTGCCCGGCAGCACCTCGTCCAGTTTCCTGTCCATGTCTTCCTCTCCGCGTGCCAAGTATGTCTCGACCACCTCGTCCGCCGCGCCGGCGCCCCAGATCGCCAGGGCGACCACCTCGGCTCCGATCGCCAGTACCACAAGGAGCGTCAGCCACCCGCGCCATGTCATGGGCCTCGACTGCATGCTGTCCATGGTCCCGCCTCCGTGGGATCGTACGCGCTCCGCCGGCGGCGGTCAAGGCCAGCGCATAAAAACGGGGCCAGGGGTATAGTGCGGTGAAGGGAGGCGGACATGAAACTGTGGAGCCTGGAGAACCCGGACCCGGGGTACAACCACTACGCGGGGTTCGTGATCGCCGCGCCGTCGCCGAGCGCGGCGAGGAAGATCGCGCAGGAGCAGGGGGGCGACGAGACGAGGGCGATCCCGTTCTGGACCGACCCGAGGATGTCGCGGTGCACGCTGCTGTCTCACGAGAGCCGCGTCAAGAAGGCCGGCGTCGTGCTGGCCAGCTATGTGGGGGACTGACATGCCGGACAGCGACCGGGTGAGGGAGAGGTGGACGGAGCGGGAGCTGTGGACCGCCCCGAGGGGGTCGTTCAGGATGCCCGACGGCACGATCCTGAGGAAGGACCGCTACGGGGCGCCGGCGCCGAGATCCGGGGAGATGACCCCGGCGGAGGCGGAGGCCGAGCTGCGGGCGAGGCGCGACGAGGCGATGCGCGGGGTGTTCGAGTAGGGGCTATGTCGCGACGCGCCTTCCACGATCGCCGGTTATGTCGCGACCCGTCTCCGGGCCTCGGAGCGGATGCGGGCGAAGTCCAGCTCGCCCGCGTCGCCGCTGGCCCGGCCGGCGGCCAGGGCCTCCCGCAGCGCGTCCTCCGTGCCGTCCGGGGGCTTGTCCAGCCCGCCCAGGCCCGTGTCCCGCGGCATCAGGCCGGTGAGGCGGTCGACCAGGTACGTGACGGGGGAGCGGCTCCTCCCGAGGTACACGGACGCCATGTCCCCGATCCAGGTGGTGGCGAACATGCGGGCCCGGGTCCACCCCTCGGCCTTGAGCCTCGCCCACACCGTCTCGTTCTTCGCCCACACGCGGGGGCCCGTGGGCCTGTCCGCGCCGCGCCGCGAGGGGTCGCGGTGCTGTATGATGTAGCAGCGGCGCACGTCCCCGTCGTTCGTCCGCACCCTGTGCTGCCGCTCGAGGCTCGATCCGCACCCGACGCCGGGCCCGCCCTCGCACTCGTAGGCGGGGACCCACCCCTCGCCCTCCAGCCACGCCCACACCGTCTCGCCCGTGTGCTCCGCCATCTCAATCGCCCTCCGCGTGAATCCGCTCGTAGTCGCCCCGGGAGTCCAGCCCGCGCGCCCACACGCCCTCGCCGCCCCCGGCGGCCCGGACGAGCTCCAGCTCGGCGGGGTTGCCGGTCTCGGACCAGTACGTGTTCAGCTCCCCCATCGTGAACCTGCCGGGGGCGCATTCGTTGACCAGCTCGACGACGCGCCTCTTGGTCCTCGCGGCGACCACGAACCTGGCCTGCCGCCCCTGGTGAAAGGATGTCCCGCCCCAGATTTTCATTCCGCTCCCCGTCAAGTACACGGTTCCCAATCCTCAATCCCGCCAGTGCCGTCACGAAGGTTTCCCGCGCGCCGCATTGTACGCTGCGGATTCCGGGGAATCAAGCAAGGGCGGCCGCCGCCGCCCGCGAAAAGCATACAATACATCCCGGCGGAAAGCCGTCCGCCCCATAATGCCGGCCGGCCTTTTCCGGCCCCCGGCCGTTTGGCTGCTCGCCCCCGCCCGGGCGCCTACGGAACCGGGCGCGTTATGCCTCGCTAGCGGGCGGGTCCGGGGGGGTTTTCCCGAATCCCGGGGGCGGGCGGCGTCGCGGATGGGGGCAAAGGCGGAGAAGCAGAGGAAGCGGAGGGAAGGGGTATAGTGGGGCATGGACGCACACGACGGACGCACGAGCGCGGCGGAGGGCGTCGGGGCGTGCCCCGGGAGGCCGGTCCCGGTCGGGGAGCCGGGGCTCCTGGGGGTGATGACCGACGCGGAGGTGCTCGACGCCCTGGCGGACGCGGTGGGGGCGATGGGGCCGGAGGACAGGCGAGCCCTGCTCGCGGACGTGGCCCGGAGGTTCCCCGAGGCGCTGGGGAGGGCCGCCCGGAGGGCGGCCCCCGGCTAGAGTCCTCGGCATGGTATACGTGGATCACGCGAGGCTGCCGCTCGGGCGGATGCTGATGTCCCACATGGTCGCCGACTCCCGCGAGGAGCTGCTCGCCATGGCGGCGGCAATCGGGGTGGACGCGAGGTGGCTCCAGAGGGAGGGCACGCACGCCGAGCACTTCGACGTCTGCGAGTCGATGCGGGCGTCGGCCATCGGGCGCGGGGCGGTGCCGGTCTCGTCCAGGGACATCGTCCGGCTGATACGCGGCAAGCGGAGAGCCCGCGGGGAGGGGCCGCCCGGAGGGCGGCCCTAGCGGCTCCTCGCGTCCTTCCGGGCGAAGTGGGCGTCCAGCAGGTCCACCAGCGCCTGGGTGATGACGAGGACGATCCCGCCGCTGCGCTTCTCCTCCATGAGGTAGCCGTGGTCCAGCAGCCTCCTGTGCGCGGCTCCGTTGTTGAATGTGATCGAGCACTTGCAGCCCCCGGGGTCCAGGCCGGGAGCCTCCACCCTGAACGAGAACGCCTCCCCGTGCTCCTCGTGGTTGCTGACGGCGGCGCGGAAGGTCTGGGTGACCATCGCCTCCGCCTCGGCGGCGTTGCGGAGCCTCCCGTCGAACAGCCCCATCAGGTTGCCCGTCCGCCCGGAGAGCCGCCGGATGTCCTCCAGCCTCGCCTTCGCACTGTGTCGCTTGCTCATGCCCATCTTCTCCTGCTCTTCGACGGCAGGGCCTTCTGCCATGTCGCGTGCAGCACCAGATCCTCTTTCCTGCCCCTGCCCCGCCGGCGCGTGACGTTGGCCAGGTGACCCAGCCCGGGGCACTCGATTGACGCCCGCAGCAGGGCGTCCTTGACGCCGAAGTCGCCCTCGACGGTGAAGGTCCTGCCCGGTTCCGCGTCGGACGTTATGGTGTATGTGTATGCCATCGCAGCCCTGTGTGAAGTTGTTATGTCACTTTAAGTTCGGCTTCCACCGCACGCCTAGTCGAACCCGCACGCCCGGCGCATCGCCGCGTCCCGCTTCCTCCTCAACCTCGCCTCCTCGTCCGCCCAGGTCGCCGGCGCGCCCGAAGCATGAACAATGTGGCTCGGGCGCCCCTCGCGCGGCTGCGGATCGGCCTCCCACTCGCGCAGGGGGACAACCATCCTGAGGTCGTCGGTGAGGCCGAGGAGCGACTCCGGGGACCCCGAGGAGGCGAAACCCGGCGCCGCGCGCAGGGTGTGGTCCATCCAGAGGCCGTACTCCACTATTCGGTGGATGTGGAGCGTCAGGTAGTACCGGTCGGGGTCGAGAGCCCCGCGAATGTCCATGAACCGCAGGGCGGAGGCGATGTCGGAGTTCGGCATGGTCCCGACGAAGGTCGCCTCGGTGACCCCGAGGAGGCCGTTGCACCACGAAATCCACCATCGCCACACGAGGGCGTACTCCTCGCCGTCCCGGAGGTCGTCTGTTCGTCCGATTTGCTTGGGGTGCCACATCGCCTTCTCCTGCTTAAAGGTGTCGCTCACCAGATTGTACGGCGCCCCGGCCGACTGTCAAGCGCGGGGCCGGGGAGCCTGCTCGTGGTCAGTGTGACTTTTGCGGCACCTCCCGCCTAGTCCGTCCTGCGGATTCGCCTGAGGTTCTCCCGCCACCACTCCTGGGGGTCGACGTCCCCGGCTCTGAGCAGCTTCAGCAGCGCCGACCCCTGCTGGGTGATCGCCCACCGCGCGCCGTTGCCCCGGGCGCCGTTGTCCTCCACCATCCCGGCGACGAGCAGCACCCGCTTCACCCAGTCCACCTCGTACCGCCAAGTGATGGCGCCTGAGCGCTTCCTGACGTTCGAGAAGTCGTCCTCGGTGAGCTCCATCGTCCCCTCAAGGTGGTTCTTCACCTCGCTGGTGCTCACCAGCCCCTCGTGCGAGTCCAGGTACCCCAGCAGCGGGATCAGGTAGTCCCACCGCGGGGTGCGGCGGCAGTTCCCGCACCGGATGTCGGGCCGGAGGCCGCGCTCCAGGATTCTCTCCGCGGCCTCGCGCTGGCGCGAGCCCTTGGGGTACCGCTGCTCGAGCCTGCTCCTGAGGTAGCTGATGCGACCGGAATCCATCTGTCCGGGCGCCGGCCAGTCCCCCAGGGCCTTCATGATCCCGGCGAGCTGCCTGCATGTGAAGATGTGCCTGCCAGTCTCCGCCTCGTCCCCGTCCGCAATCGCCTTCACCAGCAGCTCCGAGTGGCTCGCCAACGCCGTCGCCAAGTGTTTCATGTTCATCATCGTCCTGTCTCCAAAGCCAAAAGCCATCTTTACGTCCACCGTTCTACTATACACCGGCGCGCAGAAAGAAAAGCGGGATGCGGTAATCGCCCCTCAGGGGGTCGTGAGGGCGGATGTGAGAAGATATGTCAGTGGTAGTTTCATGTCACTATATGGGGCATTTCCACGCATACGTGGGTTGGGGCCCCGAGGGGGGGTTATGGGGCCTAAACCGATAGGCCTATAAAACCGCGGGGGGTTTTCTCTGACGGGGGGGTTTTTCGGACGGGGGGGTATTCGAGGGGGGCACCCGTTCTTATCGCACCCTAACGGATAACTCGCGGACCGACCCTAACGTCCGGGTCCGCGCAAGGAAGAGGCCCGGTCGCCGCGGGGTAGACGGCGGGTCCGGGCCTTGGGGTTAGCTCGGTTGGGGGTCAGCCCTTCCAGCGGAACAGCGGCTGCCACCGGGGTCCGGGGTATCGGACGCTGGCGTGGCCGTCCCGCACCAGCTCGGCGAGGCAGGCGCGGACGAGCGCCGCGGCCAGCGCGGGGTCCATCTGGTACGGCATCACCTCCGTCTGCACGCACGACGGCGACCACCACCCGCCCTCGTCGTGGAGCAGGCAGGTGACCACTATCCTGGTCCGAATAACCAGGTCCGCCGATCGGGTTGTCCGTCTGTCGCTCATAACGCGGCAAGCAGGACTCGAACCTGCGACCTCAGCTTTAGGAAAGCCGTGCTCTATCCAACTGAGCTACTGCCGCTACGGAGACCGAGGGCAACCCCGGGAACCGGTGGACGCCGGGTCCGGCCAGCGGCGGGGTCACCCCGGAGTGCACGTCCGGTCTCTACAGCCGCTGTCCCGCCGACGCTCTTCGGCCCCAGGCGGGTTGCCTTGGTCTGCTGCCCCTTGGGCTCCGGGCCGGGCGCCTACGGAAACCGGGGCGGGTCAAAAACCCGCCCCGGGTCCCCTGTCCCTTTTCCGGCGTTCGGGGACAGGCGCGTCCGCAGGATAACCAGGATAACATGCGATAAGGAAAAAGGGGGGAGGGTTTTTTCGGACGGTGTCCGTTCCCGCCGGAGGGCTGTCCCGGAGCCCTGTCCCGTTTCCGGCGGGTTACCGGACGCAGGAAGGTCCGCTTTCTGGCTCGGAAATCCGGACCTTGTATCCTTTACCCTCTCCGCGCGAAAGAAAGGCCCGGCGTTGCAGCGCCGGGCCGTGGGGCCGTCAGGGCGATCAGAAAAGGGTTGGTACCTATTCGGAGCGGGTTCGATTCCCGCCGGCTCCAGTGTCCCTTCGGGCCTCTGACTCTAGTTGGGTCCGGAAAACTTTATCAGGCGTGTCGCGACCGGGCGGCTCCCTCCGGGCCAGAGATCATCGCCCCCGCTCGCTCCGACTGCCCATGGCGGCTTTCGGGGCCGCCAGTCCCATGCCGAGCCCGCCGGAGAAGGACTTTATAGCAGCGAGCACGCCCCCACGACCAGGCAGGGCACGATCCCCATCGCGGCCAGCAGCAGGAACAGGCAGGCCAGCGGGTACCCGGCCTCGGGGCCCGCCATGGCCGTGGACATCCCGAGGGCCGCCCTCCAGGTCCAGCGGAAGGGGACCGTCGCCATCGACCAGAATCCGTACGCCGTCAGGTATCCCGCCGCAGCCAGCACGCCGACTATCTGCTTCATCAGTCTCATGCCGGATTCTAGGGTCCGGTAAGCGGGAGGCGGAAAATCCGCTTGACGTCCGGGGGCGACCGGGCATACCATCCAGCGTCTTGTTGCTATTCTTTGCATCCCCGGCTCCGGCCGGGCCGTCAGCCGCAGGAGCGGAGGGAAGTCGGCACCGCCGGCGACGAAAAGCGGAAACGCTACTCCTTACGACCCGCCCGGATCCGGGGCGGGTGCCCAATCAGCGGCACCGGATCACGAGGGGCCGCCCCTTCGGGGCGGCCCTTCCCCTGCGCGGGTTGACCGGACGCGCCGGGGGGCGTACAATCCGCATGGACCGTTGCATCAAGACCGTTCTCATCAACGTGCCGTCGCCCTGGGAGGGCACCGACGCCCACACCGTCCAGTGTGTGAACGCCGCGCTGGAGAGGGAGGCGGACGGCGGCAAGTGGACGCTCGTCGGCACCGAGATGCTCGTCCCGAGGCAGGGCCCCGAGCGGAAGCTGCTGGCCATCTTCCGGCGCGGGAAGGGTTGACCGCCACCCGTCCCGGGCGTACAATCAACCGATCTCATTCTCTCTCCAGGGTGCGTTGCCCGGGGGAAACGGGGGCCGCCCTTCGGGCGGCCCCTCTCTTAGGCGGATCGGGTTGTTGGATTTCCACGAGTACAAGAAGCTGCTGCACAAACTCGAGAACCTGGAGTCCGAGGCCAGGAAGCGCGGGAAGAGGCGCGGCTCGGACCACCCGTCCAGGGGCCCGACCCTGATCCGGGTCATCGCGAAGAGGAGGTCCGGGAAGCCCGGCGACCCCGACGACGCGGGGCCGCCCGACGTGTTCAAGTGCCTGTGACCCGCCGAGGGAGGCCGCCCCGAAGGGGCGGCCCGGCGATTCCGCCTTGACTCCGGCCCGGGTCCCGCGTATAGAACGATGTGGGCCGCGACCCGCCGGACACCGCTGCTCCGGCAAGCCGCTCCGGATACCGCCCGGGATGCCGTGCGATTCCAAACACGAGGGCGACAGGTCGCGGCCCCCGTTACGCGCGGACTCCCCACATTAGCGATGTGTGGGGAGTCGCTCCCCACGTTACCGCACCCTAACAAAACGGCCTGGCGGCCGGAAAACGGACCCGAACATCGGCGGGGGGGTGGTGCCCCGGCGCCAGTTTTCGGACGCTCACGCCGCCCTGGGACCCATCTGCGCGCACGCGGACCGCGGGGGCGGACGGCGGAACCCCGTTTTCCGGGCCGTGGAGGGGGGACCTATATTGTTTGAAACCGCATCTTTTATTGGCTGGGTTCGACACAGTGTGGGAATTACGCCCACAACCACCCATTTCGGCCCACTGGGGGCCACCGGAGGTGCGAATGACGGTCGAGGAGGCTTTGAGGGCGCTGGACAGTGGGATGGAGCTCCGCCCGGGGCCCACCCACATGGGCGACGTGCTGGGCAGCGACGCCAAGTCCGTCACCAGGTGGATCGTGTCCATCCCCGCCGCCACGCTGCACTCCAAGGCGTGGTTCGGCGACGACGAGGGGCTCGATGTGTCGATTTGGCGCATGGAGAGGGACGGGCCGCACAGGCTGCTGGTCGGCCGGAGGGAGAGGGGGTCCACATGGACGAAGGGATGAATGAGGGAAGGCACGGCGGCCGGCACCCGACGCCGGCGGAGGCGGCGGCGCACGCGAGGTGGAGCGTGCACAGGGGCTGGAGGCGCAGCTCCAGGCTGACCGACGAGGTGCTGGCGATCGAGGGCATGTCCAGCCCGAGGGTCAAGTGCCTCCTCAACAACCTCTGCTCGGCTCCGTGGGCCAGCTACTTGGAGGTCGGGTGCTGGAGGGGCTCGACGCTCTGCGCCGCGGCCTACGGGAACAGTCCGGGGGCCGTCCTCGGGATCGACAACTACAGTGAGGCGCCGGAGGGCGAGGGTCGCGACGCGAGGGCGGAGCTGCACCGGAACTGCGCCAGGCTCCTCACGGGCCGGGGGGTGCCGTCCAGGCTCATCGCCGAGGACTTCCGCTCCGTCGACCCGTTCGGGATCGGCCCGTTCACGGTCTACTTCTACGACGGGGCGCACGACGCGGACGCGCAGAGGGAGGCGTTCACGCACATGGGACCGGCCCTGGCGGACGTGTTCGTGGCCGTCGTGGACGACTGGAACATGCGCCGGACGCGGCTCGGCACGCGGGAGGCGTTCGCGGAGCTGGGCTGGGGGCGGGTCTGGGAGACGGAGCTGCCGGCGAACCGCAACGGCGACCTGCGGCGGTGGTGGAACGGGCTGCTCGTGTCCGTGATCGACAGGCGGCAGGCGGACATCAGGCTCATGCTCGCCGCCAGGGGGATGGGTCCGGACGCGGTCGACAGGTGGATGGCGGCGCCGATCGAGAGGCTCGGCGGGTCCAGTCTGGCGGACGCGGTGGCGGACGGCCGTGGCGAGCTGGCCTTGCAGACCGCGCGGGATCTCCTGGGCGGACGGGGCGGCGTCAGGCCGCCGAGGGGGCGCTGAGGGGGAGACGCGGCGGCCGGGTGTGGGGCAGGACCCAGAAGGAGCGCAACCGGAGATGGGAGCGGTGGAAGCGCGAGACCATCGCCGGCGCGCCGGACGAGGACCGGGAGGCGGAAGCTGCTGGAGGGCAAACGGGGGTCACGATGAGCTCGCCGGCGGACGGAACGGGACATCTCCCGTCCCTTTGCGCAAACGCCGCGCGGTCGAGCCGAACGCCCTGTCGACGACGTCCCCGACCTCCCGCAGCGCCCGCTCATCCTCCTCGGTGGGCGGATCCATGCGAGAAGCACAGGGAGATGGGGCGCAGGGGAAACGCGGCGGATCCGGCCGGCCGGAAGTGGTTCGACCTGCTGGAGAGGATAGTGTTCGCCTGCCCGCTGCATGACACATACAACCTGGAGCCGGAGGGGCAGGCGTACGAGTCGGCCGTGGAGGAGTGCAAGGACATGGTGCGCAGGCCGGGCGAGAAGGAGTGTCTGGAGGCCCTGAAGGGGCTGCTGGCCGCCTGCGAGGAGTACGCCCCCGACGGCAAGTGCAATGACGGCTGGAGGGACGCTGAGCACGCCGAGAGGAACTGCCTGGCGCCCTTCAGGGGGACGCTCCGGGAGGCGAGGGAGGCCGTGAAGGACGCCATGACGTGCGAGTCGTGCGGCGGGCACCCCGACGACGACTGGGCCGAGTGGGGCTGCTGCCTGTGCGGCGTCGAGTACTGCGCGGGGTGCTTGGCCTTCCATGTGTGCGCGGAGGAGAAGCACGACCAGCGGGACATCGAGCTGGGTCGCGAGAGCGCGGAGGGGACCGATGCCCAGGCGTAAACAGCCGAGATGCGCGTGCGGGTCGAACAGGCCCCTCCCGTTTGATGAGGACACCTGCGACACCTGCAAACGGGTCTGCGGCTGCGGGAAGCGGATACCGTACCCCGGCCGGGGCAGGCCGTCGGTGCGGTGCCCGGAGTGCAGCGAACTGGACAGATCCGGCAGGGTGTGTCCGTGCGGCAAGCCTGTGCCCGCAGGGCGGCGCAGGTACTGCTCGCATAGGTGCCTCACGGCGTTCTGGCGGACGAAGCGGGGGGCGAAGTCCGGCGAGCGCTGGCATCCGGAGTGGGGGACCGTCGAGGATTGGGAGGGCGACCATGACACCGCTGCGGAGCGCGTCGCCGCGTGGCTGCGGATCGGGGAGAACCTCGCCGAGGCATACGCCCGAGGGGACAGCATCATGTCGAGAGTGCACGCCGACAGGATGTTTGTCGTGAGGCACACCAAGCTGACTTTCGACAAGAACGGTAAAGGGTTGCCGCGCATGGTGCCGGTGGACGACGTGACGCGGTTCGACGCGCTGCATCCTAAGCCGCAGTTCGGGTACATTGTCGTCAACGCCGCGATGACGGCTGCCGTGACGCTGCCGACGGTCGAGCTGTTCCTGACGATGAAGACGGCGCGGCGGTGGATACCGCGGTACGGCGATTGGGAGGAAGTCCACTGCATGCCGAAGAAGTACGCGAGGGCGTTCACCCTGTTCCTGGATGTATAATCCCACATGGAATCGCCTGATCTGTGCGAATGCGGCTGCGGGAAGAAAAAGGGTAGGGGATCCCGAAAATACGCCGACTCGCGATGCGCCGCACGCGCGAAACGGCAGCGACGGATTGCCGCGGGACTATGCACCCAGAGCGGATGCCCTAACCCCCCAACCCCGGGCCGGACCATATGCGAGAAGCATTCGGCCAGCAGCCGCGAAAAACGGCAGGAGCGGATCGCCGCCGGATTGTGCGCTGAGGGTGCATGCCCCAACCCCCTGGTCGATGGCCGTACCATGTGCGAGAAGCATTTGGCAAAGCGCCGCCGCCGCGGCACATCACCCCGCCCCCCTAGGCCGCAGTGGAAGGCGAATGGCTATCCGGGCGACTGGCGGGATATCAGACGAAGGATATTGACTCGCGCTGGCGGGCGGTGCGAGTGCAAGGGGGAGTGCGGCGTCGAGCACGCCGGGCGATGTGCCGCGACGGATTCCCCTGGCGTGCTTGGTGCATCGTTCAACATCGCCCACAGGAACCACGACAAGACCGACAATCGCGACGAGAATCTAGCCGCCTTCTGTCCCGCGTGCCACCTCAAGCACGACATGCCGCACCGCAACGCCCGTCTCGCCGAGTACAAAGCCAAGGCCGAGGCGGATGGGACATGGTGCTTGAAGAGGCTGCCGCCCCCGCCGAAGCTCACCCTTCTCGGCGCCCCGCGCCAGGGCAAGGGCGGTCGTCGCCGACAGCCGAGGTGCAAACTGTGCCACTCCGCGAAGCCCCTCCCGTTCGGCGAAGACACCTGCGGGGTGTGCAAGCGGCGGTGCCCGGATTGCGGCGAGCTCATAGAGTATGGTGGCCGGGGGCGAGCTCACAAGAGGTGCCGATCGTGCTCGGAGAAGCCGTCGAAACCAAGGAAGTGTCTCCATTGCGGAGCCCAGCTCCCTCGGGGGCTGGTGCGGTACTGCTCGCAGCAGTGTTACGAGCTGTGTTACCGGCCCGCAATAACGAGCCGCCATAGGCCCGAGGAGGAGCGGGTCATCCCCTGGAACCCCTAGTACCGCTGGCTTGAGTCCGTCCCCCGCAGGCATGTCGCCAGGACCAGGTTGCCGATCGTGGCGATCGCCGCCCCTGCCACCAGCGCGAACCACGCGAAGCACCACGCCAGCGCCTCGTCCGAGTTCGGCTTCGACTCCATCATGTGGCCCAGCAGGGGGGCGTGCAGGAACCACCCGCCGAGGAACGAGAAGGCGAACGCCCTGGTGATGAAGTGCCATGTGGGGAAGTCGCAATGGTCGAGCCCCGGCGGCATGGCGGCCCACCAGAGCCCCGCGCAGGCCTTTCGCGCCGACCAGACCATGAAGACGACCGCGTGCGCCAGGACGCTCCACCCGAACCGCAGCCCGTCGGCCGGCAGCCCCAGCCAGAACCTCGCCATGATCATCGCGGCACTCCGTTCACGCCCGCCGGCCCGTCCGTCTCGTCGATTCCGCACGCCCCGGTGGCGCCGGAGTCCTCCCGCGGCAGCCTGGTCCACCCCGGCTGCCGCAGATCCAACATGTCATCGTGCTCGGGCGGCAGGACGAAGCGGCCGTGCGTCGCCACCCGCTTCGCGTAGACGCCGGGCGACCTGCGCGGACCGTGGTTGTGGTTCCGCACCACCGCGACGATCCGGTATGTGTCCCCCCCGCTGACGACCTCGTCGCCCGCCCTCAGGCCCCTCCGCTCCGCCTCCCGTGAGGACGACGCCATCGCGTACTCGTTCAGTTGGTCGTGATCCATCAGGTTCTCCCCCTGTAGCTGGCGTACATCCCAGACGCCGTCAGTGTGACGAGGCCGAACGTCGCGGCCGTGCAGGCCGAGCAGAACGCGGCCACGACGGGGCTGTCGTACGACCCGCCGGCGATCCACCACCACCCCAGGCCGATCGGGATCGACCTCAGCAGGTCGTGCCGCCGGGCGTGGGCGGGGCGCATTACCAGCCAGCCCGAGGCCGCGACGATCAGCCGCAGCGCGTCGAGCGGCAGCCCCAGCCAGAACCTACACATTGGTGCCATTCGTTGCCTCCCACAATCCTGCACATCGTAGGCGCTGCGGCGCGCGAAGGCAAGTCGCCAAATGTGGCGAGTTCCGCCGGGTTCCACCCGCAAGTTGCCAAATGTGGCGAGTTACCGCCGGGTTCCCCCCGCAAGTTGCCAAATGTGGCGAGTTACCGCCGGACGCGGCGACTAGAATACCCCGCGTTCAGCACGGCATGAACTGACTTCGCGCACCGCAACGAGGAGGACCGTGATGATGAGGATGATGAGGATGGTGTCGGGCCTGCTGGCCCGCGTGGGGCGGCCGCGGGCGACGCACGTCCCGTCGGAGCCCGTGATAGTGTGGCTGCCGCACTCGAGGGTGAGGGCGGTGCTGGGCCGCTGCGCCTGCCGGGAGTGCCACATGGCCAGATCGACCCGCGAGGCTCCGGCGAGGGCCGCCGCGGCCGCCGAGAGGTGCCGGGCGAAGATGGGGGCGCTCCGCGAGGAGGTCGAGAGGAACGACGACAGCATCCGCGACGGGGGAGCCCACGGCCCTCCGGGGGACGGGGTGCTCGACTGGGCGGCCCTGGTCGAGGGGGAGTGCGAGCACAGCTTCACCCGCTACGAGGCCGCTCCGGGGCACTGGCACTGCCTGAAGTGCGGCGCGGCGCCGGACAGCGGCTTCGTGGACCCGGACGGCAGGCTCCGGGGGGCGGGGGGCGAGGTCGATCCGTACGAGTACGGGAGCACCGACTGACATGGACAATGCGGCATACCGCGAGCCGGTGCCGGTGAGGTTCCACAACGGCCGCGTGGCGGTGGTGGACTGCCGCCCGTTCCACGGCACGGTGTACGCCCGCGACGACATGTTCGGGAGCCGGGTCGCGTTGGACGACCTGGATCAGGGAAGCCGGGACCGCCTGCTCGACGGCGGCCTGCGGGGGGGCGGCACGCCCCGGGGCAGGCAGCACCCTTAGGCGTTCGGCTTCCGCGAGCAGGCCTTCCCGAAGGGGAACTCGCCGCCGGACTCGTGCCCCTCCGGGACGCCTCCGGGGCGGTGGAACAGGTCGGTGACGGTGTCGTGCTCCAGCCACTCCTCGCGGCCGGGGACGATCCGCCGGCCGCAGCGGGTGCACTCGTGTATCTTCTCGAGGTCGGTCCACTCCACGCCGCGGCTCTCGCCGGCGACATCGAGCGTCCCGTCGGCGTTCCACCCGACGACGCGGGCCAGGTCGCCCGACTCGAGCAGCACCAGGCTGCCGACATGGAAGTCGCGCTTCTCCATCACCTTCTTCCGAATATCCACCGCAGGTTCTCCTCCGTCCGCCTCCGGGCGCCCGCCATCGGGTCGGACGGGTCGCCGGACAGTCGCCCGGCCGCGCGGACCACGGCGTCGCCGGGGTTGATCCAGTCCACCACGTGCATCCTCGGGTCGGCCAGCCAGGCGGCCTCCGGGACCATGATGCAGTGCATTTTGGCGTCGTCCCCGTGGCCGGGCCGCGGCTCGCCCAGGTAGCTCGCCAGGTGGTCCCACCCCCGCGTGTCGCCGCGCATGTTCCAGTAGTACAGCGTCGGCGTGCCGAAGAGGTCGCCCTCCGGCGGCGGGTACTCCAGGATCGGCCGGCCGAACCAGCCGTCCTCGTGGATCGTCAGCAGCCCGGGGGTCGCGCCGCCGCCGACGCTCACGTCCTTGTGCCCCAGCGCGGCGCGCGGCGTGGACCGCACCCTGCCGAGCAGCAGGAAGGCCTTGTGATCCCACATGTGCCCGTCCCGGTAGAGGGTCGGGGTCCGGTACCACTCGTTGACGACCAGCTCGGACGCCTCCATCACCTGGTGCGGGTGCCTCAGTTTCCGCCTCATGTCGCATCTCCCGCCGAATTGTACCCCCGCCGCCGGGCCGGGTCAACCGGATCCCGCGGAGGGAGGGACGCCCCCGGAGGGGGCGGCCCGGGGTTTCTGCGGTGTATAATCGTTAAGGAGGTGTACCAATCATGCTGATGAAGAGGGCTTCCGGAGTCGCGGCGAAGGCGGTCGGGCCGCGCGGGTTCCTGTGGACGGTGCTGGTGGCCGTCGGGTTTCTCATCCTGGCGTCGGCGGTGTTCTGGTGGCCGCCGGCGATGACCGCGTGGATGGCCGCGAACGGCGTCGCGATGGTCGTCACCGCGTTCGCGGGCCTCATGCGGTGCGAGGACAGCGACTTCGAGCCCGGGAACCTCGACGCGCCGCTGACGCTGTGGATCGCCATGGGCGAGATTGCCGGCACCAGGGGCAGGGCGTCGTTCGCCCGACTCATCCTGTGGACGCTCCTGACGCCCGTGGAGCTCGCGGTCACCTGCGTCGCGTGGCCGCTCACGCGCCTCGTGAGGGCGCTCCTGCGGCCCATGCCGGGCAAGTGGTAAGGGGACACAAAGGGGACAAAGGCTCGATCCGCCTTCGTCGTTCCCTTTCCTATCAGAAGCCGAAGGCCCTCCGCAGGTTGTCGTCGGTGCGCCTCTTGATTCCAGACGGGTTTCTGTTTTCGCGCAAGAAAAAGGCCGCCACGGTCTCCCGCGCGGCCCGTCCAGTAGCCAACATTCCGGTTTGTCCAAATCATCGTATGCCGCCCCTCGGCGGCGGGTCAAACGGAAAACCCTAGCCCATCGGGGCGTCCCTCTTCCGCCCGCGCCCGAATATGGCCATCAGCTTCCGCCCCTTTTTCTCCGTGTGGACGACGAGCTCCGTGCTGACGAGCGCCCATCCGCCCTCCGCCGCCTTCTCCAGCTCGGCGCTCACCCGTCCGGCGGAGTCGCCGCAGTCGTACTTCCATGGGGACCGCACGTCTATGAACACCGTCTTGTACTGCATCGTCGTCATCCGTTCACCCTCCGCGGGGCTGTTCGGGCCCCCCGGCGGCGCCTACGGAAGCGCCCGGATCCGGTAATCGGCCCCCGGCGCCCCCCGGGCCGCCGTCCGGATTCGGCTTGCCTCCGCCGCCCGCGGCGGGTACGATTCCCGGGAGGTGCGACGATGGGCAGAGAGTGTGGGGATTCCTGCGGTGGCTATTGGCGCCGCCGTGCGACAGGCACGCCACATTGCAGATTCTGGCGAGGACGGCCTCGCCATCGGGTGGTGGCTGGGGCCCGCGGTGGTGGACCTGATAGCCGGGCCGCACGGTCGGGGGGCTGATAGCGACCATGCTGAGCCTGGCGGCGGCGGAGGCGGTTCTGGAGGACTGACGAATGCGTTGGATCAAGGACTGCCCGGTGGACCTCGTCCTGGCCGCCGTGCTGGGCAGCGTCATCGGCGCGACGGTGGTCGCGCTGGCCTTCGGGCCGTGAGAGGAGTGAGAATGGACATCGGACGAATCGCGAGGCGCCTGGCCGCGCCGCCGTGCGGGCCCGGCTCCGACTTCCCGACAATCAACTTCCTGGCGAGGGCGGCCTTGGCCACCGCCCTCCTGTGGCGCCTCTGGCTGGCGCCGCTCACCGTGTGGCTGAACGTCCACGGCCGGGTCGACGGGAACATCCTGGTGGTCGACCTCGTCTTCGCCGCGATCCTCATGGCGTGCGGCGGGGCGCTCGCGTCCATCGTCAGCCTGGCGCTGGGCGAGTGGCTGGCCGACCGGCCGGGAGGCGCGAGATGAGCCGCAAGCGGAGGCACCCGCACCAGGCGATGGGGCTGTCGGAGCTCACGCCCGGGGCGTCGTACGCGATGGTGATGACGTGGCGGGGCTCCCCCCACATCGACCGCGCCGACCGCGTGATGCTCGGCGAGGTGCGGGACTCCCCGCGGTCCATCGCGTCGCGGGGCGGCGAGGATGTCCGGGCGTTCTTCGACCTCCCGCCC
>Ga0180434_10003126_pt1 | contig 21281 bp, 20 predicted proteins | sample SS_ome_7_FD_132453 | JGI IMG/M metagenome (GOLD analysis project Ga0180434, IMG submission 132453) | Hypersaline lake sediment archaeal communities from the Salton Sea, California, USA - SS_1_D_2 metaG | ecosystem: Environmental > Aquatic > Non-marine Saline and Alkaline > Hypersaline >...
GCGCTCGCTGAGTTCGACGCTGGACCTGGAGCAGACGCTGGACAACGTGCTGCGGGCGGCGGCGGACCTGCTGCAGGTGCCGGTCTGCTCGATTCTCCTGCTGGACGAACAGAGCGGCGAACTGGTGGCCGAGGCCACCTACGGGATTGACCGAGAGCACCTGCTGCACGGGCCGCTGCGCCTGGGCGACGGCATCGCCGGCACGGTGGCGCGGACGGGCATGGCCGTGGCGAGCCGGGACCTGAGCCGCGACGGCCGCTTCAAGGCCCGCGAGGCGGCGAAGGCGGAGGGACTGGCGTCGCTGCTGGCGGTGCCGCTCATCAGCAAGGGGCGGACGCTGGGCGTGCTCAACATCTACACGCGCACGCCGCGCGACTTCTCGCCCGACGAGCAGGCGCTGGTCTTCACGCTGGCCAGCGAGGCCTGCATGGCCATCGAGAACGCGCGCCTCTATCGCGAGGCGCGGCACCAGGCGCGGTCCATGCGGCACGTCATGGAAGAGGTGAACCACCGGATCAAGAACAACCTGCAGACGATCATCGGGCTGATGCATCTCTACATGGCGGAGCGCGGCGACCCCGCGACCTGCGGGGCGCTGCGCGAGATCGTGGGCCGCATCCAGGCCATCGCCGTGGTACACGAATTGCTGCTCGACACCGACATCACCGCGATCTGCGCGAAGGAGGCCAGCCAGCGCATCCTCGACAACGTGCGGCAGAGCATGGCCGGGCCGGACCTCAAGGTCTGCGGCCAGGTCTCGGGCGCGGCCGTGCGGCTGCCCTCGCGCAAGGCGACCGCGCTGGCGTCGGCCATCAATGAGTTGATCACCAATGCCGTGAAGCACGGGTTCGCGGGGCGCCGCGAGGGGAGCATCTTCGTCTCGCTGCAAGAAGGAGCGGGCAAGGTCCTGGTGCAGGTGCGGGACGACGGCGTTGGGCTGCCGGAGGGCTTCGACCCAAGCCGCGACGCCAGGCTGGGCCTGCGGATCGTGCAGGGGATCGTGGAGCAAGACCTGGGCGGCGAGTTCACGCTGTCCATTGATGCCGGCACGACGGCGCGGATCACGTTTGCGAAGTGAGTTCGGGAGTCATTCATGGATTCGGACGAGGTGCAAGTCGAAGTCTGGCAGTTGGGCCAGGATGAGGAGGGCCGCGACGTCGTGCTGCTGCGCGACACCCAGGATCGCCACCTGCCGATCTGGATCGGCCGCTGCGAGGCGGCGGCGATCTGGATGAAACTGAGGCAGGAGGAGGCGCGCGACATCGTGCGCCGCCCCATGACCCACGACCTGCTGGCCGCCGTGCTCGAACGCCTGGGCGCCCGGCTGGAGCGCGTGGTCATAGACGACTACTGGAAGGGCACCTACTACTCGCGGCTGCTCTTCGCCGTGGACGGCAACGAGATGAGCGTGGACTCGCGCCCCAGCGACGCCATCGCGCTGGCGCTGCGGTGCGGTTCGCCGATCTTCGTGAACGAGCGCGTGCTGGCCGCCGTGGGCGAGCATGCCTCCGAGCCCGACGAGGGCTCCACGCCGCGCGATGAGGCGGAAGACCCGCTCCCCCGCGATCTCGACGACGAACAGCCGGAGCCCTGAGGGTGTGTCCGCCGGGCGCGGACGTCGCTTGAGGGGCCGCGGGGCGTCCCCCGACAGGGCCGTCTCCCGGCGGCCGCGACACACGCTCCCCGGGGCGGTGACATCATGCATCGCGGCATGAGGGTGCGCCCCGGCATCCAGGCGGCGGTCATAGGGGGGCTCGCGGCTGCGCTCTGGGGCGGCGTCTACCTTGCCTTCGAGTCCGCGTTTGCCGGCCGGTACGGCTGGCTGTGGTACGACGAGGCGGTCTACCTCGGCCTGTCGCACGAGGCGTGGCTGGCCGTCGGGGCCTACCGGCCGCCTCTGGTCTGGAGCCTGCTCAAGATCATCGGTGGCGGCGGCTTTCAGGTCGTCAACCTCCTCGCCGTCGGGGTGATGGCGGGTGCGCTCTACGTGGGCGGCCGTCGGCTGGGCGGCTGGCGTGTCGGTCTGCTGTGCGCCGCAGTCCCGCTCACGGTGCCTGCGTTCTGGAAGTACACGCCGCGCTTCATGCCCGAGGCCATCGCGCTGGCGGCCGTCGCGCTCGGCCTCTCCGCCATTCCGGTTCGGCGTTTCTGGCTGGCCGGGGCGGCGCTCGGTGTGGGGGCCCTGGGGCGGCCGGAACTCGCCGTACTGGGCGCGCTGTCCCTCGTCGCCCTGCCCACCCGGCACCGCGCCTGGGCGCTCACGGCGCTGACCATGGCAGTGGTCATCCTCCCATTCACGATCCGCAATGCCGTGGCGTCGCGCCGCTTCGTGCCGATCTCGGCGAACGCAGGCACGAACCTGTGGCTCGGCAACCTGCGCGAACGGTGGCTGGAGCCCGAGGTGCTGGAGCGCAAGTACCCACAGGAGGTCGCCGCGCTCCGCGCCGTCCCCCACGAGGTGGACCGCGACAGGCTGAGGCTGCGCTTCTTCGTCCGGGAAGTGCGCCGGCGGCCCGGCCGCGTCTGGGAACTCTGGCGGTACAAGGCAGAGCATTTCTGGTTCGGCAACTCCTACTGGGGCCACCCGACCTCCATCGGCGTGATGATGCGCGTCTACGTCGCGTTTGGCTGCCTGGGCGTCGTGCTCGGACTGACCCGCCGGCGGCTCCGGCTGAGCGCGGCGCTGGCGGCAGGGGTCGTGCTCTTCGTATGGGCCGTTGCCATCGCCGTCTTCCCGATGGAGCGCCACCGGCTGCTGATCCTGCCGGGCATCGCCGTTGCGACGGGCCTCTGCCCCGTCGCCCTGCGCGAAGTGATAGCGGCCGGCCGGCAGGAGACACGGGAGGTGTGACGGCGGGGCGGGCGTCCGGATGCGTCGCGATCCCCCGACCGGATGCGCGGCGATCGGCCTGCCGGCGCCCGGCAGGGCCGCGTCGGGCGTCACTCCCCGCGCAGCAGGACGTCGGAGCGGGCGAGGGTCAGGCCGCCCGCCTGCACCTGCACCGTCGGGAAGCCCGGCGAGGCCGAGATGATCTCGGGGCCGCCGGGGGCGGCGATGATGGTGTCCTCGCACTTGGTGCCGGTGATGGAGGGGTTCCAGGCGAAGGCCTGGTTGGGCTGCACGACCTCGCGGGTCTCGGCGTTGGCGCGGTAGTCGCGCCCCGCGTAGCCGGTTGCACCCCCCTGGTGGTGCAACTGCCACTCGTCGGGGAAGCCCGCGTCGCGGTAGGCGGCCAGGCCCGCCGAGAAGACCTCGCCCGCCGCGGCGCCCGGCCGCGTGCCGGCGATGAGCGCCGCGTCCACGGCCATCACGGCGTCGTGCTTGCGGCGCAACTCGGCGTCGAGCGGGCCGAAATGCACCATGCGGGTGGCGGAGACGATAAGCCCCCACTTGCGGCCGCACACCACGAGCATGGCGTGCTTCTCCACGCGCCGATCGGTCGGGATCGGGTGCCGGTAGCGGAACACGCGCTCGTCGGCCGCGATGAGCAGCACCACGGGGATAATGCCCTGCGCGAGAAGGGGCTCGGCGAGCCGGGCGGCGACGGCGTGCTCGGTGATTCCGGGCTCGATCTCCTGGGCCGCGTCGCCCAGAGCTTGGCCCACGGCCGCGCCGACGATCCGGTAGCGTGCGACCTCCTCCGGCGTGAGCGCGTAGCGCAGGGGCGCGAGGTCTGCGGCGACGTCCTCGCAGCCGGGCATGGGCAGGTCGGCGCCCACGGCGCCGCCGCCGGCCAGGTCGCGGACGGCGGCATCGAGCCCGCCCCGCCACCAGGGGTAGGGCCGGCACTCGAAGCCCTGGCCGTCGAGTTCCTCCTCGACGATGCGCTCGGCTTCAATGTTCTCGCACAAGGCCCACTTGGCGTCGGCGGTGATGAGCAGGTGCGCGACGCCGGCCTCTGCGGCGATGCCGACGTGGCTGTCGCCGCCGCAGGTGAACCAGGCGAAGTTGGCCTGCCGCGAGAGGAGCACGGCCGCCAGCCCGCGCTCCGACATGAAGGCGCGCAGGCGGCGTTCCTTCTCGGCGATTTCGGATGGTGAGGCCATCTCGTTGCCTCCATGCGACACTTGGGTGTCATCCCGAGGCGTCAGCCGAGGAATCTCGTTGGCCGGAAACCCGCCGCTCGCAGTCGCCGAGATTCCTCGCTTCCGCCTTCGCTGGAAGCACGGCGGCCGAAACGGCGTGCAAGTCGCTCGGAATGACACGCCAGGGCTTGGCGGCGCGCTCAGCGAGTTTCACCTGATTGGCCCCGCGCCGTCAACCGCCGCGCACACGGTGATGCGGGGCTCGCGGTCGGTCTCGCGCGCGTAGCCTGCGGAGACGGCCCGGCCGAAGGCGTCGAGGGCGCGCGCCTCGGCCAGTGTCACGGTGCACCCGCCGAAGCCGCCGCCCACCATGCGCGAGCCCAGCACGCCTGGCACCGAGCGCGCGATCTCCACCAGCAAGTCGAGTTCGCGGCAACTCACCTGGTAGTCGTCGCGCAGGCTTTCATGACTGGCCCACATGAGCCGGCCGAATGCCGACAGGTCGTGCCGGCGCAGCGCGGCCACGCTCTCCAGCACGCGGGCGTCCTCGGTGACGACGTGGCGGCAGCGGCGATACACCACTTCTGAGAGGCGCTCGCGGTGGCGCTCCAGGTCCTGAGGCGAGACGTCGCGCAGCGCCCGCACGCCCATGGCCGCCGCGCCCTGCTCGCACTCGGCGCGCCGGATGCGGTACTCGGAGGAGGCCAGCTCGCGACGCACGCCGGTGTCGGTCACCACCAGGGCGTGATCGCCCAGGCCGAGGGGGACGTGTTCGCTCTCCAGGGAGCGGCAGTCAATGAGCAGGGCGTGGTCGCGGCGCGCCATGCGCGAGACGAACTGGTCCATGATGCCGCAGGGCATGCCGACGAACTCGTTCTCCGCCTGCTGGCAGACCTTGGCCATCTCCTCGGGCGTCATCTCGAAGCCCGCCAGCGACTGGAACGCGAGGCCCGTCGCCATCTCCAGCGCCGCCGAGGAACTCAGGCCGCCGCCCAGCGGCACGGTGCTCTCGATGACGGCGTCCATGCCCGCGAGCCGCAGGCCGCGCTGCTGCAGGACCCAGGCGACGCCGCGGGGGTAGTCGCTCCAGGGCTGCCGGTCGTCGCGCTGGATGTCGTCGAGGGGGAACGCGGTCTTGGCGTCGAGGTTCATCGTGTAGAGGCGCACGGTCAAATCGGGGCGCGGCGCCGCGGCGATCACGACATCGCGGTCAATGGCGGCGGGGAGCACGTATCCCTCGTTGTAGTCGGTGTGCTCGCCGATCAGGTTGACGCGGCCGGGCGCGCGGAGCCACGCCGCCGGCTCGCGCCCGAAGCGCTCGCGGAAGGCTGCGCCGATGCGCTCCAGCCGGTCGCCGCTCACCGGGCGGCCTCGCTTGCGTCGAAGGCGCGCAGCACCAGGGCGGTGCGCGTGTCGCCGGTTAGCCGGAAGGCGTGGCCGATGCGATGCCCCACGACCCAGGCGATCTCGCCCGCGCTGAGCAGCAGGGGCAGGTGGTCGCGCTCGGGCTCGGGGAGTTTGCGGTTCACGAGGAAGTCCTGCAGCTTCGTCATGCCGGTCATGCCCAGGGGCCGGAACCGGTCGCCGGGCCGCCGGGTGCGGATCACCAGCGGCTCGCCCATCTGGGCGTAGTCGAGGCAGGCCGTGCCGGGCCCCTCGCGCATGGCCTCCCTGGCCACGGCGCAGGGCACCAGTTCGGCCTCGATCTCGACGCCCAGCGCGGCGATGCGCGTCCGGCCCGGGAGGGCGAGCGCGAACTCCTCATCGGTCGTCGGCGCGGGCTTCGCGGGGCCGTGGGTGGAGAGCACGAGGTCATCGTAGCCGCGGGCGGCGGTCAGGCCGTCGGGGAGATGGATGCACTTGCCGGCGGAGCCGCCCAGAGCCAGGGCGCGAAGCGTCTCGATGTGCACGTACTCGATGTTGAGGAGGTCGCCGCGCAGCCGACCGATGGCGGCGCGCGCCACCCTGCGCTGCAGCGCCGGCGGGAGCGAAGCGAAGGCGTCGAGCCGCAGGGCGGCCTCGGTCTTCGTCCCCTTGCGGCAGACGCCGGCCAGGGCGTCCTCGGCCATCTGGTTGAGCAGGGCGTTCTCGTCGCGGGCCACCTTGGCCATGCGCAGCAGGGTCTGGCGGAGTCGGGGCTGCTCCTTCTCCAGGGCGGGCAGCAGGTCGAGGCGCACGCGGTTGCGCAGGACGTCGCGCTCCAGGTTGCTGGGGTCGGTGCGCGGCTTGAGGCGGCGCTGCCGGCAGTAGTCCTCGATCTGGCGGCGGCGCACCTCGATGAGCGGGCGGATCACGCGGCCGCGCACCGGGGGCATCCCCGCCAAGCCGTCGGGGCCGGCGCCGCGCAGCATGTTGAGCAGGACGGTCTCGGCCTGGTCGTCGGCGTTGTGGGCGACGGCGATGCGCTGCGCCTTGACGCGGTCGGCGGTCTTTTCGAGGAAGTCGTAGCGCGCCAGGCGGGCCGCGTGCTCGATCGAGAGCCGGCGGCGGGACGCGATCACCTTGACGTGCGCGCGCCCGACGGTGATGGGCACGTCGAGTTTGGCTGCGAAGGCGCGGGCGAAGTCGGCGTCGGCGCGGGACTCGTCGCCGCGCAGCATGTGATCGAGGTGGGCGGCGTGGAGCGTGATGCCCAGGTTCCGCCGGCGGCGGCGGAGCACGTCGAGCAGGGCCACCGAGTCGGGGCCGCCCGAGAGCGCCACCAGCACGCAGTCGCCGCGCGCCAGCATCTGGTGCGCCTCGATGGTGGCCAGGACTCTGTCAACGATCACGGCGCCAGGAACTCGTCCATCAGGCGGTGGCCCTCTTCGATCACGTGGCCGGTGGCGGCCGCCGCGGCCTCGCAGAAGGCCTCGGCGCCGTTGGCCGCGATGCCGGTGCCGGAAATGACGAAGGGAACCGGCGTGCGGGTGTGGGTGCGCACGGCGATGGGGGTATGGTGGTCGGGCAACAGGAGCACGCGGTGGTCGGGCCGCCGCTCGAGCGCGTCGAGCGCGGGGGCGACGACGTGGCGGTCCACCTGCTCGACGGCCCAAATCTTCTTCTCAATGTCGCCGTGGTGGCCGGCCTCGTCGGACGCCTCCACGTGGCAGAGCACGAAGTCGTGGCCCTCCAGCGCCTGCACCAGAGCGCGTCCCTTGGCGGCGAAATCCGTCTCGAGGTTGCCGGTGGCGCCGGGGACCTCGGGCGCAGCCAGGCCCGCGGCGCGGGCGATGCCGCGGATCAGGTCCACGGCTGCGATGACGGCGCCGGTCACCCCGTGAGCCACGGCGAACGAGGGCAGGTTGGGATCGCGCCCCTGGCCCCAGAGCCAGATCATGTTGGCGGGCGGGCGCCCCTCGTCGCGGCGGCGCCGGTTGATCTCGTGGTCCTCCAGGATCTCGCGGGAATCCCAGATGAGTTGGCGCAGCCGCTCCTCCCCCTCCCCTTGCGGCAGATTGGCCTCGATCTCGCGGCCCATGATATCGTGCGGCGGCATGGTCCGAACCTGGTCCGAGCCGTCGCGCCAGACCATCAGGTGCCGGTAACTGACGCCGGGGAAGAAGCGGGCGCGGGGGCTCCCCAGTTTCTCGTCAATGAGTTGGATGAGGGCCCGCGCCTGGTCGGTGGGGATCTCGCCGGCGCTGTAGTCGGCCAGCACGTCGCCCTCGGCGGTGACCAGGTTGCAGCGGAAGGCGACGTCGCCGGGGTCGAGCGGCACGCCCATGCTGGCGGCCTCGAGCGGCGCGCGGCCGGTGTAGTAGCGGGCGGGGTCGTAGCCCATGATGGAGAGGGTGGCGATGTCGCTGCCGGGCTGCTCGGCGGCCTCGGGCACGGTGCGCACGAGACCGGCGCGGCCGCGGCGCGCCAGGCTGTCCATGTGGGGGATCTCGGCGGCCTCGAGCGGCGTGCGGCCGTCCAGTTCATCGAGCGGCTCGTCGGCGGCTCCGTCGGGGATGATGACGACGAACTTGGGGCGCTTGGCGTTCAGCACTGGGTCTCCCGTCAGTCAGGTAGGGGGAGTATATCGGGGCGCGCCGGCCGCGTCAACGCGGCGACCCGGTGGGCGGCTCGCCCAGCCAGAGGATCGGCACGAGTGTCTCGAGCGCCGCGAACTCGGGATCCCCGGTGACCACCTCGGCGTCCTGCAGCCGGGCCGTCGCGGCGGCAAAGGCGTCCCCCAGCGCCAGGCTGTGGCCGGCCTTGATCTCGCCGGCCTCACACGCGACCCGCTCGTCGGCCGGCACCAGGGTCACCGGCAGTTGGCACAGCGCAGCCCAGGCTCTCTCGGCCAGATGGGCGCCATGATGCCGGCGCGTGGCCCAGTAGACCTCCGCTGCGTTCACGCAGGAACACAGCACCGTGGTCTCGCCCCGGCGCGCCCGATCGAGCAGCCCCTGCACGATGTCGGCGCCGGGCTCGTCCTGAAGGTAGGCGAGGACGGCGTGGCTATCGAGCACGAACCGGTTCGTCACGGTGCACTTCCCTGCGGCGTTCCTCCAGCAGCGCCTCACCCAGCGAGGGCCGCTTGGGCAGAAGCCCGCGTCCCTGCTTGACCGGGTCCTTCAGTAGCGGCGCCACGACGATCCCCCCCGGGCCCTCGTCCACTCGGACCTCGTCGCCCGGCCGGATGCCGTAGCGGCGGCGGAGTTCGGCCGGGATCACGATCTGCCCCTTTGTCGAGACCTTGGCGCGGGACATGGCACCCACCTCGTTCGCGTGAAGTAATACGTATGCAGCGACTGTACTACATATGAGGGTCCAAGTCAACCCCTATGACATGCCAAGTTGAACTACAGGCGTGCCCTCGCTCGAGGGATGGGACGACTGCGTGCCGACGTTTCAGGCGTCCGGCAGGTCGCGGCCGGTGAGGCGGCGGTAGGCGTCCAGGTACTTCTCGCGGGTGCCGGCCATCACGTCGGGGGGGAGTTCGGGGCCTGGGGGCCGCTTATCCCAGTCGAGGGTTTCGAGGTAGTCGCGCAGGAACTGCTTATCCAGGGCCTCCTGGGGGCGTCCCACCTCGTAGTCGTTCGCGTCCCAGAAGCGGGAGGGGTCGGGAGTGAGTACCTCGTCCACCAGGATGAGATCGCCGTCGCGCAGGCCGAACTCGAACTTGGTGTCGGCGATGATGATGCCGCGCGAGCGGGCGTACTGCTCGGCCTTGCGGTAGAGGGCGAGGGTCCTGGCCTCCAGTTGGTCGTAGAGGTCGGCCCCCACCATCTCGGCGGCCCGCTGGGGGGTGATGTTCTCGTCATGGCCCGACTCGGCCTTGGTGGAGGGGGTGAAGAGCGGCTCGAGGAGTTGCTCCGACTGCCGCATGCCGGGCACCAACTCGATGCCGCAGACCGTGCCGAACCGGCCGTATTCCTTCCAGGCCGAGCCTGCGAGGTAGCCGCGCACGACGCACTCGATGGGCACGACCTCGGCCTTGCGCACGAGCATGCTGCGGCCGCGCAGCGTGTCGGCGTGCTCGCGGGCGGCGGACGGGTACTGATCGCAGTCGGCGGTGATGAGGTGATTGGGCGCGACCTCGCGGGTGAGGTCGAACCAGAAGAGCGAGAGGGCGGTGAGGATGCGCCCCTTGTCGGGGATGCCGTTGGGCATGACCACATCGAAGGCGGAGATGCGGTCGGTGGCGACGATGAGGAGCGCGTCGTCGAGGTCGTAGATGTCGCGCACCTTGCCGCGGTTGAAGAGGGTGAGGCCGGAGAGGTCGGTCTGGGTGATTACCGGCTGGGTCATCGGTCTGTCCTCTTGTGGGCGGCGAGCCCCGGGGGGTCAGCCGAGATTCCTCGCTTCCGCCTCCGCTCAGGCTGCGGCGGACAGGTCGCTCGGAATGACAACCCCGAGGCTTCCACGCTCAGATGCCCAGCGCCTGCACGACCCGGCGGACGTCGGGCTCGATGACGTCGGGCTCGACGGCCACGGCGATGGCACGGTCGGGGTCCTTGAGGCCGTGGCCCGTCAGGGTGCAGACGACGGGCCCCGCGTCGGCGGGGAAGTAGCCGCGGGCGGCCAGTTTGCGCACGCCCGCGATGGAGGCCGCCGAGGCCGGCTCCACGAAGACCCCCTCCAGCCTGGCCAGCATCTGGTAGGCCTCGACGATCTCGTCGTCGCTGACCATCTCGATCAGGCCGACCGATTCGTCGCGGGCGCACTCGGCCTGCTTCCAGGAGGCGGGGTTGCCGATGCGGATGGCGGTGGCCAGGGTCTCGGGCTTCTCGATGGGGTGGCCGCGCACGATGGGCGCCGCACCCTCGGCCTGGAAGCCCAGCATGACGGGCGCGCGGGAGGCCCTGCCGGCGCGGCGGTACTCGCAGTAGCCCTTCCAGTAGGCGGTGATGTTGCCGGCGTTGCCGACGGGGATGGCGTGGTAGGCCGGAGCGTCGCCCAGCACGTCCACGATCTCGAAGGCGGCGCTCTTCTGGCCCTCGATGCGGTAGGGGTTGAGCGAGTTGACGAGGGTGATGGGGTAGTCCTCGGTGAGTTGCCGGACCATGACCAGGCATTCGTCAAAGTTGCCCTTGACCGCGAAGACGCGCGCGCCGTGGATCATGCTCTGGGCCAGTTTGCCCATGGCGATGGAGCCCTGGGGGATCAGCACGGTGCACCGGATCCCCGCCTGGGCCGCGTAGGCCGCGGCCGAGGCGGCGGTGTTGCCGGTGGAGGCGCAGGCCACGGCCTTGGCGCCCTCCTCGAGGGCCTTGGAGACGGCCATCGTCATCCCGCGGTCCTTGAAGGAGCCGGTGGGGTTGAGGCCCTCGTACTTGAGGTGGATGGGCGCGGGGCAGTCGAGTTCGCGCTGCAATTTCGGAGCCGGCAGCAGGGGGGTGTCGCCCTCCAGGAGCGTGACGACGGGCGTGTCGGGGCCGACCGGCAGGTGATCGCGGTAACGCTCGATGACTCCTCGGTACACGGCGCTAGACCTCGTGGACGCGGATGCGACTCGAAACGCGATGGACGGCTGCGAGTCGGGCGATGCGCTGGAGCGAGCGGCGGACGCGGGCTTCGCGCGCGGCGTGGGTGATCCAGACGATTTCGGCGCGGTCGCCCCGGCTGGCCTTCTGCACGACGGAGGCGAGGCTGACCTTCTCGCGGCCGAAGACGGCGGCGATCTGGGCCAGCACGCCCGGCCGGTCGGCGACCTGCATCCGCAGGTAATACTTGGCCTCAACCTCGCCCATGGGCTTGGCGGGCTTGTTGTCGAAGCAGGTGCAGGGAACGCGGCCGGTGGCGCCGTGGCGGATGTTGCGGGCGATGTCTATCACGTCGCCGGCGACGGCGCTGCCCGTGGGCCCGGCGCCGGCGCCGCGGCCGAAGAACATGACCTGCTCGGCCGCGCCGGCCTCGACGAAGATCGCGTTGAAGGCGTCGCTCACCGCGGCGAGCGGATGCGCCTCGGGGAGCATGACGGGGTGGACGCGCAGTTCGAGGCCGCCGGGAGTGTCGGCGCCGATGGCGAGCAGTTTGATGACGTAGCCCAGGTCGCGGGCGTACTCCATGTCCACGGCGCGGATGCGGCGGATGCCCTCGCGGTAGATGTCGCCCAGCCGCACGCGGCTGTTGAAGGCGATGGAGGCGAGGATGGCGAGTTTGTAGGCGGCGTCGTAACCCTCGACGTCGCTGCGCGGGTCGGGCTCGGCGTAGCCCAGCGCCTGGGCCTCGGCGAGGACGTCGTCGAAGTCGCGCTGCTCGCCGGCCATCTTAGACAGGATGTAGTTGGTCGTCCCGTTGACGATGCCCATGATGCGGTGGATGCGGTTGGCGGCCAGGCAGACCTTGAGCGGCCGGACGATGGGGATGCCGCCGCCCACGGCGCCCTCGAACATGACATCGAGCCCGCGGCGCGCGGCCTCCTCGAGGATGGGGCCGCCGTGCTTGGCGATGAGTTCTTTGTTGGAGGTGACGACGTTCTTGCCGGCGCGGAGCGCCGCCATCACCAGCGCGCGGGCCGGGCGGACGCCGCCGATGGTCTCGACCACGATCTGGATCGTGGGGTCGCGGATGATGTCGCGGGCGTCGGTGGTGCGCATCCGCTGGGGCACGCGCACGGAGCGGGGCCGGCTCCAGTCTATGTCGGCGGCGCGGGCGACGCGGATGGGGCCGCCTGCGGTCATGGCGATCTTGGCGGCGTTCTCGCGCAGCACGCGGAGCGCGCCGCCGCCGACCTTGCCCAGACCGATGATGCCTACGTGGACCGCCCTTGACGCCATGGTGCGTCTCCTCAGCCGGCGGGCTCCAGCGCGATGAGCGGGTCGCCGGCGTGAACCAGTTGGCCGTTGTCGGCCAGAATCTCCACGACGCGACCGGAGACGTCGCTGGTGATCTCGTTGAAGACCTTCATGGCCTCCACCAGGCCGATGGTCTCCCCCACCTCGACGAGTTGGCCGACGGAGGCGTAGGGTTCGTCGTCGGGCGAGGCCCCGCGGTAGAAGACCCCCACGAGGGGGGATCGGATGTGGATGAGGTCGCTGCGGGGCTCGGCCGCGGGCGCGGCGAGGGGTGCCGCGTGCGGCGGGGCGGGGGCGACCTCGGCGGGCCGGCGGCAGATGCGAATCGCGACGCCGTCCGCTTCGACGTGGAGTTCGCTCAGCCGCTCTTCATCGGCCAGGCGGAGGAGTTGACCCAGATAGTCCAGTGTCTGCCCGTCCATGGTACCCCCGCGCGGAGGCCGGAGACGCCGGACCCGCGGCAGGTCGGGGGACCCGGCCGAGGCCTGCGGCGCATTGGCGGACCACTTACGACCTGAGGGCGGCCTGGGCCTTCAGGCGCTTCTTGCGGGCGCGCTTCTCCTTGGCCCGCTTGGCGTCCTGGATGGCGCGGCGACGCTCTTCCCATTCGCGGTTGATGGCGTCCTCGATGTCCTGCTCGAAGGCTTTGAAGCGCCGGACGTCGGCCGAGGCGCGCAGTTGATCCAGATCCAGAGTCTTGGGCACGGCAAACCACTCCACCGCAGTATTGGGATGGGCCGCACTCGGGCGGCCCTGCAGGCGATTATAGCAGCGGCCCACACGGCGTGTCAAGGCGCCACGCGTGTGGCGTCGCCGGGACAGAGGGGACTGCCGAGGACGGCTACCTGCTTGGCAGCGAGTTGCTTTCTTGCTATAGTGGGCGGCGCCGCAGCCGCCGGCGCGGGGCAGTGAGCGACATCATCATGACGCGAAAGGAGAATACGGGATGACACGACACCGGATCTGGATGGCAGTGTGCATCATGCTGACCGTCGCGGCCGTGTCGGTCCAGGCCCAGGGGCCTGTGCCGCCGCTTGCCGTGGCCCGGCAGAAAGTGATTCTTCCGAGCGGCGCCAAATGGACGGCTGTCGCGGCGCAGGCCAAGTTGCAGCCGGTGCAGATCGAGGCAGTCGAGACGACGGCGCGGACGGCCAGACTCAAGGTGACGCTGCCGGGGTTCCACCAGCGGGCCGTCACGAAGCAGGGGATCAAGTTCCAGCGTCTGGCCATTCCCGGCGGCGGCGCTACGGCGGAGATCGGCCGGCCCGAGGTGCCCCTGGTGCGGCAGTTGATCGCCGTGCCACCGGGCGCCACCGCGACGCTCAAGGTGAAGACGGGCGGCACGAAGGTCACCAAGGGCATCACGCTGTTTCCCGTGCAGGAGCCTGTGCCGGAGCAGGGCCGGTTGGAGATGGAGTTCAAGATGGACCGCGCCTTCTATCAGCAGCGCGCGCTCTATCCCTCCCAGGTGGCCAAGCTCTCGCCGCCCATGATGATGGGGCGCACGCAGGTCGTGCTGCTGGAAGCGGCGCCTATGCAGTACAACCCGGGCGACAAGTCCCTGACGGTGCACCAGGACCTGGACGTGGACGTCTCCTTCAGCCGTCCGGCGGCATCGCTGTCGCGCGGCACGACGGTGCAGCCCGCCGTCAGCACGGCGGTGATCAACGCGGCCCTGCTTACCGCGCCCTACGTCGTGCTCGATGTCGGGCCGTGGGACTACCTGATCATCTGCGCGGACCAGTTCGCGGAAGAAGTCCAGCCCCTGGTCGAATGGAAGAAGTCCAAGGGGCTCAAGGTGCACGTCGCCAAGATGTCCGCCGTGGGGAGCACCCCGACGCAGGTACGCGACTACATCCGCGCCGCCTTCAACAACCGCGACACGCGCTACGTGCTGCTGGTGGGCGACGTGGACACCGTCCCCAAGTACTCGTACAGCGGCCCGGCCGGCTCCTGCGCGAGCGACTACTACTACACGCTGGTGTCCGGCGACGATATGCTGCCGGACGTGGCGGTGGGGCGGTTCTCGGCCACGAACGAGGCCCAGGTGACGCACATGGTGGACAAGACGGTGGCCTACGAGAAGACGCCCTTCACGCCGTCGCTGGACTGGTACAAGAAGGCGGTGTGCATCTCCGACTCGGGGTACTTCCAGGACACCTCGAACTGGGTGGCGACGTTCCTGAGCGGACACGGCTACACGGTGCAGAAGCTCTATCACTCGATGAACAACGCCACCTCGACGAACGTGCGCAACGCCGTCAACAACGGGCGCGCCATCGTCAACTACCGCGGCCACGGCGGCGTGACCGGGTGGAGCACGAGCGGGTTCAACAACACCCAGGTCAACAACCTGACGAACGGCCGTATGATGCCGGTGGTCATCAGCCCGACCTGCCTGACGGGCTATTACGACCACTCGGGTGACTGCTACGGCGAGACCTGGGTCAAGACCCACGCGGCGACGGATCCCCGCGGGAGCGTCGCCTACTGGGGGTCGTCGCGGGTCAGTTACGGCGGCTACAACGACGAACTCTGCAAGGGCACGTACAAGGCCCACTTCGACGACAGCCTGGAGTGCATGGGCGACATGGTGAACCGGGCGAAGGTGTACATGATCACGGCCTACGGCTTCACCGATACGGCCAAGTTGGAACTGCACATGTTCACGCTGTTCGGCGATCCCGAACTCAACGTGCGCACGGAGAAGCCGATACTGAGGATCATCCGCCCGAAGGTGATGATCCAGCGGTAGGGCGCATCTGGGCGCCTCGACACACTGCGGGCGGGCCGACGAATCGGCCCGCCCGCTTGGTTCGCTGCAGGGCGGCGGCTCAGACCTGCACCGGCCGCCCGCCGCGCTCGGCCGACTTGCGCGCGGCCAGCGCCACGGCGAGCGCCAGGCGCGCGTCCTCCGGAGTGACCGTCTTGGGCTCGCGCCCCTGATCCACGCACTCAACGAAGTAGCGCACCTCGGCGAAGTACCCGCCCAGTTGCTGGATGTTGCCCACGGCCTCGTCCGACTGCGCGCCGCCGGTGACGTCGGGCACCACGGGGTGCTCGGGCTCGCCGTCCACGGGGTAGACGGAGAGCGGCGGATCGAGGCGCGTGTTCAACTCGATGGTGCCGCGCTCGCAGACGACGGTCAGCGCCATGGTGAACGGGAAGTTGGGGGGCATCGCCAGCGAGGCCTCGGCAAAGGCCACGACATCGTCGGCGTAGCCCGAACTGGTGGTGAGGACGCTGTCCATGGCCCCGGCCGGGCTGAGCCGGCCGGCCGCGGAGACGGTGGTGGGCGGGCCCGCCAGCCAGGCGAAGGTGTCGAGATCGTGGATCTGCAGGTCCACCACAGCGCCGCCGCTCAGTTTGGGCTGGAAGAGCCAGCCTTCCCAGGACCAGTCGGGCGGCGGGGAGAGGCGCGTAGCGCTCATCCACCGGATGGCGCCCAGCCGGCCCGAGTCCACGATCTCCTTCACCCGCACGTACTCGGGCCAGAAGCGCAGCACGTGCCCGACCATGAGGATGACGCCGGCGTCCTGGCAGGTCTGGATCATGGCGTCGGCCTCGCGGAGCGATAGGGCCATGGGCTTCTCGCAGAGGACGTGTTTGCCGGCCTTGGCGGCCTTCTCCACGACTCTGCGGTGCAGGTTGCTGGGAAGGCAGACGTCCACGGCGTCCACGCCGGCTTCTTTCAGCATGCGCTCGGTCGTCGCGTAGGCGGCGGCGCCGTACTTGGCGGCGAAGTCGCTGCGCCGCGCGGCGTCCTGGTCCACGACGGCGGCGACCTCGGCGTCGGGCAGCAGCGCGTAGGACTGCGCGTGCGTGCCGCCCATGAAGCCCAACCCCACGATGCCGACCTTGACCATGATCGTCGTCTCCCTCCGGCTGGCTCCAGACTCCCGTAGCACGGAGTGGGTTCGCTGCGCCGGCCGCCGGTCCCTGCCCGGTTGCCAGACACGCGGCCGAGCGGCTATAATGGCCGCGGTGTTCTACTTCACGCGCGGAGAGCGGATTCTCATCACGCTTCTGCTCGCGGCGCTGGTGGCGGGCGGGGCCACCTTTCTATTCCTGAAGGGCAAGCAGGCGGGCCAATCGCAGTCGCCGTTCTTCGTCGAATCGCCGCTGGCGGGAGACAAGGCGGACCTGGTCACGGTGCACGTCGCGGGCGAGGTGCGCCAGCCCGGTGTCGTCACGCTTCCGGCGCACGCGCGGGTGCGCGACGCCATCGCCAAGGCCGGCGGGCTCACCGACAAGGCCGACCCGGGCTGCGTCAACCTGGCCGCCGAAGTGCTGGACGGGCAGAAGATCGAGGTGCGCGCCAGGTCGGCGTCCTCGGGCTCGGCATCCGAGGGGAGCGAAACGCCGGCGCCCGGGGGGCTCAAGGCGGGTGAGCGCATCTCCATCAACACCGCCGGCGCCGAGCAGTTGCAGCGCCTGCCGGGGATCGGGCCGGGCTACGCGCAGCGCATCATCGCCTACCGCCGCGAACTCCAGCGCACCACCGGCCAAGGCTTCACCGCCACCGAGCAACTCATGAACATCCCCGGCATCGGCCCCAAGCGCTACGCCGACATGAAGGAGCACGTGAGGCTTTAGCGATGGCGGATCGGCGGCCGAGCGCTCGCCGGGAGCTGGGTATTGGCGCTCTGATCGGCATTGCAGCGGCTGTGGTCGGTCTGCTTCCCGCCTGCATGGCGCTATCAGTGCTGCTGCACATCGCGGGGGGCTTCGAATCGGTTGCGGTCATCTTATTCCTGGGCGTGCCATTCATCGCCGGAGTGGGGATCGGCATCTGCGGGGGCGATCGTGGATGGCTCATGGCGGGGGGCGCCTCGGCGGTCGTCTACGCCGTCTGGACGCCGTTGATCGCGTTGGGGTTTCAGTTTGGCGGCGGGCCGGGACAGAACCTGTTCCTTCGCGTGCCAACCGTGTTTGCAGCCGCGTGTCTCGGCATCGCCAGCGCCAGCCTGGGTGGATGGACGGGCCAGCGCCTAAAGGAGCGGCCGACTCGGGTCAGACGGTGGTCAGCCGCGGGGTTCATAGGCCTATTGCTCGTGTACATCCTCGGGCGCTGCATCGTATGCCGCTTCGAGGGGCGCGCCTTCAGCCGCGAGCACGCGCCGGCGATGCTTGCCACGGTTGACCGCCACGTCGTGGCGCTGCCGCCGAACGTGACCTGGCGAGCCCCGATGTTCTTGCCCCTGGACGGAGAGGTCACGCTCTTCAGCGAGCCGGCAGATTCAGCGGGGCACCTGTTCGAGATCGTAGTGGATGAGTGGGCCCTGCTGAAGGGCCGGCCGCAGATGAGCGGGATGCTGTGGCATATCACCGATCAGAAGCGTGACGCGCCCGCCATGCCGACGGCGGAAGAGGCGGCGGAACGCTTGGCGCGGCTGGGTGTGAAGCCGCACATCGTCGCTATGATGAGGCGCGAAGGCCGCACGACCGAGACGCGATGGTGGCATCAGGCGCTGGTCTCCGGAACGGCCGTCAGGGCGGGCCCGTACCCCGGGACACTCGCTCGGCCGTCTGTGGCGGTGACCGAGTGCGACGTGGTCATCGGCGTGGGGCGCGTGGGCTGGAGCCCGGGCTGACGCGGAGTGGCGTCTCCGCACATCGTGGCCTGCACGCGCGCGATGCGCAGGCGAATGGTGAACCGGCGGAAGCCGATGGCGAGATCAAGGAGCGCGTGAAGGGGTAGGGATGGCAGAGCAGAAGGGGACGAGCCGCAGCAAGGTTCTGGGGGAGGTGCTGGGGGCCCTCGCGATGTGGGCCGGGCCGCTTGCGTTCTTCGTGATGGCGACGGTGGCAAAGGGCTTCGAGTCGTTCGCCGTGATGCTCTTCTTCGCAGCGCCACTCCTCGTGGGGGGCCTCGTCGGCCGTAGCGACACCGGGCGCGGTTGGCTCACTGCCGGCGCCCTTGCGGTGGCGCTCTACGTCCCAATGACTTGGCTCTTGCACATGGTCACCGACACGATCACCGGGCAGGCCCACCCGCTGACCCGTCTCCCCCTGGCCGTCGTTGCGGTCCTCGTGGGCGCGGCCACCGCGACACTCGGCGGCTGGCTCGGTGGCCGGCTCAGGGAGTCGCCCTCGTGGGTCAAGCGGTGGTGGCTGGTGTGGGTCATGGGCCTCTGCCTGCTCTACACGGGCGGACGCAACGTCCTCTCCGGCCGCCAGGCGGAAGCATTCAAGCGCAGCCATCTGCCCCGGCTGCTCGCCCAGGTGAACCGCGACCTCGTGAGCCTCCCCCCGGACTTGCAGGCGGGTTGGACGCAATGCGACGCCGCGGAGGGCACGGTCAGCGTCGTCGCCGGAGGGGACCCCGATGGGGCCCAGGCGGAGGTGAGGCTGGCGGTCGATCAGTGGCCTCTCCTCAGAGGCAAGGTGAGGCTGCGACGGGTTCTGTGGTACGCGGGCGAGGGCTGGGACTGGAGGGGTGACCCTCTGACGCCGGAGGAGGCCGCAGCGCGACTGGAGGCAGCCGGTGTGCGACCCCGGCTCGTGCGCATGATGAGGGAGAAAGGCCGGGTGACCGAGCGGGGGACGAGAGCGGGCCGCTACCCCGGGACCATGGCAAGACCATACCTCGTGGTGACCCGCAAGGTGACGATCGTCGCGGTAGGGCGCCATTCGACCATGCTCGTGTCAGACCCGCCGCACCTGCCGCTCTTCGAGCCGGAGGCGCCTTGACCACACGCGAGCGCGGGGCGCGCAGGCGGCGGGAGAGTCAGCCCCGCGCGCGGCGGGCGCGGCTGAGGATGCCGGAGCCCGCCGTCACGAGCAGGTAGGTGGCGCCCGCCAGGATGATGGTCGTCGCGCCGGCGGGGAGGTTGGCGCGGTAGGCGGTGGCCAGCCCCAGGGTGGTGAAGACGGCGCTCAGCATGGCGGCCAGGATCATCACCTGCCAGAGCGACCGCGCGAAGCGGCCGGCCACGGCCACGGGCAGGCTCAACAGCGCGATCACCATCACCAGGCCCACGACTGTGACCAGGAGCACGGCGGTCATCGCCGTCAGGCACAGAAGCAGCAGGTAGTGGAACTCGACGCGCACGCCCCGCAGGCGCGCGAACTCCTCGTCGAAGCAGACCGCCACCAGTTGCTTGTAGAAGGCCAGCCCCGCAATGACGACGACGGCGTCGAGCGTGGCGATGAGCCAGAGGTTGCCCGGCGTGACCATGAGGATGTTGCCGAAGAGGTAACTCATCAGGTTCTCGCTGTAGCCGGGGGTCTTCCAGATGAAGAGGATGCCGGTGGCCATGCCGATGGCCCAGAGGGCGCTGATGACGGTGTCTTCCTTCTCGCGCCAGCGGATGCTGACCCAGCCGATCACGACGGCCGCCAGGAGCGCGGCCGCCACGGCGCCGTAGAGCGGATGGAGGCCCTGCCAGCCGCGGGTCACTTGCAGGTAGCGCGCGGCGCCCAGCCCGCCCAGCACGCAGTGGGCGATGCCGCCGGCGATGTAGGTGATGCGGCGCGCGGCCACGTAGGTGCCGACCACGCCGCAGGCCACGCTGGCCAGCAGGCCGGCCGCAAGCGCGTAGCGCAGGAAGGCGTGCTCGCTCAGGGCGCGCCAGAAGTCGAGCACTCGGGGTCTCCCTCCTCGCAGTGCTGGTCGTGACGGACCATCTTCCAGTCGGGGCCGTAGGTCTGCTTGAGCAGGTCGCCGGTCACGTCGTCTATGTCGCAGGTGGGGTGGGTGGCCACGCGGCGGTTAACGCAGAGCACGTTCTTGACGAACTTCGAGACGAAACTGAGGTCGTGGGTGACGACGATGATGGTCATGGCGCGGTTGAGGTCGCGGAGCAGGGAGTAGACCTCGCTCTCGGCAGCGGAGTCCACGTGGGCGGTGGGCTCGTCGAGCATCAGCATGTCGGCCCCTGAGGCCAGAGCCCGGGCGATGAGAGCCCGCTGGCGCTGTCCGCCCGAGACGGCCCCGAAAGGCCGGTCGCCCAGGTCCGAGAGGCCGACCTCGTGCAGGGCGCGGGCCGCTGCGTTTCTGTCGGCGCCCCGGTAGGGCCCGAAGAAGGCGGCCTTGCCGAGCCGCCCCATGAGCACCACGTCCGTCAGCGTTGAGGGGAACTGCGGGTCGTACTGGAACGACTGGGGCACGTACCCGACGCGCCGGCGCGCCCGCTCCGGCCGCTCGCCGAACACCCGCACCGTTCCGCGGACGGGTTCGAGCAGGCCGAGCATCAACTTGAGCAGCGTCGTCTTGCCGCCGCCGTTGGGGCCGACGATGCCGACGAAGTCGAGCGGCTCGATGGTGACGTGGGCGGCCTCGACCACCGGCGCGTCATCGTAGGCGAAGTAGAGATCGCGTATCGCTACGGCAGGTGTGTCGGCCATCTTGCTGCGCCTCCGCGGGTCATTGGGAGCGCTTCTCCAGGCTGGTCTTGATCGTCTCCGCCATGGCTTCGAGGTTGCCGAGCACGTCGCGCGCCATGGGGTCCATCGGCACCACGGCGCCGCCGATCTCCTTGGCGATCGCCTCGGCGGCAGCGGTGGAGAACTGGGGCTGGACGAAGATCACCTTCACGCCGGTTTCCTTGGCGCGCTCGACGACGGCGGCCAGGTGGGCGGCGCTGGGCTCCTTGCCCTCCATCTCGATGGCGGTCTGCTTGAGGCCGTAGGCGTCGGCGAAGTAGCCGTAGGCGGGGTGGAAGACGAGGATCTCGCGGCCCTTGAGGGGAGCCAGCGTGCGGGCGATCTCGCGGTCCACGCGGTCGAGGTCGGCGTCTAGGGCGGCCAGGTTGCGGTCGTAGTCCGCCGCGTGGTCGGGATCGAGGCGCACGAGTTCGTCGCGCATGGTGCGGGCCTGCGTCTTGTCGGCCCGGGGATCGAGCCAGATGTGCGGATCCGGGCCGCCGCCGTGGTGGGCGTCCTCGATGGGGCGGAGCGCGATGCCCCGGCGCGTGTCCACGACGTTGAGATGCGGCAGCGACGCGGCGAGCTTCCTCAGGAGCGCCGTCTCGAAGGGCACGCCGATGCGGCCGGCCGGTGCGACCCGGCGCACGCGCCCAGGGCGGCGAGCGCGGCGAAAGC
>Ga0180434_10003127_pt1 | contig 21276 bp, 16 predicted proteins | sample SS_ome_7_FD_132453 | JGI IMG/M metagenome (GOLD analysis project Ga0180434, IMG submission 132453) | Hypersaline lake sediment archaeal communities from the Salton Sea, California, USA - SS_1_D_2 metaG | ecosystem: Environmental > Aquatic > Non-marine Saline and Alkaline > Hypersaline >...
ACAAAGGGGTAAATCCGACAGTCAAGCGGACGGTCGTCGTATACGTTGCATCGATTGGTCTCTGTCGAGAAAGCAGGACATTCGTACCCTTCATGGGTTGCAGGACGCTTTCGAACGACAATATACTCGCCCCGCCCGCTCTCCCCCCCGCAAAAGCATGTAGCCGATAGCGCGGCGGAACGCTCTTCTGCGTCGGAGAAGAAGGGTACCATCAGAGAGGTAGGCTCGAGAAATCGGCAACAAACATCACAACCGAGGCAGACACTCTGTGGAACAACACAAGGAAGGTCAACTCTCTTCACGACCGAATGCCTTCGGCGTGCTTTTCATTGGAAAGCACGCGGGCAATGGTGGACATGAGTTCACCAAGATCCGATGACTTGAGAACGCTTGCGGCAGGTCTCCACCCAGACCGCCGACAGACCTGCGTATCGATCGTCATGGTGCTGGTGCTGAGAATCACGGGAACTGCCGAGATCTTACATAGTCTCTTGGCAAGCTCGTGAGCAGCTTGAGACCCCGGTGGTCCGGAATCAAGAATAATCACATCTGGGTTCACGGCCTTCAACAATGAGAAAGCTTGCGACTCCGTCGTAGCTGCATGCACACTGTAGCCACTCTCTCTCAATTCCTGTTGATAGAGCCAAGCCTGCACAGAATCTGGGTTTATTAATAGAAGAGTGGACATCTGGACACCTCCCTGTGGCCTTTTTCAGCCTGACGGCACGGCTCCTGGCTACCTTGTTTCTCGCACCTGATTACACACCCTGAAGCGAGCTGTTGACGCCAAGCAAGCTGCCCCACGAGCCGAATTGACCTAGCATTGCAAGCATTTGTGAATACTCACAATAAAATCATAACTTCTGCACGGTCCTCTGTCAAGAAAAACGTTCAAAAGTTTCTATTTTTTGATCATTATTCCCAAGAAGCCATTGTCTCCGGATGGCCATTCTCCACACTGCAAATTGCCGATCCTCTTTGCATTTATACGAAAAGCAAAAGAATCTCGATCCGACCTGAACAACAATAGTCTGATTCACAACGTATTGTGAAAAACAAAATCCACGCACAGAATGAAAAACTCTTTCTGAGCAAATTCGGGAAGTTGCTCGAAGAGGCACTGCGTTAGCCGCCTACGGCACAGGACTTAGGAACATTCCCGCTGTAGCAGCACCAGCAGAAGACGTCTCCGCAAGCGGAGAAATCTGGCCGCTCCAACGATAGCCATTGATTCTATGCGGTTGGCTTCATTAGAATCTATCAATAGTAGTTGGCTTTTTGGTGTGCGGAGGATAGACAGACGTGGCAGAGATGGATTTAGCTTATTGGAACTTCAAATTCAACCCCTTCGATGATGAAACCAAACCCGACCTGTTGTTTCTGTCACAATCTCATCGAGAGGCGATGAACGGACTACGCAGCGCCGTTGCCGATGCTCGAACTGGCATCTACCTCCACGGTCCCGCGGGAAGCGGCAAGTCCTTTCTGTGCACGGCACTCAAAGTGTGGCTTGAAAGGCGAGGTCATCTTGTCGCGACAGTCGACGAGGAAACCGATACAAACGAGAGCTTTCTCATGCCGCTCTTTGCTGCACTTCGTTTCAACCTCGGAGCAATGGCTCGTGATGAACTTTTTCCCGTGCTCAAAGCCTTTCTCACTCGCGAACGACGTGACCGAGGTATGCAAACTGTTTTGATAATAGATCGTAGCTCCTTTCCGGGTGATCCAGAAGCGAGAAACCGTCTTGGCGAGCTTCTTTCAGTCCAGCGCAACGGCTTACCGCTACTAACCGTCGTTTTTACCGGCCGAGCAGAAACTGAGGCCGGCGAGCTGCCCGCGGCAAACGGTTTCTCAAAGTTCGTCAGCATGGAGCAGATTCTGGCACCCATGTCGGAAAACGAAACGCGGCAGTACGTTGAGCATCGCCTCCGTTCCGCCGGATGTTGGGACAAAATCTTCGATGGCGATGCCTGCGATGTGCTTCACCGTCTCACCAGCGGCCTGCCCGGCCACATCAACACGCTGTGTCGCTCAGCACTCGCACAAGCCTCTGAGCAGAGTCTGCAGAGAGTATCGGCTGACATGATCGTTGATCTGCAAGCTAAACGAGAACCGGAAGAACTAGCCGACATTGTTGTTGAATCTAGAACTGCATCGTCGGATGTTTCCGCAAAGCACGGTGAACTCTCCTCGACAGAACACAGCAAGAAGCTGACGCCAAATGTGCCGTCCGAAACATCTGCTTCCGTAGCTTTTTCAGGAAATTCGGCGAAATCTGTATCCCAAGCTAATATCTCAGATACACTTCGCCTTCGGCTCAGGCATGCCGTTGAACGGACAATCCTTAGGATTCCCCATAGCAGACTCCCCGTTCCAAGGACTCCGCGTACCCCAATTGACCACCAGCTTCCGCAAGAGAAGAACCCGACAAAACTGTCGAAAACTGCAGAAGTCACGAAGAGCATCGCGCCGCAAGATGAGAATTCAGTTCAGCTTCGCTCAAACGTTGACAGCAACATCGAAGACAACGAAAATGCACTCCTGGCTCACTTCCGGCGAACCAGCAGGAACAACTGAGGTTAGATTCGAAACCCGGCGAGTCCATTGAAGCCCGTCTTTCTGCCAGAAGAGTCCTCTATTGATAATGTTTCATTACCAATACTTATCCATCCCTGGCTCTGGCCAGGACCGAGCGAAATGACAGATATCCAGAAGATCTTAAACTGCTTTGAAACCGGCCAACTGGCACGACCGTCAACAGAAAGGAATAGTTTTGTCGACATGGTTCGGGCTCTTGCCCGCTTAGCTGGCGTCAACGGATTTGCCGGCAACCCAAATGTCGATTACCTGTGTCAAGAAATCGGTTTTGCCGATCACTATGTCTTTGTCCTGATCGATGCACTCGGCATGAGACAAGTCCGGAGACTGCCAGAGAACTCATTCTTGCGACAAAATCTGTCCTGCGAACTTCAGGCTGTGTTTCTCTCCTCAACTGCTACAGCATTGACAAGCCTTGCGACAGGTCAGTGGCCTTGCACACATGGTGTACCAGGATGGTTTGTCTATCTTGTACGTCATGACACAAACACTATTCCGTTGCAGTTCTGCGAACGCAACTCGATGCAACCATTGTCAGAATTTGGCATTTCCGCCGAAGAAATCTATCCTTTGCCCAGCTTCTGGCCAACTGCACAATACACACTCAGGTGTATTCTGCCCAAAGCCTTCACAAAAAGCCCATTTCAAAAATACGCAAGCGGCTCCGCAGAATGCATCGGATACTCTGATACTTCAGAGGCGATTAAGATTACGACTGAAAAAATCAGGAATGCTTCCCGACCACACTTCACCTACCTCTACTTGGACGAACTGGATGCTTTGCTGCACAAAAACGGAACTGGCAGCAAGGCGGTAGCTGAGTTCCTGCGAGATTTGGATGCTCAACTGTCCAGACTGTCCGATGCGTCAAAATGTCACGCTCGCCTCGTTGTCACCTCTGATCACGGCCAGGTTGACGTACCCGAAGGCCTGCGTTTCTTCCTGCCAGAGAACGATCCATTGCTCTCATATCTCGTGACCAGACCGACTGGAACAAAAAGAACGGTGTTTTTTCACGTTCGACAAGGCAACGAAAGCACTTTTGCCGAGAAATTCAGGAGACGCTTCGGGGAGCATTTTGCATTGCTCACACCCGATGAGGTCGAAGAATTGGGACTACTTGGTCCCGAAAAGCTTTCTCCGACTGCAAGGCAACGCTTAGGCACATACGTTGGAATCAGTTTCCATCCGGCAACGTTCTTCATCCTTCCCGGAGGCAAGCCGGAAAATATCGGAGCACATGGAGGTCTCTGCCCTGAAGAAATGTCTGTGCCTCTGGTCATCTGTTAGAATCAAGACCCTACGCCCCACCAAATCCCCATAGATCCAACACAGGGTTATCGCCTTGAAGGCCGAGAGCATTCTGTTATAGAATACCTCCCGGTCCTTGGTTACTCTGGTATAATCCAGCAGCGGAAATTTCTGTAGCCATACACAAGTTCTCTTGCTTGGCGAAATGAAAGGATCCTGCATTGCTTCTCAAGGAACTGAAGAGAGGTGTTTTCGACGAAAATCCCGTGTTCGTCATGATGCTTGGCCTGTGCCCGACGCTGGCAGTATCGGTAAGCTTGCGGGATGGTGTCGCGATGGGATGTGCCGCCACATTTGTATTGATATGCTCAAACGTGATCGTGTCACTGATTCGGCGCTTTGTGCCGGGCGGCGTTCGTATCCCCGCATACATTGTGGTGATAGCAAGTTTTGTAACGATGGTGGAGTTGATCTTCAAGGCGTATATGCCACCGGCGGTGACTGCTGCGTTGGGCATCTATATTCCACTGATTGTTGTCAACTGCATCATCTTCTACCGCGCCGAAGCGTTCGCATCGAAAAACAACGTGTTTCGATCGATCATCGACGGCGTAGTTGTGGGAATTGGATTCATCTGTGCGATGGCATTGATCTCGTCGGTACGTGAGATCCTGGGCTCTGGCAGTATTGGCGGCCTGATATTGTCGTCTACTTACAAGCCAATGACGATCATGATCTTGCCGCCCGGCGCGTTCCTTACCGTAGGCGGTTTGTTGGCTCTTTTCCGATACATCGGTCAACGCAGGAAGGAGCGTGCGTGATAATGGACTGGAGCACGTATTTTTCGATAGCGATCGGCGTCATCTTCATCAATAACTTCGTCGTCTTCAGGTTCCTAGGCCTTTGTCCTGTTATTGGTGTGGCAAAGCGACTTGACGTTGCTTTTGGTTACGGCATGGCGGCTACATTCGTAATGACGATGGCCTCAGTTGTGATTCAGCTCCTCTACGTCTACGTACTGCAGCCAAATGCGGCTCTGCTTCAGGCGATTGCTCCGAGCATAGCAGAAAAGGGTCTTCTGGACATCCTGCGTACTACGAGCTACATTCTCGTAATAGCTGTCCTGGTGCAATTGGTCGAGATGTTCCTCAGAAAAGTGATCCCCTCGCTCTATCAAGCGCTTGGGATTTACCTGCCGATCATAACAACAAACTGTGCAGTCCTTGGTGCGGTCCTGCTGAACACGACAAACGCAACACGCGACCTGACATTTCCGCAGGCGGTTGCCCAGGGATTTTTTGCCGGCATTGGCTTTACGCTGGCAATGTTGTTGATGGCTGGCATTCGTGAGAGACTTGAACTGGCGAAGATTCCGAAACCATTACAGGACGTGCCCATCACATTCTTCGCCGCAGCGTTTATGGGACTGGCATTTCAGGGTTTTGCAGGAATGTAGAAGCCAATGAACCTTACTACTATCATCATCTCCACAAGCGTATTGGGTGCTCTCGGGCTCATCTTCGGCGCAGGACTGGCGTTTGCGTCAAAGACGTTTGCGGTGCATGTCGATCCTCGCACCGAGAAGGTCGAAGAACTCCTGCCAGGAGCAAACTGTGGTGCATGTGGTCGTCCTGGATGCAGTGGTACGGCAGAAGCCATGGTCAAGGGAGAGTGTGATCTGGAAGCATGTCCAGTGGCCACACGGGAAGCCGTCACTGACATTGCCCAACTTCTCGGCATGACTGTCGCAGAGCGTGAACCCACGCATGCTGTCGTGCTTTGTCGCGGCGGATATCACGCAATTCAGCGACAGATCTACGCAGGCGTGAGCGATTGTCGCGCAGCTTTTCTCGTCCACGGCGGAGACAAGGCTTGTGAATTTGGCTGCCTCGGTTTTGGTACTTGTGTGGATGCGTGCCCATTTGACGCCATTCACATGGGACCAGAAGGTGTGCCTGTGGTAAACGACTTGAAGTGCGTATCGTGCGGAAAATGTGAGACCGCGTGTCCCAAAGGAATCATTGCCGTTTTGCCAAAGGCAAAGGCAGTTCAGGTCCTTTGCAGCTCCAAAGACAAAGGCGGAGCAGTTCGGAAGTTCTGCGAAGCCGGGTGCATCGGCTGCAAGAAGTGCGAAAAGGCCTGCGAATCTGACGCTATCAAGGTAATCGACTTCCTGGCACGGATCGATCTGGAGAAATGCACCGTATGCGGAGCCTGCGTTGAAGCATGTCCTCGAGACGCCATAGCCGATCTTCGCAAAGGTATCCCCACTGCAAAACCTAAGAAAGAGCCTGCCGCGACGGGATGATCGGGAAACGACAGCTTAAGCGTTCTCGCCTGACGCTCTCTCCTGTACCTTGATTTTCCGTTTGCCGTTCATGTGTCTTGAGGATGCTCCACAGCCCAGCCAAATAGGTGTGGCTCAAATAACATGCTCCTTGCCAGTTTACAAAACGTAACCAAGCTTTACGGTGCTCAATCTGTTCTGCAGGGTTGTTCCTTTCAGGTAAGTTCCGGGCAGAAGCTCGGGCTTATCGGTCCGAACGGATGCGGAAAAACAACCATTTTGCGCATTCTGCTCGGCACTGAGGAGCCGACCGACGGCATTGCTATTCTGTCAAACGGAGTCAGTGTTGGCTATGTACCTCAGCATGTTGATTACAACGAAGATGAGACCGTAATGGAATGCGTGTTGGGAGAACACCGGAGCCTGACAACCGCCCTCCGCGAGCACGAGGAGCAAATGGCGAAGGCCTCCGGCGACGAACTGCAGAAAGCCTTGCGAGCATATCAACGTGCCAGAGATGCCTACGATCATGCCGGCGGTGACGACTTCCCACGCAGGTCTCAGGCAATGCTCGACGCACTCGGCCTCGCGGGCAGAAAGGATCAGAAGATATCGTCCCTTTCTGGCGGCGAGAAGAACGTCCTTTCAATGACCAAAGCCTTGCTTGCGGAACCTGACCTGCTGATACTGGACGAACCCGCCAACCACCTCGACTACACCGGCGTGGCCTGGCTTGAGGCATTTCTGTCCCGGTTCAAAGGAGCTGTCCTGATTGTCTCGCACAATCGTTACTTGCTGGACCGAGTGGTCAAGGGCATCCTGCATCTCGAAGGCGGGTCCATCCGGTATTATGACGGCAACTACTCCACCTACCGGGCAACACGCCTTCGCCAACTTCTGGCGCAACAGGCCGATTACGTGGCCAACCAAAAGCGTCTTGCTCAACTCGAGCAGTTGGTACAGCGGTTTGCCAATATCGCCCGCACACGCAGCGACCCGACATGGGGCAAACGACTGAAGGCACGGCGCTCCCAACTCGAACGCGAGAAGGCCCAAGCCGTCGAGAAGCCAACAATCAATGAATCTGCAATTCGAGCAAGTTTCTCGACGGAAAGAACACACGGCAACATCGCTCTTCAACTGCGTGATTACAGCAAAGCATTTGGCAGCCTTAGCCTTCTTGAAGGCGCTGAGTTTGACATGTCATGCGGCGAAAGGGTGGCACTCGTAGGACCAAACGGCTGCGGCAAGACCTCGCTGCTGCGTGACGTGATCGAGCATGGCGCCTGGGAAAACTCTACGATTCGTGTTGGCCCAAGCCTGCAGATCGGCTATTGCTCTCAAGAGCAGGAAATTCTCAGCTCGGACAAATCCATCTATGACGAGATCATGTCTCTACCTGGAATGTCACGAGGGTTGGCAAGAGGTCTGCTGGCAAGATTCCTCTTCTACGATGATGATCTAAAGAAGAAAGCTTCGGACCTCTCCGGGGGCGAGCGTAATCGCCTGCAACTCGCTCGCCTTATGTATTTGAAGCCAAATTTTCTTATACTCGACGAACCGACCAATCACCTTGATATCCTGGCCCGGGAAGCAATCGAGGAGGCACTTACTGACTTTAAAGGCACACTACTTGTAGTCTCGCACGACCGCTATTTCCTCGACAAAGTCGTGGACCGGGTGGTCGAGGTAAAAGATCGAAAGCTGATTTCGTACTCGGGCAACTTCTCGGAATACTGGTTTGCCAAGCAGGCGGCAATGCCTCGCGTCACGGGACGCATCGGCAAACGAGCAAAAACTCGTGAAAGAGCCAAGGTCCCGCGAAAGACGAAAGTGGACGTCGCAAAACTCGAAGAGAGTATAAGTAGAGTTGAGCGGGAAAAAGTCAACCTCGAACAGCGAGTAGCCGCAGCCTTCGCCAACAGCGACTACCGTGAAGGCCGCCAGGCCAGCAAACAACTTGAACACCTCCAGGCAGAACTAGATGCCCTGTACGAGAAATGGTTCGATGCGGGAGGTGGGGGTTGAATTAAAGGGCGTGAGGCACATGCCTGGTATTTGCCCTGACAGTGAACACACTCTGACAAATATCCAGCCCAAGACCCATCAGGAAAGAAATGGATTGTTGCTCCGCTCTTCGCCGACGGTCGTGGTTGGTCCGTGTCCGGGGTAGACAATCGTATTGTCAGGCAGGCTGAGGATCTGTCCGCGTATTGATTCTAAGAGAAGCTCCCAATCGCCGCCGGGGAAGTCTGTCCGACCCACGCTTCCTGCAAATACGGCGTCGCCACACAACAGAATCCCGGGATCATCGGGTCCATTGGGGCTGTGATATAGGACGATGCCTCCGTCCGTATGGCCGGGGACATGTCTGACCTCGAAAGTGAGGCTGCCGACCTCAATCCTGTCGCCGTGCTCTAGAAGACGATCAGCTTCCGGTGATCTAACAAGGAAACCGAGGAATACGGAGAGATTCTTCTTCGGCTGTGTGAGCATATCGGCATCTGCGGGGTGTATGCACAACTGAGCGTCGGGAAACGCTTTTTTCAGAGCGGCGTTTCCGCCAATGTGGTCACCGTGACCGTGTGTGTCGATTATCAGCTCAGGGACAAGATCTGCATCTCCGAGTTCAGCCGCAATACGCTCCCCCTCGTCCCCAGGATCAATGACGATTACTTCACGCTGCCCGGAGTTCGAGACGATGTAACAGCATGACTGTAGATCGCCGACGACAAGTGTCTGTACGGTCATCGGCTCAGTCTCCGGTTTCAGTAAGGTAGTCTTCGATTATCTTTTTGGCTTCACACTGCGGATGCGCATCCCACAAGCCCGTAATGTGACGTTCCCTTTCCGCGCTAGCAACGGAATCGGATGCGTGAGCACCGTTGCGCATCAGGTCTGCACCATAAACGCTTCGAACAGTACCTGGCTCAGCTTCGGCGGGGTTGGTAGATCCCAGACTTCTTCGAATCTTGTCAACCGCGTCTTCTCCGTGATAGAGCAGAGCGAGACACTTCATCAGACCAGGCTCGTGTTTCTCGGCAGGATTGGTAATCTTTGCTCGATTAATGCCTGTCATGTATTCGATAATTCGGTTGAATTCCGTTTCGGCATGCTGTTCCTTGAGGCAGTCGGCCATTTTGATATAACTCTCATCACTGATGTCGAAATCAAATATGTCGTCTGTGGAACTCTTGAGGCGAGCCGCGACAGCTGACTTGAGTTTCTCGACGAATATCTGCCGTAGCGGGCCATAGAACTCTTCAGCTTGCGCAACGCTCATGTGAAGGATCTTGGCCGCGACAATGAAAAGACCGGTTCGAGAGAACATATCTATGATATTGCCTGGACGCGAACTCATCTTGAAGAAGTTGTCCGGCTTAAGAATAACGAGCGTTGTCTCCGGCTGGATGCCGGATGGGAAATTGATTGTATGATCAACAATGCCGCCGTCGGTATCAGCAAACTCAGCCATCAGTCTAAGCTGTTTGCGATTCATCTCCTCATCGGTAGCTGTAAGGACTGCTGGCTCGAAATATTTCAGCTCACCACTCTGATAGCCGATGAAATCACCGTAGGTGCCGCGAACAGTATCGCCGGTAGGATTAACAAGAGGACCTATGACATTCTCTTTCATCAGACGAATTGCATTTTCACCCTTGAAGAGCAGCATCATCGTCCGATTGGGCACGCCGAGCTTATTCGAAGCTCGAAAGTATTCATTGAGATAGTTCAGGAGCCCTTCCCGGATTTCTTCGGGCATGTCTTCTCGTTCAGTAATGGTCTGACAGTAGCGATCGACAAACTCGTTGCTGGGGGCAAACATCCAGGCGCCGGCCAGTTCGAGGTCGGCCAGAGAAAGCAATCGACCAATGATCCCGCCCGTGCGGCTTTTCAGAAGGCTGTAGGGTGTGATCAACACATAAGTGAGTTGCTCCGACATGATTTATGATCCTTGGCAGGTAAAAAGGTGAGTCTCAAAATGAACTGTCAAACAACGCCGCTCATTGTATCGTGCAGACGCTGGCAACACAAGCTGAAAAGGCCTGTGGATTTTCCCAGGTGCAAGCGCTCTCTTTCGCCAATATCGCGGCAGTTCGGTAGGTTACTCCCGACTCGCGATAGTCATGTTTTCGAAAAGGAACGCTGGGATGCACAACGCTCCACGCCATTCAGTCTCCTGACTAATGGCACCAATGCTATTGAAGCTCTCATATGCGTTGCCCGCGACCATGCAATTCTTCACTCGGCCAATAATCTCGCCTTTCTCGACAAGAAAGCCAAGATAGATGTTGCCGGAAAACTCGCCTGCAAGAGTGTTGCTTTGGCCGGCGCCGAGAAGACGCTCTATGAGAATCGTTTTGCCGCCACGGGAAAGCATGTCGTCGTAAGGCATGCCTCCTTCGCCAATGATGAGGTTGCTTGTACCAGGTCGTGGTTGCGAAGCATAGCTCCGAGAAGCGTTTCCTGTCGGCTCCATTCCGAGAAGACCCGCCGTTTGGAGATCGAGAAGATAGTTTTTGAGAACCCCCTTTTCAAAGAGAGGGGTCCGACGTGACGGAATCCCTTCCCCATCACAAGGCTCGCTGCCTTCGGCGTAGTCGATTGTGGAATCATCGATCATTGTGAAAGCCTCTCCAAGAACCTTCTCGTTCAGCTTTCCGGTGAGCGGCGAGACCCCCTTCTGCACCATCTTGCCGTTGATGCCTTCGATGAAACCGCCAAGCAGCGCCCGAGCAGCTCTCGGCGAGAAGATCACGGTGTATGGTCCCGGAGCAACTGTCACTTCCTTTTCGGCCTGCCGCACAAGCTCTACTGTGCGATCTGCGTGCTTGTTCATTTCAAGCCGAAGATTCCGATAACTGTTGCCGTCTCCCGCGGAGAGAAAGCTTTCTCCCATCAGACGAAATGCCTCAATGTAGCCGCCGATTTCTGAACATTCGCACGAAACATCAAGTCCATTCGAATTTGCGAGCCGGACTGTGCTTGTGGCCTTGTCGATCTCAGCCGAACACTTCACATCCGGATAGGCGTCGAGGACATGGGCAATTGCCTCCTTGCCCGCCCGCACTGCTTCGTCAATGGTATAGTCACTAACGGCGGGGTCGAAAACCTTGACATCGGGAAATGCAGCACGACCTGGAAACTCAAACTGTGCTTTCTCACCGAACTTCGCACTTTCAAGAGCCGAAGTAACGGTTCGGTCGATGGCTTCCATGTCGGTTGTGCTTGAAAATCCTATCCGTCCGTCACAGATAACACGTACGCCTACGCCACGAAAGTTCTTGTTGTTCACGTACTTCAATACGTTGTTTTCAAACTCGGCGCCCTGCGATTCGCCCTCTTCGTAGATGACCTCGGCACTTTGTGCCTTTTTGAGCGCCTGAGAAAGGATGCGATCGACCATTACCTGCCTCCGATAACAACATTGCGGATACGAGTGTGAGGACCACCGGTGCTGACCCGCAGCGGACTTTGTCCGCCCTTGCCGCAGCCGCCCAGGCCGCCAAGCATCTCAAGGTCGCTTCCAATGGCGTCGATGTTCTTGAGCGTTTCGAATACATTTCCGGTAAGCATTACTTCCCGAAGTCTTTCAGCAAGCTTGCCTTTTCGGATTGCAAACGCATCAGCGGCGGTGAAAGTGAACATTTCCATATCTGTCATGCCGCCAATAGCGCCGCAAGCGTATACGCCCTCGTCTATGCCGTCGAGCATGCCTTCGAAAGATGCATCACGAGGTTCGATATAGGTATTTGACATCCTCACGATCGGTGGGTTGCTATATCCCAGTGCGCGAGCATTGCCGGTCGGCTTCTCACCCATTTTCGCAGCCGTTTCGCGAGAATGAAGCCGCTCCACAAGGATGCCGTCTCTGATGAGATATGTTTTGCGGGCAGGAGTGCCCTCGCTGTCGTAGCTATACGATCCTGCCTCTCCTTCCATTGTCGGATCGTCAACAATCGACAGAAGGTCGTCGCCAAAACGGCGGCCGAGTCTCATCACATCCTGAAGCTCTTTGTGCTCATAGAGGAAATCCGCTTCGCTTAGGTGTCCAAAAGCCTCGTGGGCAAATACACCGGCAAGCTGCGGATCGGCAATAACTGTATACTGTCCAGCATCTATGGGCTTGGCGCCAAGAAGATCTGCGGCTCGTTTGGCGACCTCTTCGCAAAGCGCCTCCTGATCCTGGACAATCTCATAGCCCCTCAGATTGGCGACTGATTCGTGGGACTGTTGGACATTCGTACCGTCTATGGCTATTGCGCCCAGGACAATGCCACAAAAAATGACCTCGTGCTCAATGAACGCACCTTCGGAACTGGCAAAAAGAACGTTGGCATGGGAATCGCGGTAGCCGGCGATTGAGGTCTGAATCTTTGGCGACTTCCGTATCAGGTCATTGTAGCCGCGAGCCAACGCCTCCTTATCAGACAGAGATACCTCCCGTGGATCCATGCCGTAAAGGTCGAAACACGAGTCTCTACTGACTGGGATGGGAGCAAGTGCACTGCTCTCTTGTCCCACAAGCTCCGCCTGATGGCATGCAGCACGCACATACCTTGGCAGATCATCGAGGTCATTGAATGAGACAAAGCCCCATCCACCGCCGACGAGCGCTCGCACGCATCCCCCGCAACCGGTTGATTCGCCAATGCTTTCGAGTTCCTTGCCTACATAGTGAACATGAGACTGCTCACCATGATGAATGCGAAGCTCAACATAGTCGGCCTTCGCAGCAGCAAGCGCTTTGCGGACAATATCTTTCATACTCTTCCTTTGTTACTTTTCAAGCGGAAAATGCACGGAAAAGTGCATCACGAGAGATGACGAAATGGCAAGGTACACACCCGTCAGGCCACCCCCTCGTCGCGCAACCTGGAACACTATAGCCGGAGAGGTCTTTTCTGTCCAGCAGAAAGAGCCGGAATTGGGACAAGAATGGAGCCAGATAAAGGGCTCGGCGACTTCATGCCAGTATTGATCCGGATGTGCTCAGGTGAGTTGTTCCTTTATCATCTCGATTCGATCTGGGTCGTCGACTCCAATGCCCAATCGTGCAGCAGTAGAGAGATGTTTGGCGCGCTTGCCTATAGGGGCGATTCCTTCAACCTTTCGTTTCGCTTCGATAATCTGCAGTCCGACAGTATCTATTGCAACCGGATCATGGGCTGCCATTATTGTGTTTTCCACCCATTTGTATCTTGGATTGTGCCATGGGCCTTTGTCATAGCACGCTAGCAGAGCATCGCCTATGATGAGTCTCTGTTTTTCGCGGATAAGAGGGATGGCGTTGACCTCGGCTATAGCAGGGTCACAGTTGTTTCGATGAAGATCACCAGGGTTGTTTGTGGATCCGTGCGATATGTTTTTCAGAGAATACGTGATACCTGCAAGAGCGTGATCTTTGAGGACGGGCACATTGATCAGAGCTGTGATCTGTTCCGTGATGATTTTTGTCAGACGTGTTTTGATTCCGAATTCCTTCAGTTCATAAGGTTCGCTGTATCCCGCCTCAGGTGCATTGAATATACGAACACCCGTGCTGCTGGTGTTTGGCTTGAATCCGGCTTTTTCGATGCGACCCTCCGTGCTGCCCCAGATGATAATGTTGTTTCCCTCAACGCCAGCCTTTGTCAGTGCTGCAACGATGGCGTTCACCACGTCAACATTGGAAGACAATCCTTTGCCTGCAATGCCATTTATCTTGATGCCGACCACGTCTTTTGCAGAGAACAACTCCTTCCACGCTTCGCCGGGATCCTTCTTGTCGGCCAACGTAGCGACAGCGTGATTCACCATCCGGTCGACTATATCGGGCGATGGCGTTTTGTTGACAACCGCCTTCGGGTGCTTCACGAGCACGACTCTGCTTAGCCGAGCGTGTTTCGCACCAACTGAAGCCGAGGACAGGATATCGGAAAGCTTGCCGCTTCCAGCGACAAGAGCTCCGGCTCCAAGAGCTGCTATTGAAGCTGTCCTGAGGAAATCACGTCTCGACGGTCCGGCGGCCATTTCAGCTTCCTGACGTCGTGCTTCTTCCTCAATTTCTTCGAGAGACATGTGGTGATCGGGGCAGATTTCTTCATATCTTTCCTTCATTGACTCAAACACCTCCTCACCTGCGGGCAATCTACCCGACGGGGCGTGTACCGATAGTACCATATCATATTCTCAAGGCTATCACAGGTACCGCATGGGGTCAAACTTCAAGATGGATTGAGATATCTGGGTTGGCAAGAGTGAATCATGGAAAGAACAAGGGCAGGCTTTTGGCCTGCCCTTGTCTTAGTTCCAATTGCCATATGGCGTCGACTATGCTTCCCATTCGGTGTGGAAGACGCCCTTTCTATCGATGCGTTTGTACGTGTGTGCACCGAAGTAGTCACGCTGAGCCTGTAGCAGGTTTGCCGGTAGCCGGTCGTTTCGGTAGCTATCGTAATAAGCCAGTGAAACGCCCATAGACATACAGGGAACGCCGTTGGCAACGGCAGTCTGAACGACATATCGCCAGTTTGCCTGACGTTTGGCGATCTCTTTCTTGAAGAACGGGTCGAGCAGCAAGCTGCGCAGATTCGGGTTCTTCTTAAAGGCGTTCTTGATGACGTCAAGCAGCGATGCACGAATAATACAGCCACCCTTCCAGATTCGAGCAAGTTCGCTGAGGTTGAGTTTGTAGTCATACTGTTCCGACGCGACTCTCAACATCGACATTCCCTGAGCATAGGAGCCGATCTTGGAGGAGTAGACAGCATCCTTGAGAGCCGTGAGCATGCGTTTCTTGTCCACAGATGTTCGACGTGCAGGTCCTTTAAGAACTTTCGAAGCTGCGACGCGTTCATCCTTCAGCGCGGAGATGACTCTCATCTCGACCGCGGAGGTGATAGTGGGAATAGCCATTCCAACATCAAAGGCATCCTGCGATGCCCACTTGCCGGTTCCTTTCTGCTTGGCTTCGTCGAGGATATAGTCGACGAGCGAGCCGCCAGTCTTTTCGTCTTTGCGACCCAAGCACGTTGCAGTGATTTCGATCAAGTATGAGTCGAGTTCGGTTTCGTTCCATCTTGCAAATACATCGGCTATCTCTGGTGTCTCCATCTTGAGAAGCGTTTTCATAATGTCGTACGCTTCGCAAATGATCTGCATGTCGCCGTATTCGATACCGTTGTGCATCATCTTGACATAGTGACCGGCGCCTCGAGGGCCTATATACGTGCAACATGGGCCATCGTCGACCTGTGCGGCAATCCTGGTGAGCACCTTTTCCACACGACGATACGCCTTCTTCTGACCGCCAGGCATTATCGACGGACCGTGCAAAGCCCCAAACTCGCCACCGCTGACGCCCGTGCCTATGTAGAGAAGTCCGGAAGATTCAAGTTGTACGTTGCGACGTTCAGTATCCTTGAAGAAAGAATTTCCGCCGTCGACAATCAGGTCACCTTCATCCAGTAGCGGTTTCAGTTTCTTGATGAAATCGTCGACTGGCTCACCAGACTTCACCATGAGAATGATCGTTCGCGGACGCTGAATAGTCTTGACAAAGGACTTGAGTGTCTTTGTCGGAAAAATCGCTTTGCCCTTGGCTCGTCCTTCGGCAAAGGCCGTGGTCTTTGCCGTTGTCCGGTTGTAAACAGCGAGGGGAAAGCCTTTGTTCTCGATATTAAGGGCAAGGTTCTCGCCCATTACTGCTAGTCCGATGAGTCCGATTTTTGGCTGTTTCACTTTTGCCATAGGAATTCTCCGATAGAAACGGGCGGCAAGCGCCTGGTTGGAGTGAACGCTACACCCACAAATTTAGACCATATTTTAGCGGGGCCAGAGGGTTGTTTCAAGTTGGCGATTTTGAAGGCAGAGGATTTTGTGGGGATTATTGGACAAAGGCGTTGATCGGTTACAGACACAGACATAAGATCGAGTCAAGTGAGTAACTGACATTTCCTGAGGACAAGGAGGGTTGGCCAATGTCATTAGAACAACGTGCTTGGAAGATTGCCTCTACTGAAGGCAACATGTTGAGCAGACGTGCATTTGTAGGTGTTGTGGCAAGCGCGGCTGGAGCTCTGATAACTGGGCCCAACGCACTGGCCGACGGAAGAAACGTGGACAACCAACGTTCCATGATAACTGAGTATAAGGCCAAAGACTTCTCCGAAGTGGCCAAAGGACTCAAGGGGATTAGCTCGAATCAGCTTGCACAGCATATCGGACTATATGAGGGATACGTCAAGAAAACTAACGCTGCACAGAAGGGTTTGAGAAAGCTCCACACGGCGGACAAGGCTTTTGCCTCAACCTCAACGCGTGACCTCAGTCTTCGCCAAACCTACTCACTCAATGGAATGATACTGCATGAGTACTATTTTGCCGGACTCACTGCGGAGAGAAGTGTCCCTGCAGGAAATGTGGCCGATATCCTCGAAAAAGAGCACGGAGGTGTGCAGAAGTGGTTTCAGGCCTTGATTAGCCTCGGCAAAGCTGCCAGAGGTTGGGTTGTCTTTGGATTGAACCTTCGCGACGGTCATACGCACTTCTACGTACTTGACGCCCACGATATGTATTCACCGTTGCTGGTCATTCCTTTGGTAGTACTAGATGTGTACGAGCACGCTTACATGATCGATTACGGAACCAATCGCGGCGCCTATCTTGATGCATATGCGCAGTTGATCAACTGGTCAGTTGTGACCGCACGCATCAATCGCCTTGAACATGTTTCCACCGGCCGGATCTGGACAGATTAGAGCTAATCGTTAGCCCTCGCCTACGAACAATGCAAGTCTTAGGACGTCTTGAAAGGCGTTTCCCCCTCTGATAGCATCTACTCTCCAAGAGGGGGTTTTATGAATATTATTGTTGACGAAAACATTCCGTACGGCGCCGATGCTTTTGGCACTATCGGCAATGTGACTACGATGTCCGGCCGCTCAATGACAGCCGAGACTGTGCGAGACGCCGACGCACTTATTGTCCGTTCCGTAACCAAGGTGAACAACAAGTTGCTCGGTGACAGTCGAGTACGTTTTGTCGCTACGGCAACTATCGGGACAGACCATATAGACACGGACTATCTTGCCCAACGCGGCATCGGATTTGCCAGCGCACCCGGCTCAAACGCAAATTCCGTCGCAGAATACGTGACCGCCGCAATGCTGGTATTGTCTCGCCGAAAGGCAACGGCTTTGGCGGGCAAGACCATCGGGGTCATTGGTGTTGGCAACGTTGGCAGCCGCGTGGTGAAGAAGGCCGAAGCCCTTGGGATGCGCGTGCTTCAGAATGATCCACCGTTGAAGCGCAAAACCGGTAAAGACCGATTTCGTCCGATTGAAGAGCTGTTTGAAGCGGACTACATTACTCTTCACGTTCCTCTTACTCAGGAGGGTCAGGACAAAACGCTCCATCTGGCGGATGAAGCATTTATCGCGAAGATGAAGAAAGAATCTGTCCTGATCAACAGCAGTCGAGGAGCTGTTGTCAACGGCTCTGAACTACTGAGATCGATCGAATCACATCATCTCGGCGGTGTTGTGCTAGACGTATGGGAAGAAGAGCCAGCGATTGACCCCGACCTTTTACGACGTGTCGATCTCGCCAGCCCGCACATTGCTGGCTACTCGTTCGACGGCAAAGTCGCGGGCACTCGAATGGTCTATGAGTCAGCATGCAAATTCTTTCGCGAAAAACCAACCTGGAAACCTGAAAATGTGATGCCCCCTTCAGCAGTGCCCACGCTCAACCTCTACGGACATGCCATCAACGAGGAAGACTTGCTTCTCGAGGCGGTCAAGTCGGTCTATGATATCGAGGCTGATGACCGACGGCTTCGCAGGCTTCTTGATTTGGCACCCGACGAACAAGGGCCTTACTTCGACCGTTTGCGCAAGGAATATCCGGTACGCCGTGAGTTTTTCAACACTGAAGTAAACCTCACTCACAGAACACCCTCGGCAGAGGCCAAACTGACAGGCATTGGGTTCAAGATTGGTAATTGTGACGCAGTTCAGTAACAGAATGGGCTGCAATTCCCCAGTTCACACTGACTGATATGAGCATCAAGACTAAAGGTCTACACATGATGTCGCAGGTCTGCGGATACCTTTTGACCGTTCTGTTGACGATGACGGTGTGTTCGGCCACCAGCCAGGCAGATACTGCGGGACACGTCACTCCGGCAGAGGGACTGTGGGTGCGAGCGCTGGTTGACAAAGAGCACTTCGTGCTTGGCGAACCAATCCGTATCAAGCTTGTCGTGACCAACATGACCGACGAGAATCGAAGACTAATCATCTTGTCGGAAATGGAGCACCGGTTAGACGTGACCGTTGATCCGGCAAGAGGCGTACGCCGACGATGGCAGTACCCCGCGCGTTCTCAGGACCAGTTTTCCGCCAATGGTCCCACGGAGAGCATCACTCTTGCCAAAGCTGAGTCTTGGGACATAGCGATTCCGCTTCATAGATGGTATCTCATTACCCACCCTGGAACATACCGGATCACACTCTCCTCCACACTGGATGGCACCGAAGAGACATTGGTAAGGGCAAGCGTCAGTGTCGTTGTGAAACCGTCCACAAGTGCTGAACTCTATCGTCTGTTGAAGGAATTGGACAAGAAGAAAGCTATTAAGGCGCTATCAGGCTTTGGCCAGCCAGAGGCGATTCCTTATCTGCAGAGGCATACAACATCGGCCGACCATTCGGCAAGAATGGAAGCCATAAACGGCTTGCGAGACCTGATGAATGTGGAGGCTGTAGATCAGATCAGTCGGTGCGTAGCGGATGAGTTTCAGAAAAGGGCAGTGGGCGCACATGCCGCCAACGCCCTTGATTCGCTGCGGCCTGAGTTCTACGGCGTGGAAGCGATCAACAGGATGAGTCGCGCACTGCCTCTTGTCGCAGAGGATACGCGCAATGTGCTTCAGCATGCGTTGTCCCAGGAATACAGCGATCTGCCGATATGGCTGTCTGATCTGCAAAAGCAAGGACTTCATAGAGAAGCTTTCCTTCTGGCAATGGACGCGCTCCACAATCTCGTTCCCGAAGAGAAATGGCGAGCGGTGGATTGGATTGAATCGACTTCGCGGATTCTCTGGCAGAAATCTTGTAAGGAATTTGTGAGAGCAAGAGAAACTGTTGAGCTTAAGCAGTCGGCAAATGAACTGTTCTCAATCACAGGGATCGGGATGCTCGCTCTCGACTATCAGCAGGGACGGATTTTCGACTTCAGAAAAAATGGTCCTCACAACGGCGGCGCGCTCATTCTAAAAAAGCTCGACAATTCTCTGTGGCGTGCCGGACACATAGACATGGTTTCCCGTGTTATGAGACAAATCAGTAGCAAGTCGTCGCGGGAAGCAATCAAACTGGCGACAACCGGCAACCTCGACGGTGCCATCGCAGCTATGTTTGGGGATGTAAGCAGTGCAGATGACCGTGCCTTTATCGAGAGAGCACTGTCTTCCGTGAAAGGTTCGGAAGAAGAATCCTTTTCCGCAATGCGTGCGCTCAGAACAAGACAAGGAAGATTTCGCGATATAGCAGCAGACCTGCACAAAGAATACGGCTCTGTTCCAGGAGCTTCCTGTCTGATTCTCACCTGTGCTCGCTCCGAAGCGCTGATTTCGGACAAGGAAGAGTTCTTTCGTTGGCTGGCTCTTTTTGCTGCAACAGGATTTGACGATTTGGGTGAAGAGGTTGCATCTGAAAAATTGCTCCACCTAGGCATGGAACTCAAACAGATTCACCTGTTTGGCTTTGCCCGTTCTGCGCTGGGCATAGTTGTTAGACACTCCAAAAGTCGTGTAGCTCTTGAAGAAGCTCTGTACGAAAAGGCAAAGCTCTGCCTTGAAGAAAGGGAGTGGCTCGTCGAAGGATGGGACGCAGTCCAGGAGCTTCTTGACGAGGCGGAAAGCTTTCTGGGGCGCCTCGTAGAAATGGCTCCACTACAGCATCCGAGGCGCATAGAGTTTTATCGATTCGCTTTGCAGTATTATAATAGCTGGCAACTCACAGATGAGGCGGAGCATGTTCGCAGATTGTTGAGCCAGGAACAGGCTTTCGCTGATGGGCCTTAGTTTGTTTGAAAGATGAGCACAGGAGAAGCAGCGTGGTAATTGGAAAAGGATCGATAGACTCATTTCTTGCTGAAGAAGACGTTCGGGAAATAGCAGCTCAGGCTTTGACAAGAGCAGGGTTGAAGGATAAACGGATTCTTGTGATCATCCCTGATCACTCGCGCACGGCACCCATACCGATGTTCTTCCACATGCTGCACGAACTCCTTGGTGATGCAAAGCAACTTGACTTCATCGTTGCTCTGGGCACGCATCCGCCAATGCCTGAGGACCATATCAATGAGCATGTTGGGACAACGGCTGACGAGCGGAAGACAAAGTACGCAAAGACAAACATCTACAATCACCTGTGGGACGATCCGAATGAGCTTCGTGAGATTGGCGTGATCTCGTCGGACGAAATCGAAGATATATCCGGCGGACTGATGTGCGAAGATGTTCGCGTCACAGTCAACAAGCGGGTCTTCGAGTACGACCAGATTATTATTATAGGCCCAACATTTCCCCATGAAGTTGTTGGTTTCTCCGGCGGCAACAAGTACTTTTTCCCGGGTATCTCGGGCGCCGAAGTGCTCAACTTCTTTCACTGGCTTGGCGCTGTAATCACGAACCCACGCATTATTGGCACCAAATACACTCCTGTGCGAAAGGTCGTTGACCGAGCCGCCTCCATGATCAACGTCCCGAAGCTCTGCTTCAGCCTTGTCGTCACCCACGATGGACTGAGGGGCCTCTACATAGGAACTCCAGAAGAAGCATGGGAAGCCGCGTCAAATCTCTCGGCACAGGTACACATGGTCCACAAAGATCATCCTTACAAGAGCGTGCTTTCGGTCGCTCCGAAGATGTATGACGATATTTGGACCGGCGGAAAATGCATGTACAAGATGGAGCCGGTCGTTGCTGACGGCGGAAACCTCATCATCTATGCCCCTCATATTGATGAGATTTCGTACACACATGGTGAACATCTCGATAAAATCGGCTATCACACGCGTGATTATTTTCTGAAGCAGATAGACAAGTTCACGGATGTCCCTCGCGGTGTTTTGGCCCACTCGACACACGT
>Ga0180434_10003129_pt1 | contig 21268 bp, 13 predicted proteins | sample SS_ome_7_FD_132453 | JGI IMG/M metagenome (GOLD analysis project Ga0180434, IMG submission 132453) | Hypersaline lake sediment archaeal communities from the Salton Sea, California, USA - SS_1_D_2 metaG | ecosystem: Environmental > Aquatic > Non-marine Saline and Alkaline > Hypersaline >...
CCGATGCCGCTGTCACTGCCGGTCATCATCTCAGCGGCGATGATGACGAACCAGCACAGGCCGAGTCCCTGTCTCAGCCCGGTCAGAATCATCGGCATGGAAGCGGGCAGATATACGTGCAGAAAAGCCTGTCCCTTGGTTGCACCGAGCGTCCGGGCCAGGAGCAGATAACTGCGCCGCACGCCGGTGACACCGTCCAGCGTGTTCGTCAATACCGGAAACAACCCGCCGACAAAAATCACGAAAATCATGCCCAACTGAATCTGGTCGAACACGGTGTGGCTGTATCCTATACCGAACAATTGCGGCACAGTCTTGAGCTTGAAGACAGCGATGGCAAACGGCAGCCAGGCGATGGGACATAAAGGCCGCAGCACCTCGACGAGCGGCTCCAAAAAGTCGCGGGCAAAGCGAACCGAGCCCATGACGATGCCCAGTGTCACCCCAAGCACCGCCGCTAAGGAGAATCCCAGCAGCACGCGCAGCAGGCTGACGAACGTGTTACTCAAGAGCGAGCCGGAAGCGTAATGGCCCCGCAGAGGATGGACGAGCTGTTCGAGCACATCCGTCACCGTCGGGAAGATCCACGGCTGATTCATATACTGTGCCGCAATCTGCCAAACCACGAGCAGAACGGCCGGCGTGAAAATCCAGCGCAGAATCCTGTGCCAATTGATACCTTGTTTATTTTGCAGCTCGTCTTTGCTCAAGTTTTTCGCTCGCTTTTTCCAACAACGACAGGTCATACGCAACTTCCGGCACAGCCTGCGGATCGAGTCCTTTTAGTTTGCCGCGGAAAACTTGCAGGCGGTTCATGGCCTCTATCCATTTACTCATCGTCTCGTGCCATTGTCCAGAAGGCTCCAGAGAATACCCGCTTGTGGGGATGCTTATCCGTTCCACCGCCTCACTCGTGCCTATCCAGCGGACGGCCGCAGCTACGGCCTTGTCCAGATCACTATTGATGGTCTCATTTGCCTGCAGGAACAGCACAAGCAGATCCACGATGGCCTCAGATTTGTTCTGCAACGCCCCGGTGTTGGCGGCGATACAGCAGCACGGATGATTGCGGAACGTGCCGGGCGGCAGCTCTTCCAGGTCGCAGATAATTCTGCCGATGCCTTTTTCCACTGCGATGGCGGGGAAGGGATTGTTGCCTGCGTAGCCGTGGACAAGCCCGCCGGAAAGGGCCACGTTCAATTTGCCGCCGCCTTTGACATTGACCATCTGTACCTGCAGATTCTCATCCGACAAATCCCCTCCGAATGTGATTCCCTCATGCTTCAGCGCTTCCTCGAACACCAGTTTGGCCACAGCTACGGGATTCTTGTAGCCGATGCGGACAGGCTTTTTCGTAGCCTTAGCTAGGGCCACAAATTCTTCCCAGGTCTCGGCTTCGAAGTCCGGCTGGACCACGAACATGTCGCCTTTGTAATGCAGGGGCGAAAGGAGTTTGACCGGCGCACCGCTATCCACGCAGGCCAATACTGCCGCAACGCCTCCGTAGCCGAGCTCGATGACGTCCTGCGCCAGAGCCGTGGGCATCTTGGAGCCGCCGCCCACTTTCACGATCTCAACGTCCGCGATCTTCTGGCCCCGGTCAAACAGCTCGTAGAATTTCTGGTCCTCGATTGTCCTTACGCTGATGCCGCTCTGCTCGGCGTACTGTGCAGCGTTATCGAAAGCAACAAACAACGCAATGTGATGGTCGTGACCGACGTGACCGACCCGTATCGTCACAGGGGCTGTGGAGCCGGCTCGCGTCTTGTCTTTTTGCTTACATGCTTGCAGGAATATCAGGAAGCTAAGAACAGCGGTGAATAGGCAGATACTCTTTTTCATCGTTCGGTCCTTCCAGCATTATAGTGCCCCGTCACAAGTCTCGTAATAGTTGTCATTGCGAGCGAAGCGAAGCAATCTCTGGTGCTTGATGACCGGAGATTGCCACGGCCTGCTCTGCAGGCCTCGCAATGACGAGCCAGCAAATCATATGTGCCAAAGCTACATACTCCCGGTTCAATACCATATTCGTATCATTTACCACCTGCGGAAGAGCTTAAGAACAATGCCGACCCGGTCCCGGTCGGTGAACGTGGAGTCCAGATTAATCGGCACACCGAGCTTGAAAGACCAGCCTTCGGCAAATCTCCAGATAAAGCCGGGCACGAGGTCATGGCGGTGTCCTTTGTGCTCCTGGTCAATATAGTTATACTCCAGGCCCGGCCAGAAACTCGGGTGCGGCTGCAAGAGTAAAACCGCATTGATCTCTCCCAGCTCCTCGTCCTTATCTTCGCTCCAGGTATAGCCCGGATTCAAGTGCAAGCTGAAATCCTTCCAGGCCTTGGAGACCTCCGTAGTTATCTTATAGGCGGAGTCGTCAGTTCCCAACTTGCGGTCCGTATCGCCGGAAGGAAAGTAATACCAGAAATCCACAGCGACGCCCGGAAAGTGATTCGTTTCCCTTATGAAATTCCATTTTTCGAACACATAGATATTGGCCAAGCCCGCGCTGTCGTTGCTCTTGCCCGGAATATCAAAATCGTTGAACCAGTACGGTACACCAACGGCAATGTGATGGTTTTCCGCCCAGCCGTACTTCGTGCAGAGCACCGTCTGGAGTCTCTGTTTTTCTTGTCCGGAGGCCCGACTGTGATAGTTATCGTCTGCTCCTCTGACCTGGGTCCAGTCGAAGTGTTGAGCCTTGACAGAGACCGAAAGACGGCCTTTGCCCACGGTTTTCGCACTTCTGGCTCTCGTCCAGAAGCTCATACAATATTTCCCACACCAGGAGTAGATTTGCTCCTCTTCTCTGCCGATGCTTGGCCAATTTGGATCGGCGCCATCGGCGACAATAGAAAACGCGAGCACTGAAACAACTAACGATGCGGCCTTTTTGCTTTGTGCCATGCACACTTCCCTTCTAATGGATTTTTGCTGCCGTATCTTTTTTCTACGATAATAAAAAAGCGGGCAAGAGAAGTTTTTCTCGTTGCCCGCCGGTGCTCACGGCATGTTTCGGTCATTCTATCAGGTGCCAGGTCTCTTGCTGCTTTGCTTCAAAGGGTCCCAGGTCGATGTCCACCTTCACCTGGCACTTGCCTTTGAAGTGCTCTGGCACTCGCCACGAGTACCGGCACACGCCGCCTCAGCCATACTCGAATTTGCCTGAGGTCAGTATGTTGGCTGTCTCATCCATAATCTTTAGTTTCGGTGCGGGCGAAGGTCCATCCGAGCTTAATACTTGTGGACCGTAATGCTCACCGGCTTGGCCGATCAGTGATAGACCTACAGACACCGCTCGGCCATTACGTTTGACGTCGGCGTGCACGGTAAGCGGCGGACCGAGCGCCAAAGTTGTTGTCTGACCCTTACCCACCTTGACGGTGGCCAAATCGCCCCACGGACCCCTACGGACAAGAAGCGACCACCACTTGTCCGGGCCTTCTTCGACCCTGAGCACAACACGCCTCGGCCTGTATGTTGCCGCGGGGAATTTAGCCGGCTCGCCCTGCGATACACTGACTGTCTTCTTTAGCCAGCCGCCGCGCAGCTCTACATCCGCGTGAAAACCAGATGCGTCAATCTGGACAAATCCGGCACCGCCGGAGCCGGCAAAGTACACCGCTGCAATCGCGACAGCCACAACGACGAGTCCAATTAGTACCCTCGTTTTGTGCATTTCAACTTTACCAAGCCGGGATCGAGGCCATTTCTTGGCACGTGGCTATACGTTTAGACGTGAACTTTCTATTCTTGTTACATCTTTTCTTTGAATCCAAATAAGCCGCAATCTCCGCATCGCCGCTGTAAATGAAGAGCGGGCCCAAGAGGTTTCTCTCCTTGCCCGCCGGCGCTCGTGGGACGAATTCGTCACTCGATCATGCGCCAGGTCTCCTGTTGTGTCGCTTCAAACGGTCCCAGGTCGACCTCCACTTTTACCTGGTACTTGCCTTTGAAGTTCCCTGGCACTCGCCACGAGTACCGGCAGACGCCGCCTCATCTAAATTGCAATTTGCCGGAAGCTAATACGTTTCCCGCGTTATCCACAATCCCTAGTCTCGGTGCCGAAAACTGCCGGACATTGTAATGTTCCGCCGGCTTTGCAGCAAGCACCACCATCCTTGAATTTGTGCAGTATTATTTGACGGGGACCAAAAGCTACATATAATCTTAGCATACGAGCGGCGTTGACATGCAGATGCCTCAGAGTTTTCTGCCTTTGAGCGAACAGGAAAACGTATAGATAATAGGTGCTGTCCGTTTTTAAGTGTACCTCCGCTTTGAAAGAGTAGGCATAATGCAACTTTTCGCACTGGACTACGCAAGGGCTGTAGCAGCGCATAGGACGTATGCAGACCTGTTGCGGCCTGCCAACAGGACTCATGCCAGGCTTTATGACGCGGCTTTGATTGTCGGCGGCTCTTTGATCGTTGCCCTAAGCGCTCGACTGTCGATTCTGCTGCCATTTAGCCCGGTTCCCGTCACCGGACAGACTTTTGCCGTGCTGGTGATAGGAGCTCTGCTCGGAGCCAGGCGGGCGAGTCTGTGCATGATTGTCTATTTGCTCGAAGGAGCAGCCGGGCTGCCCGTATTTGCGTTAGGAGGGGGGATCGCCGTTCTTTTCGGGCCGACGGGCGGATATCTCGTCGGCTTCGTGGCTGCCGCCTATGTCACAGGCAAGCTGGCGCAGTGGGGCTGGGACCGGCGGGTCACGAGCACCATCCTGGCCATGATTTGCGGAAATGTCGCCATCTATGTCTTTGGACTAACCTGGCTGTCTTTGCTTGTGTTCGTGGGCAGGATGCCGGTAGAGATGGATGGGTTGCTGGCTGCGGGCCTATATCCATTCGTGCCCGGCGACCTGGCCAAGATCGTCCTGGCTGCCGTGCTTCTTCCTTCCGGCTGGAAGCTAATCCGTTACCTCGCGCCACATGTCGCGCGTGAGGACCCGGCCGGGTAACATGCTCATCCGGCAAATCCTGCCTCAACAACAAGAACGCACGACGGAAGTATCTCACCGTCCGTGCAGACACACGATCCGGCCGTTTTTCATGGCCAGATACAGCCGCCCATTTGCTGCGGCCATGCCGTCCCATACCGGCGGAGATTCCAGCTCGTATTCGGCGAGCCTGTTTCCATCGGAGCCGGACACTGCCCAGAGCAAGGCCCCCTCTTGCCCTTTTAGAGCGGCCCGCTGCTCGGCCAACTTGGCCTGGATAGCGGCGTCATCCGGATGGTAAAATGCCGCTTCCTCATCCGCCACGTCCGGCGGACCGGCGACAAAGAGCGTGCCATCAGCCAGGACCATGGCGCGGGCCACAAGTGTCGGCTGATCATGCGACCACGCAAACCTGGTTGCCGAACGGTCCGCCAGCGGGAAGCTCTTGCGGAGCTTCCAGTCACACGCTGAGGCGTTTCTCTTGTCGGATTTAGCGTTCATTCGTTTTGTCGCCGCTACGACACGCCCAATTGCCTCATCGTCGATTTCCTTCTCGGTGCCAAATAGCTGGTATTCCAAAACGGATGATTGGCACAGATACTCAGGCTTGCGGCCGTATCCGTACACGCGGGAATCATCGACTGCGAGGATGCGCCCGGAAGGAACATAACGGCCCGCGCGGAACCAGCCGCCCCATCCGGAAGCGGTGCTCCGGCCGTACAGCCAGTACGACCGATGAAACCAAGACCCGTCCAGAAAACCGATGGTGCTGAACAAATGCGCGCCTTCGCCTTCCTGCTCGGTCACGTTTTCCGGGGCGATCTGCCGGCGCTTGCCTTGCAGGTCAAAGCGCTGGGACCGCATGTAAAGGAACCGGCCGTCACTTGAGAGAACGTCCGGCAGCGCGACCGGCATATTTAAACCGTGGACGTGCACTTGCAGGTTCCGGCCCGTTTCGGGGTCCCGCTCATCGAGAATAGTCTCCGATATCTTGCGCCCGATTGTCGGGTCGAGCTGCACAAGCCGCAGGCCGCCATCCAAAAACATCGACCTGCCCGCGATACAATAGAGCGTGTCGTCCTGTATGAGCACGCTGCCGTGCACCGGCCAGACAGATTCCAGTTGCTCGAACGCCATCAATCGCAGGTCCGCCGGCGCTGCCCGGAAGCGCCAGACCAGCTCACCATCCGAAGCCCGCAGACAATATACATAGCCGTCTGCCGAGCCGAACAGCACTCGGCCCTTGTAAATCGTCGGCGGCGAATCAACTCGGCCCCCGGTCGTGTAGCTCCACAAAGCGTTGCCCGAATTTGCATCGAGGGCATGGACCGTATGGGTGTCAATGGACGCTACAAAGACCTTGCCGTGGGCGACGACCACGCTACTGAGTTTGCCGCCCAGGTCCTTCTGCCAAGCACGCTTCAAGTCGGCGGCAACGGCTGCCTTTGTGCAGCCGCTGCGAGCCGCATCATGCCGATATGTGGGCCAGTCACCCGGCTTGCCTGGAGTCTCGAATGTGCCGTATGCGGGCCCGCGCTGCAGCCGGTCACTATCCGAGACCTCGCTCAAATCCTGCATGGTTTCAGACGCAGGTGCCAGGGCATTAAATCCGTACAGCTTCGACTCGATATAGCAGGCGCAGGAGTGCGGCGGCGCATAGACCAGGCCGTTGCATGGCATGATGCCGTAAATGCAGCCGCCCCGAACCCAGTGATTTGTCGTCCAGTGCTTGTTTCGGAAATCAACGAACTCAATCCCGGTTCTGGACGGCAGCAGATACTTGTCCGTTGCCTTACTGCGATGGCACCTGTGGTGGAACCAGTATATCTTGATATCCGGCGGGAATTCATTCTCGACGTCACCGGTATGCAAGTCGCGTCCGGTGAATACACCGGAATCTCTGCCGTTTGCGATGGCGCCGCACCAGGCCAGCCCGCCCACCACGAGCAGGTCCTCGGGCGACTGGTGCCCGGAGCGGTGGTGCCTGGCCGTCCACAAGGTCTTTCCCGTCTCGGCTGACAGTGCGCTCATAGAGCGAGTTCCGCCTGAGAATAATACTACATCGTTGTGGACGACGAGTGTCGGTCCGAAGCATACCGGCATGGGAGAGCGTCTGGCAACGGATTCGGAACTCCAGACTTGCTCACCATTGCGCCGATCGAGGCAGATAACCTTTTCGCCGTCATGGAAGTAAACGCGGCTGCGGTCGGCCGCCAACGTCAGCGGAGCGACGCGGGAATTCTTCTTCCATAACACTTGGCCCGTATCAGCTTGCACGGCCACAATCGAGCGCTTCTGTTCGTCCCAGGACCACTCGCGGTTGGCTCGGCCGGTGTTATCCCATACGTACGTGTGCTTGGGCCTGAACTGGGGCCACTTGTTGGGAGACTCGCTGACCAGCAGAAACAGCACGCCGTCTGAAGTAACTATTTCCTCGGTGTTCTTGGTGCCCTCATACGTGCGGACCGTTTCTCCTGTGGCGGCGTCAAGGGCAGTCAGCGGCGCATCCAGCGCCAGCGTGGCATAAACCGTGTCCCCCACCGTGACCAGCCGCCGGGGAATCTGACCCGGCCCGCTCTTGAGGGGCCATAGATGCGTATTCCACGATGAGATCGGCCGCTTCCAGAGAATCACGCCGTTGAATGCATCTCGCGCAATGAGAAACCATTGCGGCGGCAACTGAATCGATGCGGCCGGCCCTTCATCAATGATATAAAAGATGCGCCCGTTGGAGGATACCAGCGCGCTCATACTGGCCATGTGGTCGTGATGTCGCGACCACCTGGGACTGCCCACCCACTGCTGGCGACGAGGCGGCCCAACCACCAAATCATGAGACACCGCGTTATTGCCCGCATCATAGAGATAATGCGTCCACTCGTCTATCCCTTTAGGCCGGGGCTTCATTGTCTTCGTCCACTTGCTGTCCTTCTTGATGTATGCTACACCATTAGGGCACAGTACCCGCATGACTTCGTTCATGGAGAACCCGCCCGAATCTTGCGATACTACGAGATTCACAAGATTATCAATGTACGGCAGACGTTTGTCCCGCCACTGCTCGACCGACACCTTGCCATACAGTCCAAGCGACTGAATATGCCGCCGCGCCCGCTCGATGTTCTTCGCATCCCTGTCCAGACCGTGAACCAGGTAGCCGTCGTTAGCGCGCAGCGCAGCCGTAAGGCGTCCGTCCCCGCAGCCAACGTGCACGATAAGGCCACCTTTGACGCCGGTGGCGTCCAGGATTTGCTGCGCTTGCTCGCCCGCACCGGCGAAACACGTGGCTGCTGTGAGCAGTAACGCCGCAAACGACACAGCACCAATCTGCCCTGCCTTTGCTCCTGTAGTCATCGTGAACCTCCTTCTCTCTTACTGCTTCTTGCCCATGCACAGGACTCGACCGTCCCGCGTGCAGATATAGAGTCGCTCGTTCGCCGCAATCATCCCGTCGAAGACCGGCGGCGACTTCAGTTCATATTCGGTCAGTTTTTCTCCGTCGGCGGCAGACAGAGCCCGTAACACGCCCCCTTTTCTTCCCTCGAAGGCGGCCAGCGGGTCCTGCGGGTCCAGGACATCCGGCGGGCCGGCGACGAAGAGCGTATCCTCTGCAAGCACCATCGCCCGAATCCGCACCGGCACCCACACCGACCATTTGGGCGGGCGAACACGGGTAAAACCGGTGCCCTTGTCCCTATTGACGGCCTCATTGTCCAAGCTGTGCCCGATGGCTTTGGCGACGTCCGGCAGCCATTTCATCGGTTTGTGTCTGCTCGTCCCGTCGAACAGGATCGGCTCGTTGTTGTTGTCGTCGGCAAAGAGCAGATAGCCGGTCGTGCCGGGAAAGAACATGGGGCTGTGACGGTTCCGCTTCGTATAGCACTTCACGCCGTAGGTCGTCGCTTCGTCAAAGACCAGAAGCTGGCCCGCCTTGGGGGACTGGTTGGCAATGTAGTAGCCGGGCCAGCGCTGCGAGTACATCCAGAACGTGCGGTTCCACCACGAATCATCGAGGAATCCCGCCGTGGAGAATACATGCCGGCCGACCTCCCTGTCGCCCAATCTGGTGGTACGTTCGGTTTGCTGCTCTTTCAGGCTGGCGTCCAGAACCGTCTGCTGCATGTATAAATAGGTGCCGTCTGTGACCAGCACATCCGACATTGTCCCCTCCATATCGAATGGCCTGCCGATATCTTCGCCGATATCAGGATACGGCCCCTTCACATGGCCCTGGTGGCGAATTCTCCCGGTTGCGGGGTCGAGGCCGTAGACGTATATGCCGCCGTCCAGATACGATGAACGACCGGCCGCAAAGTAAGCGATACCATCTTTGAGCAGCACGCTTCCGTGCACGGGCCAGGCCGACTCCAATTGGCCGAACGCCACCACCCGCCGCTCTTGCGGCGCAGCCCGAAAACGCCAGACGAGCCGGCCGTCGTCCGCACCCAGGCAATACACCCATCCATCCGCCGAGCCAAAAAAGGCCAGGCCCTTATAAATTGTCGGCGGCGAGTCCACCCGCCCGCCGGCGGTGTAGCTCCACAGGCATTTTCCGCCCTCACAATCAAGGCACATCACCGTATGCGCGTCCACCGAAGCGAGGTAAAGCCTTCCGTCCGCTGCAACAGGCTGCGTCAGCCGCCCGCCTAATTCCGCCTGCCAGAGCGTGTCCAGCTTCGCGGGCACAGCAGACTCGGTCGAGCCGCTGCGCTTGGGGTCGTGCCTGTGTGTGGGCCAATCATCCGGCTTGGTTTGTGTTTCGGATTTCGTATTTCGCATTTTGAGTTTTTGATAGGCAGGGCCTCGCTCCAGACGCCGTCTGGGTCGCGCACTGCGGTGGCTTTGAACCTGCGATGCAAGCACGTTGAAGCCGGTCAACTTGACTCCCGGATAGCAGAAGCACTGGTGGGGAGGCACATACAGCAGCCCGTTGCAGGGCATACATCCCAATTGACATGGTGGACGCAGCCAATCGTGGCGCATGTGATTGTCGGACTTGAGGTCCAGGAACTCGACGCCGCGCTTGGGCCAGAGCAGATACCGCTCGGTGGCCTTGCTCCGGTAGCAGCGGAAATGGTGGCCCTGGCTGATGAGATTGCGAACCTCTACGGTTCTTTTGACCTGCCCGGTCAGAGGGTCGTATCCTTCCTCGTGAACGATCGTGTCCATAGGCCCTTCCGACAGCCATTCTTTCGTTGTATATCTGCGAGCCTGTCCCCCGCACCAGATGAGTCCATCCGCAATAAAAAGGTCGGGCGGGCCGCCGACTCCCGGGCCTCTTGCTCCGGGTCCTGTCCACAGGCTCTCGCCGGTCTGGGTAGAGAAGGCCTCCAGCTTATTTGGCGTGGTAAACAGCACGATCTTTCTGTCCGGGTCCACCACGAGAGTCGCGCCCGCCGACCACGGGCCGCCGCCTGCTCCCTTGCTTGGTACACGCCACCGCTGCTCTCCGGTCCGCAAGTCCAGGCACACAATCTCTTTGTTGTTGTGGAAAAAGACGCAGTCGTTTCCGACGGCCAGAGACAGCGCCAGAATTCCATCCGCCGGCTCTTGCCAGAGAAGCGCGCCCGTATCCGCTCGCAGAGCAGCGACAGAGTCGCTCTTGCCGGATGAACCGCGGACCCGCAGGACAAGGACATTGTCACTGCACAGGATTTCATCCGTCCGCTCGGTACCCTCGTAGGTCTGCAAGGTCTTGCCGGTTGCTGCGTCCAGTGCCGTAACCGGGGCATCATATCCGAGGGTGACATAAACTCGCCCGCCCTCGGCGACCAATCGCCGGGGCAGCTCGCTGGGAGAGCGAATTCGCTGGCCGCGAAGCGTCGTCCAGTCCTTGCCGTGCAGCTCGTCTTTCTTCCACTGCCGCCAGCCCCAGTCCGGAACCGGCCGCTTCCACAACAGCACGCCGCTAAATGCGTCCCGCGCCACCAGAGACCACTGCGAGGGCAGTCGCTCGTCCGTGATGCCGGTGAGGCCCTCATCGAGGATATAGAAAATCCGTCCGCCGGCCGAGACCATTGCGCAGACGCTCGTGTCGAACTCGTGGCTCCTGCAGTAGAGCGGCTTGGCAAGCCACTGCAAATATCGTGGCGGACCTACCAGCGTATCCTTGGCCACCGCGTTGTTGGTCGCATCGTGCAGATAGTGCGTCCACTCATCGATCTGTGCCGGCCGGGGCTTGACCGTCTTTGTCCACTCGTCGCCTGTCTTGATGTACGCTACGCCGCCCGGCGCCAGAGCCCGCAGAACCTCAGCGCGTGGTATCTTGCCGAGGTCTTCGGCCACCACGAGGTTCACCAGGTTATCCATATAGGGCAGGCAGTCGTCGTTCCACTGCTCCGCCGAGACCTTGCCGTACAGCCCGCGCGAGTGAATATGCTCGCGGGCTTTCTCGATGCTGGCGGGATCGGCGTCCAGGCCGTGCACCAGATAGCTGTCGTTGAGATGCAGCGCCGCTGTGAGCTTGCCGTCCCCGCAGCCAACGTGCACGATAAGGCCGCCTTTTACGCCGGTGGCTTTCAGAATTTGCTCGGCCTCTTGTCCTGCCGGCTCAGCTTGTGTGACCGACAATAGAGACCAAACCGCCAACACAAATGCACATCTCGTCAAAGAATTAGCCCTGCTGATCATAATTATACCCCTTTCTGCACCGGTACCTATTCGGGCTTCTTAGCCTTGCCAGATCGTATCTCGTTGGAAAAATTCTTCAAATTGGTAGACCTATCTTGGCGAAAGCACATTTTACAATCGAATCTGTCTTTGGCAAACAAAACGCAGCTTCTCTTTTGTCCTTGGCATATCATTATGCACCCACGAATTTCGGGCTGTGAATGCTTGCCAAAATACGCCGGAAATGGTGTAATGCCAGTACTTCGTGAAGCGTGAAGCGACGTTCGTGAAGCGAAGGGGGGTATGCTAAGGGCTTCTTGTTGTTGTTATCGAGATACGCTTCACGAGATGCGAACTACGGGTCGAACTCACTCATAAGGAGCTTGCCATGCGTAAAAGAGTTTTTCTTGTCGCCGTCAGTCTCGTCGTGCTCATCTCGTCCGCGCTTGTCCGGGCCAAGCCGACCGATACGGTTATGGTCCCCATGCGGGACGGCGTGAAATTGGCAACCAACATTTACCTGCCCGAGGCAGAGGGGTCGTGGCCCACAGTCCTTCTGCGAACGCCGTACGGAAAGGATGGGGCGGAAGGATTCGCGATGCAGGCAAAACAGCGCGGCTACGCCTTTGTCTCGCAGGATTTCCGCGGCCGGTTCGCCTCCGAAGGAGACGACTGGCCCGTCTTCCTGCACGGCGGCTGGGGCGAGCATCAGGACGGCTACGACACGGTCGAATGGATCGCCGAGCAGAAATGGTGCAACGGCAAGGTCGGCGGCATCGGCATGAGCGGCCCCGGCATCGCCATGAACATGATGGCGCCGGCCCGCCCGCCGCACCTGGTCTGCCAATACGTGGCCGTGGCCTTTTCCAGCATGTATCATCAAGCTGCGTATCAGGGCGGCGCGTTCCGCGAAGCTCTCGTGGCGGGCTGGCTGCGCGGCAATAAATTCAGCCCTGAGAATCTGGAGCTTATCCGCGAGCACCCCAACTACGACGATATGTGGAGGCAATTCGACTGCGAGCTTGTCGCCGACCGGGTCAATGTGCCGGTCATGTTCCTTGGCGGCTGGTACGATATCTTCAGCAAAGGCACGATCAACAGTTTCGTCACCATCAACAAAAAAGGCGACAAAGGAGCCCGCGGCAAGTGCCGCCTGGTCATGGAGCCGTACGGACACGGCCGCTGCGAGGACCTGGTCTTTCCCAATGCCCAGCACCCGCCGGCAGCGGACTTGTGGAACTGGCTGGATATATGGATGAAAAAAGGCGGCGAGGGGATCGAAGAGATTCCGGTCGTCCAGTACTTCGTCATGGGGGACCCGGATGATGCGAATACGCCGCCGAACACCTGGAAGACCGCGGATGATTGGCCGGTCCCGGCGAACATGCGGCCGGTCTATTTCCACGTCGATGGGAGGCTGCGGCGGCGAGCTCCAGACGAAGCTGGTACATCTCTTTCCTACAAGTACGATCCGGAGCATCCCGTGCCCACTATCGGCGGCGCGAACCTGAACATCGCCAAAGGCCCCAAGGACCAGGGGCCGGTCGAAGACCGCGCCGATGTGCTGCTTTTCACATCCAGAGAGCTTAGAAGGCCGCTGGAAATCACCGGTCCCGTCACCGTCAAGCTCTGGGCCTCTTCGACCGCGACGGATACGGACTTCACCGCCAAGCTCTGCGATGTCTATCCGGACGGGCGGAGCATGCTTGTCCTGGACGGAATCATTCGAGCACGGCAACGAAATTCGATGGAGAAAGCCGAACTGATGGAGCCGGGCAAGATCTACGAGTTCAAAATTGACTTATGGCCGACGAGTCTGGTTTTCAGTCCCGGCCATCGCATACGCGTCGCGATTTCTTCCAGCAATTCTCCGCGTTTTGAGCCGAACCCGAACACCGGCAAGCCCTCCGGCACGGACGATGAAACCCAGATAGGCACGAACACCATCTACATGGATGCCGAGCACCCCTCGCACATCCTGCTGCCTGTCATCAAATGATGCCCCTCCGTCACGGCTTTTTGGGCACTGTGAGCAGCCATTGATAATTATTCTATTATGTCTTATTCCGCCGACCGAACGGTCTCTACAAAGTTCTCTTTTTCTTGTAAGGTTGCATCCGAATTCAACACCCTTGCGAGGACGTACAGTAATGCTCCGATAAACGATACGGACATCCCAAATCTTACTCGCTCCATATTGCCCTTGGCATGTTTGGATTCTGTCTTTCTTGTAATCTTCATTTCCTTGGCTTCTTTTGTACCGGCTTCCTCTTTAGTCATTTGGGTCACAGCAAGGTCAGCAGCTTTAAGCTGTTCTGTCAACTGAACAACCTTGGACAGATGGAATGTTGCGACCGCAACACTATGAGCGAAATCATTGCGCACCTTTCTTACTATCTCTAGGTCTCTGTATACCCATTCCCCTACCAGATCCATTGCGTAACACATTTTGGACTTTGCGTAAAAAGTGGATAAAGGTCCAAATAATTCGAATAACGGATCAATACAAGATTTTGATTTCGCGTGTCGCATAGAGAATTTTGCACGGAGAAGGGCTTCCAAGGCTTGATCAATAAATGCAGCGCTTACCAAAACGACTCCCCGATCCGATTCTTTTGATAATGCTTCAAATAGCTCGTCTCTTCTTCTGACTATTTCTTGAGGACTTGTTGGAGGTTGCTTCCTTGCCATACTTATTTTAGTCTTTAGAGTTCTTTGAAACGTTTTGCTTCACGGTTTTCTATGCACTGTCCGCAGGCATTACTGTCTGGCTGTCCCCGCGTCATAATCATCATTTCTTGAAGGGTGCCTTTTCAAAAAACTCAAGAATAACTCGCCTAAAGCCGAATGCAATCTTGTCTTCGGGAGTGTTTCTAGTTTCTTCTTCGGAAAACCATCTTAAACGCTGTCCTTCGTGCAAGGGAGTTGTGTTTATGTCCAAATGCGTTCTCTTCCAGAATGTGTATTCCCTTCTGTCACTCATGTCATACGTCTTAAAAAGCTGTAATTCATTCCAGCCAAAATCTAATTCCAATTCTTCTTTCAGTTCGCGAATGATGCACTCTTTGGGGGACTCATTTTCCTCTACATTTCCGCCTAATAAGTCCCAGCAACCAGGATACGGAATCCTATGGATATTGTCACGTAAAAAGAGCATTATTTGATCCTGATCGTTGACCAGGAGAATACTAGCTCCTTTTCTTAGTTGCATCTTATTACCTCTTGTGTATCTCAACCTCTGCATCCGGGTAAGGATGCTGTTTGTATTCCCCTGCCTTTCCAATTAGCCACTTTAGACTCTCTCTGTATGGCACATCGCCGCGCCTCTTTTGCTCTGCCTCAACGAGCTTTTCTACTTCCTGGCAAAACCTAAGCAAAACAGACCACTCAATCTCTATAACACCTTTCAATGCGATGACCCCTTTCTTAATACGTCAAGCAAGTAGGTCCTAATTATTTGCTTTTGTGGCGTCATCGAATGCCATTTCGGTTTCCTAGTGTTGTCCGGCTCACCAGCACGGCGGACAGTAACGAGAGACCTGTTGGTCCTGGAGTCATCCGAATTCACTTTACGGTTCAATCCTATTGTTCTTTCTTTTTGTGCTTTCAGTTCGCCACCAAGGCCATGGTCGAAACATAGGCACATTGAAGGTCTCCGGTTGCTGCTCACTGAAAGGGAGTGCCTTTAGGGTCGCGCCACTTAAAGAGAGAATCGCAAACCCAAGTATAATCGGTTGATTCAAGAGAGTCCCAGAATAAATCATCAGAGCTATGGCGCCCACTACAAAGAGCATAACAATCGGAGCAACATACTTCATTGAGTGTTCATCGGGATCCCTTGCGTGCGGCGTGAAGTAGGCCGAGAGTGCGACCAGGAATACCCCAATTAGTGTCAAAAAAATAGATATCCAGTCGGCGAACGCACGCAGTTCTTTAGATTCAGGGTGCCCCGTTAATAGCAGAACCGTACCGTAGACAATCAGGATAATGCCAATACCGGCCATGCCCTGAAGGCACGTAGTGACCATAGCCTTACCAGCCGGACATTTGCTCGTTGGTTTTTGTTCTGTTTCGACTCTACCAGCGTCTTCCATTTTCGACCCTTTCGTTCAGTTCTTATGCACGTATCAAAGGTGTCAGAATCCGCTTCAGCCGCTGTTATTATGCTCGAGATTGTGGGCAAAGGCAAGAGAATTTTTTTCGTCGCTCGTCGCTCGTCGCTCGTATTTCGTCAAAGGATTGCAGATTTCAAGTTCCAAATTGCAGATTGCAGATTCCCCTGTTGTCCATCGCTTCCGCTCGGTTTGCGTGTCAGGCATGTTCAGGACAGGCTCTGGGCACCGCCAAAGGAGCAGAAGACAGGAGTCAGGATGCCAGATACGAAATACGCTTCACGCTTCACGAGCGCCGGACTTATTTAAGGTCCAATTCCTTTTTTACATCATCAAATGACGTAGTATCTGCGTCGGCTTCCTTGGCTTTGGCTTCACGAAGGGCTTTTAGGCATTCATAATCATCAAGCTCTTCTTGAATTCTGCTATCTTCCAGGGCTTAGATTATACCATATTCTGACATAAATTTCTATCTGTTTGCATCCAAACGCTGCGGCTTAATGCCGCCCCGTATACGGGTTGTCGGTGCAGCCGGTGGCTATACCGAGTATGCTTGCAGCCCGGCTCTCATGGCGCCCTCGACGGTGCCATCGACAAGCTCGCTGCCTGGAAACATCCATTCGTCGGGGTCGTACCTTTCCGAGCTCCACTTGAAAATGGCGAATTTCCAATCGTCCATCTTGCCGGTGTAGGTGAGCCGACATATAGGGCCCAAACGTCCATAGTCGGAACGGTGCAAGTAACAATGCTTGCCCCTGAATTCAGCCGCATAATAGCAATCGTCCCGGCGTGAGTGTTCCCAGTTAAAGCGTTCCACGGTCGCCTCAACCTCCTGCTTCACGTCCTGCGGTATGGACATTCGTTTCTTTTTTTTGCCCGCCATGTTCTCTTTCTCCTTCCGGTATAACGATAAAGCTCAGCTTCACGCCCTATTATGTAGCCGAGGGTCCGTATTCATGTTGCGTATCTCTTGTCAAAGGATTGCACATTTCACATTCGAGATTTCAGATTTCGCTGCCTCCCGTTCCTCATTCTTCGATATTGCCCGGCTTGTGTCGGTGGGTCAAGGCCCGGGCGAAGTAGTCGTCCAGCATCTCTATCTCGAATTCCTTAATCATCTCATCGACACTGACCGTTTCGTGCTCGCTGGCGACCAGCACCGCACCCAAGCAGCCCGGGTCGGTTATCTTGACTTTCGGACCATACTTTGCCTTGAGTTTCCTCAGACGTTCCCAGTTATAGTCCAGGTGAACCAGAGCAGAATCAAGGTTCACGGTAGCCACGGCAAAATCAAAATAGTTCGTGTTGGAGGCAACAACTTGGCCCAGGGGATTGCGAATCTCAGAGGGTGTTGCTCTGCCGGCGATGGCGCCCACGAAGTGACACCGGCAGGAATATGCCCAATATGCCTGCATCAGCCCGCCGTGGTACATCGACGAGAAGATGATCAGGTCGGGCTTGGCTTTGACGTACTTCAATCGCAATTCATCAAAGTTCAAGTCGAAACAAATGGCCATCGCTACGCGGCCAAAATCACACTCGATGACAGGAGCATCCCGGCCGCACAGAATCCCTTTTTCAATCTCTCCTATCGTCGGATGATTCTTATTATAGATACCGGCCACGTCACCATTGCGGTCGATCAGGACGCTGGAATTTCGCTGTGTGCCGTCCGGCATTTCTCGGTGAGCCGAATAGACCATATAGCAGTTGTTCTGGCGGGCCGTCTCGGCAAAGAAGTTCTGCACCTGATCCTTGCGGACCGTGTAATACTGTCGCAGTTTTTCGCGACTCAGTCCGCTGGGCCTGTCGCAGGCTTCCGGCACAACGATTAAGTCAGGCCGGTCCGGCAGGACCTGGGCAAATTTCCTGCGCCAGTGTGCGACCATTTTGTCCACGACTTTCTGCGGCTCGGCGTCGGCGGCCACGGTTGCGGGACGGGATCCGATAGTGGCTATCGTGACGCGGCCCTTCTTCCCGCCCTTCGCAGAGCTGTTTGCGGCCCGCAGGCAGCTATCAAATCCCAGAGCCGAGCAGAGCAAGATAATCAATAGGAACTTCTTGGCGGGAACGTCTGAATTTGGTGTGGACAGTCTCATATTCATTCTCCCAACATAAGTAGCGCCTCCGGCGGTGCCGCTTTCTCGTACACATTGCACAGAGCATCAACTTGCGACCTACGGCTGCCGTCGGTCGCGCGGCCGGTATTGTCATTGCCGGTCGGACCTGCTGTAATTATATAGCTCTGGCCGAGCATTGTCACAGAGGTATTAATTCCCAAATTCCTTTTGACCGGACAAGTCCGATTTGGTATAAATGATACGGATGAGATGAAGATGTTTTCATTCCCTGAGTTGAGGATTTTGCAGGAGGTGATGCGTCAAACAAGCCTGGCAAACCGACAATTCCGTGCGGACCTTTTGTGCCCCAAGAGCAGCGTAGCAGTATTGCGATCATCAGTAGATTCGATTGCACACTTGGAGGTTGTTCGATGTGTGGCGACGGATAGGCGATGATATTTACCATTTTTTTGAAGGAGAACTATCATGTGTAAAAGGCTGATTTTCTTCATTGCTCTTGTCTTCGTGCTGAGCTCGGCCGGTAGCGCGGTTACCATTCATTGGACGGGCGGTGGCGCCGACAATCTCTGGAGCAATCCGGCCAACTGGCGGTTCAACAGCGTCCCGACCGGCGCCGACGAGGCCTATGTTGATGCACCGGCGGCGGAAGCACCGGGCGGCCCAGTCATCCAGGATGGAATCAACGCACAGGCCAATCTTTTGGCCTGCGAGACGGCCGGCGAACCCACGCTGACGATTACGGGTGGATCGCTTGAGCTAACAGGCTGGGGAGCCTGGTGGGGCGACGGACCCAGTTGCTATGCCACGTTCAACATGAGTGGCGGGACGTTGGATTTCACCGGAAGCCCCGGCGTCTTCGAGTTTGGATGGGGCGGCGGCGCAGGTACGTTGACAATGACCGGCGGTACGGTCAACGCCAAAGGCATACAACTTCCTACAGATAGTGGACCATACGGGCACATATTCCTTCATGGCGGCACAATCAACGTGGGAACTACGCGCGGCGGCCTCAATATGGAGCCAACCGGCCTGATCGATATGACCGAAGGAATGCTGGTGTTAGAAGAGGATCAGAGGGAGAAAATCAATGGCTTTATTGCTGCCGGCCAGATGACCGCCTACGGCGGGGCAGGCTACTTTGAAGTAGACTACAATATCAGGAACCCCGGCATGACCACAGTGACGGCGGTGCCCATCTCCGGAAGAGCCTACAACCCCTATCCGCCGAACGGAGCTACGAATGTCGTGCCGACGGTTACCCTGGCGTGGTCACCGGGAAAAGATGTGACATCGCACAAGGTGTACTTTGGCAACAACTTCGCGGATGTGAACGACGGCACTGCGTTCATCCGCGAACAGACAGAGACAAGGTATACTCCAGGCACTCTTGATTTGGGCCAAACGTACTACTGGCGAATCGACGAAGTTAACATCGATGGGACCGTTGGCGAAGGCATGGTGTGGAGCTTCACCGTTGCGGAGTATGTCCTTGTAGATGGCTTTGACGACTATAACGACTATTCACCGGACAGGATATTTGACACGTGGCCGGGTGGGTATACCGCCGGCGACCAGGAAAACAACGGCTCTGTTGTGGGTCATCTCAGTCCGCCTTTTGCCGAGCAGACCATCGTCCATGGCGGTAAGCAAGCGATGCCTATGGAATACGACAACTCTGGACCGGCAAATCTTTCAGAAGCTATAGCTGACGTCGATGACTTGCAGTGCGGACGGGACTGGACGATCCAAGGAATTAAAGCCATGTCGCTATGGTTCAGGGGTTATCCCGCATACGTGGGCAGCTTCGCTGAAGGCGCGGGCGGCAGCTATATGATGACCGGTGCGGGTGCCGGCGTCTCGGGCGTCTCTGACGGATTCCATTTCGCATGCAAGGAAGTGTCCGGTGCCAGTACGATTGTGGCGAAGGTGGACAGCATAAGCAGCACGAACGGCTGGGCCAAGGCCGGTGTGATGATTCGGGATACGCTTGACCCGAATTGCCCCTACGCGATGATTTGCGTTACGCCCGGCAATGGCCTGCTGTTGCAGCATCGCAACGGAGCAGGTGACAGCACGGTGACTGACATACAACGAGCGGGCGTGACCGCACCGCAGTGGGTGCAGTTGGAACGTACCGTCGGCGGACTTATCAGGGCCTTCTACTCAGCGGACGGCTCGACATGGATACCGTTAGGTATCATTGCGACGGCACGCATGAACTTGCCTGTCCATGTAGGCTTGGCAGTGACAAGCAGCGACATCAACGCCACGTGCGTCGCGGAATTCTCCAACGTTAGCTTTCCAAACACAAGCGCGCCCGGACAGTGGACCAATCAGGATGTCGGTATTATCAGCAATGAGCCTGAGCCGATGTACGTGGCTCTGTCCAACAGCAATGGAACGACCGGCGAGGTCTACCATGATGATCCCAATGCTACGCTGATAAGCACCTGGACACAGTGGAACATCGACCTAAAGGACTTCAGTGACAAGGGCGTGAACCTCTCGGATGTGGATAAGGTGATCATTGGATTCGGCCACAGAGAGAATCCCCAGCCGGGCGGCAAGGGAACGATGTACTTTGATGATATTCGGCTGTATCCGCCGCGATGCGTGCTGGATGAGATCACGCCGCTGGACGCGGACTTTACGGACGACTGCATTGTGGATTATGCAGACCTGCAGATGATAGCGGGGCAGTGGCTTGAAGCCGATTACAGTGATACAGGGACATTGCTGCTGCACTGGGCCTTCAATGATGGTCCGCCCGGCACGACCGCAAGTGACAGCAGCGGCAACAACCGTGCGGGCGTCATCTCCGGCGCTACGTGGGTGAGTCCCGGCCAGGACGGTACGAGGTACTGCCTGGACTTCATGGGCACCAGCCAGGATGTCAATCACCCCGATGCGGGTGCGTTTATGAATGGTCTGCACGGGCTGACCGTGTCTGTCTGGGTCAACTCTGAGCTGAGCGACACGGACCGAGGTATCCTCATTTTCAGCGAGCCCGATGGCACGGACAACCGAGATCTGCGTTATGATGCGGAAGGCTCATTGAGCGGCCGGGCCAATGTGATCAAATGCGGGATTACCTCGACCGATGGGATCCATGAGATCGAAAGCTCAGCCGACATGCAGGTGGTGGGTCAGTGGCAGCACCTTGCGATGACCTGGCAGAGGTATGGTCCTGTAAAGCTGTATATCAACGGCCAGTTGGATGATTCGTTTACGGACCAGCCGCTTCGGGGCGGCACGCTGACCGGTTACGACAGGGTGCTGGTTGGCAAAGGCGGCAAAGATGAAGATCCTGATACCGGTTGGGACGGCAGGATCGATGATGTGCGGATATACAACTATGCCTTGAGTGCGGATCAGATTGCCACGGTTATGGCCGGGGGCAGTTTGCCGGAGGTTCCTATGTATTACGATCTGCAGTCACCGGCGGAGTTGTACGGTGCGGAGGAGCCTGGTTTGAAGGCGGTGAATTTCCGGGACCTGGCTATTCTTGCCGACCAGTGGCAAGAGAA